>OFMP01001536.1_pt1 | contig 11715 bp, 9 predicted proteins | sample 1541841 | NCBI WGS metagenome assembly OFMP01 (sample SAMN04209226, study PRJEB22552) | human gut metagenome | biome: gut; material: feces | host: Homo sapiens | place: USA: Oklahoma
ACACGATCGATATCATCGATTGAAACCGAGATCTCAAAAGTAACCGCTGAACTTCAAAAAGCGCAGGAGAAGGTCGATGAACTCTCTCAAAGGCTTCTGGAACTTCAGGAAATGAAGCAATCGATTGAGGCCAAACAGATCATGGATGCCTTCCGAAAAAGCGGTAAAAGTATGCAGGAACTGATGACGTTTCTTGATGTCTAAGGGGCATCAAGAAACGTTTAGTGTAACTTTTTTGCAAAGTTCAGATTATACCACGGTTCGCATGCTTTGGGAAGCGTCTTTATGGTTATTTTTTACATTTTTTTATTTTTTTAACATGTTGATAATATAATGATACCGCGCTCTTCATGCTATTGCATTCTTTACCGCACTTGCCAATATTTCGACTATTTCCGGAATGCTGCGATTTTCTCTACGCACATGCTTTATATCTCTTAAAAACAATGGCAATGACCTTATTTCCACTCCATCATCCAGCATGAGAAATATTGAACTCTCTTCTTCTATCATTTTCTTGATAAATGTAGTCTTTCCAGCTCCAAGGAAACCTGAAATAATGTCAATTTTTGTCATTGTAATTCACTCCTTTTCTTTTCACTAAGTCCTATTTTACTAGCAATAATACAAATATGCAAATTAAATTTTTATTATTAAATTATGTTAACACATAACAAAAGAACTACCGCACGCGGTAGTCCTCTCTAATACATTAATTGTATTTTCTTTTTCTAGCTGCTTCAGATTTCTTCTTACGCTTTACGCTTGGTTTCTCGTAATGCTCGCGCTTACGAATCTCCTGCTGGATGCCTGCTTTTGCACAGTTTCTCTTGAATCTGCGTAATGCGCTATCTAAAGTCTCGTTTTCTTTAACTATTACACTAGACATAACCTAAAACCTAACCTCCCTCCAGTTGTGTATTGTGCATCAACTGTTAGGTATCTATACTTAATTGCACTAACATGTATTTTATCAAAATATCCGGATTTGTCAAGATAAATCCGGATATTTTTTTAACAAATTTAGACCCATTTTTTTTAATATGCATTTTAAAGCACTATATATGCATTTTTGTTACTTAATCATACCTGAAAGTGCATCCTTTACTGAAGCAATAGCATCAGGAATACCTGCCGGGTTCTTTCCACCGGCCTGAGCCATGTTAGGGCGTCCACCGCCGCCACCGCCTACCTTTGAGGCGATTGCCTTGATTAAGTTTCCTGCATGTGCACCGCTCTTTATGGCAGCATCTGTTGCCATGGCAACAAGATTTACCTTGCCTTCATTTGAAGAAGCAAGCACGATAACTCCCTCGCCAAGCTTTTCCTTGAGGGAATCTCCAAGATCACGCAGTCCGTTCATATCAACGCCGTCAACACTTGTTGCAAGAAGCTTGATGCCGTTTACATCAACTACCTGATCCATAACATCGCCGAGTGCATCCTTTGCTGCCTTGCTCTTAAGAGACTCATTCTCACTCTGAAGTGCCTTCATCTCAGCCATCAGGTGCTCAAGTCTATCTTTGAGGTTGGCAGGAGTTGATTTAACAACCTTAGCAGCCTCCTCAAGCTCTTTCTCCATATTGCTGTAGTAAGCGAATACATTGTCGCCTGTGATAGCCTCGATACGTCTTACGCCAGCAGCTACACCGCTCTCTGAAAGAATCTTGAATACCTTGATATCAGATGTATTCTTTACATGTGTACCACCGCAGAATTCCTTAGAAAAATCGCCCATTGATACGACACGTACCTTTTCACCGTATTTCTCGCCGAAGAGAGCCATGGCACCTGTCTTTTTAGCCTCATCGACAGTCATGATATCTGTGCGAACTTCAATAGCTTCGTTGATTTTCTCGTTTACGATATCCTCAACCCTTTTAAGTTCCTCAGCAGTCATAGCAGAAAAATGAGAGAAATCAAAACGTGTTCTCTCAGCATCCTGGTAAGAACCTGCCTGCTCTACATGTGTGCCGAGTACCTCACGCAGTGCCTTCTGAAGCAGATGAGTGGCAGAGTGATTTCTGCATGTGTTTGTTCTTGTTTTTGTATCAACAGAAAGTGTAGCCTTCTCGCCTGTGCGGATCATACCCTCTGACACATATCCTACATGTGCATATCTGTTGCCAACTACCTTTACTGTATCCTCGACAACAAATGTACCGCTCTCTGTCTTTATGATACCCTTGTCACCCTGCTGACCACCCATTGTGGCATAGAAAGGTGTGTTTGGCACGATTACAGAACCCTTATCACCATCTGAAAGAGCCTCGACTACATCATCCGATGTGGTAAGGAAAGCAATCTCAGCTGTGTCAGTAAGCTTGTCATAGCCTGTGAACTCTGTAGTAATTTCAGAATCTATATCATTGTAAACATTGGCATCAGCACCCATATAGTTTGTTTCCTTGCGGGCTCCTCTTGCCTTCTGTCTCTGCGCCTCCATACAGCTCTCAAAGCCAGCCTCATCATATGTGAAGCCCTTCTCCTCGAGAATCTCAGCTGTGAGGTCTACAGGGAAGCCGTATGTATCGTAAAGCTTGAATGCATCCTCTCCTGAAAGTACCTTGACCCCGTCAGCCTTCATATGTTCTTCCATATCTGCAAGGATACCAAGTCCCTGGTCGATAGTCTTCGCGAACTTCTCCTCTTCCTGAGTGAGCACCTTAAGGATGAAATCCTTTCTCTCCTCAAGCTCCGGATAACCGTCCTTGCTCTCATCAATGACAACCTGCGCGATTTTGCCAAGGAATGCTCCCTGTATGCCAAGTGTACGTCCATGCATAGCGGCACGTCTGATGATACGGCGAAGCACATAGCCCCTGCCCTCGTTAGATGGCATAACTCCGTCAGAAATAAGGAATGTAGACGAACGGATATGGTCTGTGATAAGACGGATAGAAACATCGTCCATCTCATCAACATGATATTTCTTGCCTGAAAGCTCGCAGACCTTGTCACGGATAGCCTTCATTGTATCAATATCGAATACCGAATCAACATCCTGCATTACAACAGCAAGACGCTCAAGTCCCATACCTGTATCAATGTTCTTGTGCTCAAGCTCAGTGTATCCACCGTGTCCGTCACCGTTAAACTGTGTGAATACATTGTTCCACACCTCCATGAAACGGTCGCAGTCACAGCCTACCTTACAATCAGGCTTTCCACAGCCATACTTCTCACCGCGGTCATAATAAATCTCAGAGCACGGACCGCAAGGACCTGCACCATGCTCCCAGAAGTTGTCACACTCGCCTGTCTCAGGGTCTCTGTAGAAACGTGTAATACGATCTCCCGGCACTCCAACTTCCTTGGTCCAGATATCAAAGGCCTCATCATCCTCACCATAGATTGAAGGATAAAGCCTGTCCTTTTCAAGACCGAGCACCTCTGTCAAAAACTCCCATGACCATGCGATTGCTTCATGCTTGAAATAATCGCCAAACGAGAAGTTTCCGAGCATCTCAAAAAATGTAAGATGACGAGCTGTCTTACCTACATTCTCGATATCACCTGTTCTGACACACTTCTGGCATGTAGTCACACGGCGTCTTGGCGGAACCTCCTGTCCTGTAAAATATGGTTTAAGCGGTGCCATACCTGCATTAATAAGAAGCAGACTGTTGTCATTGTGAGGCACCAGTGAAAAACTCTTCATTGCGAGATGTCCCTTGCTCTCAAAGAACTCAAGGTACATACGACGTAATTCGTTAACGCCATAACTCTTCTTCATTACTTGAATCTCCTATTCTTTTGTCTTTGCGTCCTTCATTTTACGAAGCTTTACCCCTATTAAAGCCCCACAAAAACCTATGGCCGCCAAAACAATCATAATAATAACATATTGTGCTACGCACATGAAAAAGTCCCCCATAATTACCCTCCTAAATTTATTGAACTAATTTATTATAAATGAATTTGTGAAATAATTCAATAGTTCTCTCCAAAAGCGAATGTCTGATTTTCGCGTTCAATCTCAATAACCCTGTCAGCCATGTCCTTATTGCTGAGTCTCTTCTTGTATTCGGCGATGCTGCTGTAGTCCTGCCACATGTGCATAGGGAAAACAAACTCTGCCGAGGTATTTTGCAAAAAGAAATCAAAGCCCTTGAACTGATACTCCATAAGCTTTGGATCCATCGGGAAAAATGCTACATTTACAGGCTTTTCCGAAAGCTTTTTTATCTCATGCCTGAAGGCTCTTCGCACTCTGCCGTTTATCAAATCGCCTGCGCCATCCCACTCCCAGTCGTTTAAATCACCGGCATGAAACAGGCTCACACCGTTAGAAGTGACGTAAAACGCCACACCGGCATCGGTGGATCTAAGTGTCATTATATCCAGATCATCCACATGATATGTATTGTCAGGTGAAACAAATGTCACCCTGTCCCTGACAGCGGGATCAATGCCATGCTTTGACAGAAAATGAGGGCTGATACGTATATCCTTTGAAAATATATAATGTATATTCGGATATTTGTCAGTCAGACGCAAAATATCCATATCATAATGATCCTTGTGGCTGTGACTTGCAAACATATAGATTTTTGTATCCGGCTCATAAGATGGCAGCTTTCCGGTAAAATGCATACCTTCCACCTTGTCTCCATCAAAATAATCAAATATAAGCACCTTGTCATCCAGTTCCACAAGAAAACAACTGTGATGTATAAAAATTATCTGCATGTAACCTACTCTCTTTCGCTTTTAAATCAGTCTTTATGTATCATTATGCTATCTTTATGCTATATAGTCAACTTATATTTCGTATAATATAGTAATTAAACTCTAATTACCAATCAATAATTATATGATTAAAGGGTCAAAATACCTTTTGACCCCCATATCATTATATAATTATACAAATCATGCCGCCATTTGAGTCATTCACAATCTTTTGCATGGTTTCCTGAAGCTTTATCTGGCACTCATCATCCATCTGCATTATTTTGCTTCTTATTCCGTCCTCCATAAGCTCACCGACAGACTTTCCAAAAATATTAGTCTTCCAGACTCCACTGTCACTGTTTTCACCATTTTTTATGTAATCTATCAGATCCTCTGCCTGTTCTCTGCTTCCGACTATCGGCGCTATCTCGGTCTCGATATTAGCCCTTATCATATGTATTGACGGTGAAATGGCCTTCATTTTTACACCAAACTTGTTTCCATGGGCTATAAGCACCGGCTCCTCCATTCGTATATCAGACAGCTGTGGCATCACAACACCATAACCCTTCTGCTGCACCGATGAAAAAGCATCCTTAATCTTTTCGTATTCATTCTTTTCCTCAGTGAGTGAAAGAATCAGGGAAATCAGCTCCTTTTCCCCGGAAACAGTCACACCGCACAGCGCGGAAATATTCTCGTAGTAGTACTTCTCTGCAATCTCAATTTTGACCTTTACCACACCATCAGACAGCCCCATCCCGGCAAGAGATACCTCTTTTAATATATCCCCATCCGATTCAGGCATATCAGTGCTCATCAGTGCGACATCCTTCAGCTTTGAAGCCCTTGCAAGAAAAGTCTTTGCATATGTAATTACGGCCTGCTTTACATAATTGTCATAAGGCAGAAGCTGCACCCATTTCGGTATATCATAGTCCACTCTCGTGACTGCAAATTCATATAAGAGCTTTTCCATGATATCTGTAATCTGTCCCATGCAAAGTTTTTCACAGTCTATAGGAATAGCAGCCGCTTTATACTCTCTGCTAAGTGACTCGCATAAAAGTCTCGTTTCTGCTGCAAAAGGCTTTGTAGTATTTACCACAATTACAAATGGCTTTCCTGAAGCCTCAAGCTGCATGACGGTTTCTCTTTCTGCTGCCTCATAGCTCTGTCTTTTTATATCGCCTATGCTGCCGTCAGTGGTTACAAGCACAGCCACTGTCGAATGCTCCTCTATTACCTTTTTTGTTCCTACAACTGCAGCCTCCTCAAAAGGTATATCCTCGTCGAACCACGGTGTTTTGACCATACGCTCGCCGTCCTCCTCGAGATAACCGACAGCATCCCCCACTGTAAAGCCCACACAGTCCACAAGGCGTACCTTCACAGCGCTGCCATCATCCAGACTGATAGTAACCGCATCCTGTGGAATAAATTTCGGTTCAGTCGTCATAATAGTCTTTCCTTTGCCTGATTGCGGCAGTTCATCGACTGCACGCTTTTTAGCATACTCATTGTCCATCTTTGGGATTACACAAAGCTCCATGAAATGCTTTATAAATGTGGACTTGCCTGTGCGCACAGGACCGACGACACCTATGTAAATCTCGCCGTTTGTGCGGCATCTGATATCTTTATATAAATCAAACTCTTTACTGTCCATAGTACTGCCCATAAAAGCTTCCTCCATACACTTTATTCTATAATCAAAGTGTATTCACCTGCTCTTTGAATTATTACACATAAAAAGGCCACAGGCTTCAAAACAGATAACCTGTGGTCTTTTGTAATAATATATAGTATTTTAAACCAAACTACTTAGCAGCCTTTTTCTCACATCCTGCTGTCTTGCTTGTAGAAGCATCAGCTGTTTCTTTAGCATCTGATTTGTCAGAAGCCTCCTCAGGCTCCTCTCTCAGACGTGCATACATCTGCATACACTTGTGGAGCTTCTTTGCAAGCTTATTGTCTATCTGCTCAGGAGTAGCTCTCCACTGCCAGTTGCCACCGGTAGTTGAAGGAATGTTGATACGGGCCTTTGAATCAAGTCCAAGCAGATCCTGCATAGGAACAATAGCCATATCGGCAACTGATGACCATGCCGCACGCATCATGCCCCAGTTGTAGCCCTCCTCCTTTGTGAGGTTTAAGTAATCCTTTGCAAACCTTACGCAATCCTTTGGAGCTGTCTTCATCCAGCCCATAACTGTGTCATTGTCATGGGTACCTGTGTATACAACACAGTGCTGCGGATAGTTATGTGGCAGATAATCGCTATCTTCTCTTGAATCGAAGGCAAACTGGATAACCTTCATGCCAGGGAAGCCTGAATCCTTTAAAAGCTTCTTTACGGAAGGTGTGAGGAAGCCGAGGTCCTCCACGATGATAGGAAGCTTGCCAAGCTTCTTCTCAAGCACGTTGAATAAATCCATGCCAGGTCCATCTTTCCATACACCGTTCTTTGCTGTATCATCCTTTGCAGGAATAGCATAGAATGAATCAAAACCTCTGAAATGATCGATTCGCACTATATCATAAAGCTTTGCCATAGCACTGATACGCTTTGTCCACCAGCTGTAGCTGTCCTTCTTCATAACATCCCATCTGAAAAGAGGATTGCCCCAGAGCTGTCCGTCAGCTGAGAAAGCATCAGGAGGACATCCTGCCACCTCGATTGGATTTAAGTCTTTATCGAGATAGAACTGTGTAGGATTAGCCCATACATCTGCTGAATCCATGGCAACATAAATAGGTACATCTCCGATAATTCTTATGCCCTTTTCATTAGCATATGCCTTTAAAGCAGTCCACTGCTTGAAGAAGAGATACTGGAGCATCTTGTAGAAGGCAATATCATCAGCATACTTCTCCTTTGCTTCTTCCATAGCCTCAGGTTTTCTAAACTTGAGAGCATCATCCCACTCGCTCCATGCCACTCCGCCATTGGCATCCTTTAATGCCATAAAGAGTGTGTACTCATCAAGCCACTCTGCCTCTTTACTGCAGAATGCTTCATAGTCAGCCGGTGTTTTCTTTGAAAAACGCTCATATGCCTTTCTTAAAAGAGCATATCTATTGACATACATAATGCCATAGTCTACATACTGTGGCTTTTTGCCCCACTTATATGACTCGCACTCCTTCTTTGTCAGAAGCTTGTCCTTGCATAAAAGCTCCAGATCGATAAAATAAGGATTGCCTGCGAAGCTTGAAAATGACTGGTATGGAGAATCTCCATAGCTGGTAGGACAGATTGGAAGAATCTGCCAGTATGTCTGACCTCCCTTCTCAAGGAAATCGACAAAACGTCTCGCCTCCTTTCCCATAGTTCCAATACCATACTGTGATGGCAGTGATGAGATTGGCATTAATACACCGCTAGTTCTCATGTTATTTTTCCTCCCTTTTGTTGTATACGCATTGTTTGGCTGCGTGATCCTGTATTTTAAAATAATATATAATATACATATGAAATCATATGATATTTTCGCTTTATTTAGTTATTATAACATCATAAAGTGCAACTTGTAAATTAAATTAGTTAATGTTAATATCAAATTAATAAAAAGTTTAAAAGAGGTGTAACATAATGAATGAAACAACCAGGCAATTGATTGTGCATAAGGTAAAGCATAATACGAAACGTCTTATAACATCCATTAAATGGGTAATCTTTTCTATCGTTGTCGGCATAGTCGCAGGAAGCTGCGGCACCGCCTTTTATTTTGCCCTGTCGGTCGTAACCGATTTCAGAATGAAATACCCTTGGCTCATTTACTTTCTGCCAATCGGCGGACTTGCCATTGTAGGACTCTATCATCTGTGTAAAGACGATAACGACACCGGAACCAATCTGGTAATATCAGCTATCCATTCAGGCGACAAGGTGCCCTTTATAATGGCCCCGCTTATATTTGTATCCACACTTATCACTCACCTGTTCGGTGGCTCTGCCGGCCGTGAGGGTGCTGCTCTGCAGATGGGAGGCAGCATCGGAAGCTCTATAGGCAGGGTATTTAGATTTGATGAAAAGGACAAGCATGTCATGATTATGTGTGGCATGAGCGCTGCATTCAGTGCACTGTTTGGTACTCCGATGGCAGCCGCTATTTTTTCCATGGAGATGATAAGCGTCGGTGTCATGTATTATATAGCACTCGTTCCATGTGTGATAAGCTCCCTCATCGCTCACGGTATCGCATCATACTTCAATGTTACAAATGAATTTTTTGCTATTGAAAACATACCGGATTTTACTATTTTAAACTCAGTAAAAATATCTGCGCTTGCAATACTATGCGCGCTCGTAAGCATACTCTTTTGTGTGGTTCTTCACTCAGGTGAGGCGCTGTACAAAAAATATCTGCCAAACAAATATACAAGAGTATTCATTGGTGGCTGCTTTGTCATCATAGCAACTATGCTTGTAGGAAACCAGACCTACAACGGCACAGGAATGAGTGTCATCCAAAGCAGTATAGACGGTTCTGTCAGACCTGAAGCATTTCTGCTAAAAATCATCTTCACCGCACTGACTCTTGGCGCAGGCTTTAAGGGCGGCGAAATTGTACCATCCTTTTTCATAGGCGCAACCTTTGGATGCCTGTTCGGCAACCTGACAGGCTTTGAGCCATCGCTGTGTGCAGCTGTCGGTATGATTTCACTGTTCTGTGGTGTCACCAACTGTCCGATTACATCGCTGCTCATCAGCTTTGAGCTGTTTGGCTACGACGGCATGCCGTACTTTCTTTTGGCAATCCCATTCAGCTATATGCTGTCAGGATACTTTGGCCTGTATCGCAGCCAGAAAATCGTTTATTCAAAATACAAGACAAGCTACATAAATAAATCAACTCACTAACATTTGCAAACTGCAACCAGGCATGATATCCCAGGTATTATTGCCTGGTCTTTTATTGTGTAAAGAGCTTTATCTCCCGCAGAAGCTTCATCTGCGAGAACCTCCCACAAAGCATCTGCAAGTTTAATTGTGATTTTATTTTTGCCGGCATTGTAAGCTACGAACACCTTCTCTGTATCGTTATCAATAGTATATGCTACAACGCCATCAGGCATATCATCCATGAAATGTACGGATTTCTTAATCTCATCTACTGTGTCAAGATAAAATGACTTGTGAGCCCTTCTTAATGCTATAAGCCCCTTATAGTAGGCTTTAAGGTCCGAAAACTGCTCAGCCCTGTCATAATCTATTGCATTGACAGAGAGAGGACTGCAATAGCTGTTCTCTACAGGAGCACCATCAGCCTCACTAATCTTTGTTCTCGCAAACTCCTCTCCATGCAGGAAAAACGGAATCCCCTGCGCTGTAAAAAGGATGGCTGCTGCAAGCTTATTCATACGGATACGCATCTCTTCACTCTCATGTGAATTGGATATAATAAACCTGTCCCAGAGAGTATAATTGTCGTGACATGACAGATAGTTAATCGACTGCATAGGCGATTTGGCCCACTTAGCGCACGTAACAGCCTGCTTTAGCTCTTCACCTCTGTCTGCAGCTCCATTGACAAAGCCCAGTTCATCCATATAGAACACATGTCCCTTTACCGCATCACGTATATCATCCGAAAACATGCCGATGCCCGGTGTCCTTGGAGCATTTATTTTCATGCCACGCTCTGATTCCGGCAGAGTGCTCTCTCCACCTGTCCAGCCCTCTCCGTACATTATTATATCAGGATTTATTTTTAAGAGAGCTTTTCTGGCTTCGTTTAAGGTTTCGATATCAAGCACTCCCATCAGATCAAACCTGAAGCCATCAATATGATACTCACTCGCCCAGTAGCACAGCGAATCAATGATATATTTTCTGACCATAGGCTTCTCTGAGGCTATTTCATTGCCACAGGCTGATGCATCAGAGTACTTTGCAGCATCCAGCATACGGTAGAAATAATTGCCCGCAGTCTTGTAAAAGCAGCTGTCATGAACATTGAAGGTATGATTGTAAACCACATCCATGATTACACCAAGACCCGCCTCATGAATCGAGTGTACCATCTCCTTATACTCTCTCACTCTCACGGCTCCATTAAACGGATCTGTCGAGTAAGAGCCCTCCGGCACATTGTAATTGTACGGATCATAGCCCCAGTTATACTGCTCCTTTAAGGAATCACTCTCGTCAATGCTGGCAAAATCATACGACGGCATAAGCTGCAGATGTGTCACTCCCATATCCTTGAAATACGAAAGAGTTTTATCCTCAGTAAATGCCTTAAACTTACCCGGATACATAGAATGAGCAGATGCACCGGCAGACACATCCACGATAGACACCTCAGTGATAACCATGCTCATGGGGTCTGCAAGCTTTGGCCTGTCCTCATCTGCAAATCCATCAGGATCAGTCTTTGACAGGTCAATAACCATAGACCTGTGCCCATTTACGCCGCAGGCTCTTGCATACGGATCATGCGAGCTGAATGTGCCATCTGAGGTGTTAACCTCATATGTATAATAAACACCATCCAGATTACCCTCTGCCGTAGCAGAAAAAATACTGCGAAGCTCTCCCTCTCCGCGCACCATCTCAAGCCTGCCTGTCTCGGCCGAATCATTTCCCTTATCATAAAAAATAACAAAAACACTGTCCGCAACAGGCGAAAACAGTGTAAATGTTGTCTTTTCCTTTGAATAAATCGCTCCTAATTTCATAGCACTATCCTTTTCGTTTATTTTCGTATACATTATAATAGAATTTACAATAACTGTAAATAGGGCAATTCAACCAATTTTCAAAGACTTTTTAGTCAATGTGCCATTTTTTCTTTTGCTGATGTGAAACAATCTTTATATACAAAGATTGTGGCAGAAATCTGCCACAGGTTGTAGCAAGCTTCATCCTGAGAGTAGGCACTATGACTGTTTTATGCTTCATCATCCTGTCTATGGCATAATTGGCGCAGTATTCAGCGGAAATCCCCTTCAGCGCAAATCGCACATTCGCCACATCATTGAACTCTGTATCAACCGGTCCCGGACACAGACACCCCACATACACATGACTGT
>OFMP01001550.1_pt1 | contig 11647 bp, 8 predicted proteins | sample 1541841 | NCBI WGS metagenome assembly OFMP01 (sample SAMN04209226, study PRJEB22552) | human gut metagenome | biome: gut; material: feces | host: Homo sapiens | place: USA: Oklahoma
GTTTCTTCTCCTCCTTGTCGGCAATCTCCTTAGCCTTGTCAAAAACGCTCTGCTTTTCTTGCTTCTTCTCCGCCTTTTCACTACCTTTGTCAGCAGGCAAGTCGGATGTACGGCTGGAAAGGGCACCAGCCTCTTCTTTTTCAGAAGGCAGTATGAGGAGTTGCCCGCCCTCACGTTCGGCTTGCTTTTTTATTTTTTCAAGGCCTCGGTCATCAAGATAGTGCCAATGCACAATTTCCACATTGTCCTTGTTGTCGTTAACTTCCAAGAGGACAAGTTTGTTTTTACCATCGTGGTCTTTTGTTTTGATAATTACCCAATTGAATGGGCGCTTGGATTTTTGGTTCTTAGCATACAAATCAGCCGAGTACAGCGCTGTTTTAAGTATTTCTCGGCTCTGCTCTGCCGTTAAGTCTGAATGAGCGTTCTTGTTCCGTTCGAATATATTCTTCTTGATAATAACGGGCTTGCCGTTCGCACCGAGAGCGTTATCTATATTCTTCGGTATCTTAGGCAATTCAACAGAACGTTTCGGATTGTTGAAATCATCGTCCGACAAATCGCTGATGTCTTCAACTTTCTCAGTTATCAGTCTGCCTTCAGCGTCAATTGGATTCCCCTGCTTGTCAATCTTCGGACTGTCAACCTTCTCCTCAGTCTTCTGCTTAGCAATGCGCTCCTCCTCAGCCTTTCTTTCAGCTTCAACACGAGTTTCCTCCTCAGCCTTTTCTGCGGCAATCCTCTCTGCCTCTTTCTTCTCTGCCTCAATGCGAGCCTTCTCCTCTTTCTCGGCACGTTCACGCTCCTCAGCGGCTTTCCTTTCTATGCGCTCCACTTCCGCCTTGAAGGCTTCCTCCCTGCGTGACTTCTCTCCTACGATGGCTTTCCAAGCGTCAACCACTCTCTGTGCCTCCGCCACTGCCGCCTCGTTTTCCTTGATTGACCGCAACAATTCTTCCGGCGTCTCGCCTTTCTCCTTCAGTGCCTTTGCCGCCTTCAACCTCTTCTCGGCGCCTCGAAAAAATACCAATGCGAAAGGGTCGACCTAACAACGCGAGTTCGGGATAATCGTTGACTGAAAAGGCGTGATTCGGATGCGGATATAATGTCGGGCGACCATGGACGTGGCCGCCTGATGCGCTTTTGAGAAAATGAGATTTGAGCTATTGCCAAATGGTGAGCTGACCGTCTGAGTTCGGCACCTCGTAATCGAAGTTAACTGCTGGCTTGGGCAGGAAGAAGCAGCACGCCCCATTGCCACGAGCAGGTTTATCAGAAAGTTGTGCACGCTGCGGTGCCGTGTGTGCACAAGCTGCGCCACGTTTTTAAGCATGTCGTTCACGGTCTCGATAATGCTCCTCTGCGCAGCATTATCTTGTCATAAAGAGGCATCAGTCGCTGCTTCATATTAGAGCGCAGCCCTGTCACCACATATATCCCCTCACTCCAAAGCCGTCCGAAAAGCGCACATGTAGGTCTGGTAATAATGCTTGAAGTTGCGGTAGGAGTTGAAGTGGAAACAGATGAGGATTGTGATGACCTCGGCGTCCGACATCATACGCTTGCGACGGCGTTTTGGGGTATCAGGCGTTGATTGAACAGCGTTTTTTGCCATCTCTGCATCAAATTCTTTGCAGAAATCATCGGCAATACAAAAATTTCAGTAACTTTACTCTTGGTGATCATGATTTGTAATTGTTCCTTTTTACACCATTAAATTACTAAAAATCAATGATTCCCTTTTTTTGCCATTTTTTCAAACGCCTCTTATCCCGAACTCGTGTGAATAGCAAAAAACTAATTGTCAATCAGTTACGGGGTCACCATCAAAAAGCCGCACTAATGACCGGATTTGGGATAAATAAGCAACCTTCCGGGTTTGATTCCCAGAGGCTATCCGCTTAAAGCAATCATAGATTTGCAGCCAACGCCCGCCACAGGTTGTCGTCTGGTATTGGCGCAACCAAATCGATTATTTTTTTTGACACAGGATGCTCGAATACGATTCTATGCGACTGTAATGATATGCCACCGTCGGGATTGCTCCGTCGGTCACCATATTTTAAATCTCCACGGATCGGACATCCCATAGCCGATAATTGTGCGCGTATCTGATGCTTCCTTCCCGTGTGAAGATTCACTTCAAGCAGGCAGTAATAATCAGTTTTTGCCAACAATTTGTAGTCAAGCACAGCTTTCTGCGCCCCGTCGACAGGCGTGCGGCTGACATATGTTTTGTTGTTGCGTTCCCGAGGTGTCAGATAGTCAACCAACATACCTTCCGCTCTTGGCGGCAAATTTCTTGAGATTGCCCAATATGTTTTTTTCACTTTCCGATTCTGAAAAATCTCGTTCATCCGCGCCAACGCTTTGCTTGTTTTGGCGAATACGACAAGCCCGCTCACCGGGCGGTCAAGCCGGTGAATCACACCACAAAACACATTGCCTGGCTTGTTATATTTTTCGCGCAGATAATCTTTAACCATCTCAGACAGTGGTTTGTCGCCTGTTTTATCGCCCTGCACGATTTCACCTGCGGCTTTATTCACCACTATCAGATGATTATCTTCATAAACAACCTCCATAGACTTAGTTGCCCATTTCAGAAATAAACTTAATGCGAACCAACCGGATTTCTTCTTCAGTATAGTCTCCGCCAAGTTCATTTATCGCCAATTCCAAATCATCGCTCTCGCTTTCTTTGAAATATTCAAAAATGTCGTCCAAGTGATCTTCATCCATCACCTCGTCCAGGAAATAATCGATGTTTATTTTTGTGCCAGAGTATACAATTGCCTCCACTTCATCCAACAACTCATCGAATTCCAACCCCTTAGACTCCGCAAGCTCATCAAGTGCAATCTTACGGTCAATACCCTGAATGATTGATATTTTAAGCTTGCTTTTGTTTGCAACACTCCTCACCCGCAGGTCTTCCGGACGTTCAATATCGTTTTCCTCGACATGGGCTTTTATAACTTTCAAGAAGTCCGCTCCATAGCGTTTCGCCTTGCCGGCGCCAACGCCTTGTATAGTTTGAAGTTCTTCCATTGTGATTGGATATGTTGTAGCCATAGCCTCCAACGAGATGTCTTGAAAGATTACATACGGCGGCAACTCCAACTTCTTGGCAATCTTTTTGCGAAGATCTTTAAGGATGGAGTACAATTCTGGGTCGACGGCGCAAACTCCGCCCGATTTTATAGTAACATCTTCGTCATCTTCGTTGAATTCCTTGTCTTCAACAATCTTAAACGACTTTGGATTCTTCAAAAACGAGTGCCCAGCTTTTGTCACTTTCAGCAACCCATAGTTTTCAATTTCCTTGTCAAGATATCCAGCAATGATTGCTTGATGAATCACCGCGCCTAAAAATTTATCGGTGTCAGCCTCCATGCAGCCGAACACTTCCAATTGATCGTGTAAATATGATTTTATTTCGGCGGTCGATTTTCCGAGCATGACATTAATAACATAGTCTGATTTAAATTTTTCTTTCAATGCCAAGACGGTCTCAATTACCGCACAAAGTTCATCTTTTGCTTCCACTTTTTTCTTAGGATTTAAACAGTTGTCACAGTTTCCGCAATTGTCTTCTTGATATTCCTCTCCAAAATAATAAAGCAACGACTTTCGCCGGCACACAGATGATTCACAATATGCTGCCGTTTCCAAAAGCAACTGCTTGCCAATTTCCTGTTCTGCAATTGGCTTGCCCTGCATAAACTTCTCCAGTTTCTGCAAGTCCTTGTTGGTATAGAATGCGACACACAAGCCTTCGCCGCCGTCACGTCCCGCGCGTCCGGTTTCTTGATAATACCCCTCCAAACTTTTGGGGATGTCATAATGTATTACAAAACGCACATCCGGTTTGTCAATACCCATACCAAAAGCAATCGTTGCCACGATGACATCGACAGTCTCCATCAGAAAGGCATCCTGGTTGGCACTGCGTTGCGCGCTGTCCATGCCAGCATGGTATGGCAATGCTTTGATGTTGTTGACAATCAATGTCTCTGTCAACTCTTCCACTTTTTTTCTGCTCAGGCAATATATTATGCCCGATTTGCCCTCATGACTTTTTATGAATTTTATGATGTCCTTGTCAACGTTCTTGGTCTTCGGACGCACTTCATAATATAGATTTGGCCTGTTGAATGATGATTTAAACACTTTAGCATCCAGCATTCCCAAATTCTTCTGTATGTCATGCTGCACCTTTGGCGTAGCAGTGGCTGTCAAAGCAATGACCGGACGGTTGCCTATCTGATTTATCAACGGTCTGATTCGTCTGTACTCTGGCCGAAAATCGTGTCCCCATTCCGATATACAATGCGCTTCGTCGACTGCGTAGAATGAAATCGACACCGTCGACAAGAATTCTATGTTCTCCTCTTTTGTCAGCGATTCAGGCGCGACGTACAATAATTTCGTTTTGCCCGACACGATGTCGGATTTTACCTTCTCTATTGCCGCGCGGTTCAATGAAGAGTTCAAGAAATGAGCTATTCCGTCGTCCTCTCCAAAATTGCGCATAGCGTCTACCTGATTTTTCATCAAAGCAATTAATGGCGATATGACAATTGCAGTGCCGTCCATCAGCAAGGACGGCAATTGATAGCATAGCGACTTGCCGCCGCCTGTAGGCATAAGCACAAACGTGTCATTGCCGGCCATCAGATTTTCTATTATCGCTTCTTGATTGCCTTTAAAGTTGTCGAATCCGAAATAGTTTTTCAGTTCGGCTTTTAAATCAGTTTTGACTGCCATAATAATTAGAGGTTTGCTTTACTTACAAAGTTAAGGACCTATCGACAATTTGCAAAATGTTTTCGCTATATTTTCACACAAGGAGATCTAAATTTGCCTTGTTAAGCTTCTCCAATGCATATTCTCTGGTAACTACAAACTCTTTTTTCTTTGACGACGGACTTTCATACATTGCGTCGACCACAATGGTTTCCGTCAGCGAGCGAAGCCCGCGCGCGCCAAGTTTATATTCTATTGATTTATCAACAATAAGGTCAAGAGCATCTTTCTCAAAAACCAGCTTGACGCCATCCATCTCAAACAATTTCTGATACTGTTTTATTATGGCATTTTTCGGTTCCGATAGGATTCTCCGCAACGCATTGCGGTCCAATGGCTCAAGATTGGTCAATATCGGCAATCGACCTATAATCTCAGGAATTAGTCCGAATGACCGCAAGTCTTGTGGCGCTACGTAGTTTATCAGATTTTCCCGTTTCTGCTTGCGCTCCACATTGTCAGTTCCGAAACCGACCACATATGTGTTAAGGCGCTGGGCAATCTTACGCTCAATTCCCTCAAAAGCGCCGCCACAGATAAACAGGATATTTTTTGTGTCGACAGGAATCATCTTTTGCTCCGGATGCTTCCTTCCGCCTTGTGGTGGCACGTTGACCACAGAGCCTTCGAGCAACTTCAAAAGCCCTTGCTGCACTCCTTCTCCACTCACGTCTCTTGTGATTGACGGGTTGTCGCCCTTTCTTGCTATTTTGTCTATCTCGTCAATGAATACGATGCCTCGTTCAGCCTGTGCCACGTCATAATCGCAAGCCTGCAACAAACGCACCAAAAGACTCTCAATATCTTCGCCAACATATCCAGCCTCTGTGAGTACGGTTGCATCGACAATTGCAAACGGCACATTAAGCAATTTCGCTATTGTTTTTGCCAACAACGTTTTGCCGGTTCCAGTAGGACCAACAATTATCACATTACTTTTCTCAATCTCCACCCCGTCTTCATCAACAGGCTGAAGCAGACGCTTATAGTGATTGTATACAGCAACCGACAAGTATTTTTTTGCCTGTTCCTGACCGATAACATATTGATTCAAATAATCAACAATCTCCTTTGGCTTCGGCACACTTTTCATTTCCAAGTCGAATTTGCCGCCTTTGCCGTTTATGGGCTTTGTGTCAATATACTGCGAAATCATAGCATGTGCCTGCTCGATACAATTGTCACAGATAGCTCCCTTGCCGTCAATTGTTGGAATAAACAGCGCCGCATCTCTTTGGCTGCGGCCACAAAAACTGCACCGCATTGTCGATGTTCCAGAATCTTTTTTTGCCATTAGTTTTTATTTGGTCTCTCTTGTCAAAACTTCATCAATCATTCCATATTGCTTAGCCTCCGCCGATGTCATCCAATAATCACGGTCGCTGTCTTTTTCAACCTTCTTGAATGGCACTCCTGAATGATTTGATATGATTGTATACAGCTCTTTTTTCAATTTTTGAATCTCTCGCGCTGTTATTTCGATGTCGGAAGCCTGGCCTTGCGCACCGCCCATCGGTTGGTGAATCATAACACGCGAATGGTTAAGCGCAAAACGTTTGCCTTTTTCTCCAGCGACAAGCAGCACGGCAGCCATCGATGCCGCCATTCCTGTGCAAATCGTCTTGACATCGCTCGAAATGTACTGCATAGTGTCATATATGCCAAGTCCAGCATATACAGAGCCACCAGGAGAGTTTATATAAATTGAGATATCCTTGCCCGGGTCGGAAGAGTCAAGATAAAGCAACTGGGCTTGGATTACATTTGCTGTGTAATCATCTATCTGTGTGCCCAGAAATATAATTCTATCCATCATCAATCGTGAGAACACGTCCATTTGTGCCACATTCAATTGACGTTCTTCAATAATAGTCGGAGAGATATAGCTGCTGGTGATGTTCATATAGTCGTCAACGGCGAGCCCGTTGAGTCCCATGTGTTTCACTGCGAAATCTCTGAATTCATTTTTCATATTTATCCTCTTGTTATTCTTTTTTGTTGTCTATATACGTTTTTATGTCATACAAAATTAATCAAAGACGGCTGAAGAAAAAAATTTCGAGAATATTAATTTCAGATTTATCCGAAAAGCGAGCGGAACACTTCCTCTACACGCGCCACTTCTTTAACCTCCACATTATACTGAGACACATCCACTCCTTTCAAATTGTGCTTTGGCACATAAATCGTGGAAAAGCCTAATTTGTTAGCCTCTATTATGCGCTGTTCTATTCTGGTGACCGGGCGAATCTCCCCCGACAATCCGACTTCCCCTGTCAAACAAACCGTCTTTGCGATCGGCATATCGACGTTGGAAGAAAGTATCGAGCTGATAACAGCAAGGTCAAGCGCCGGATCATTGACCTTGAATCCCCCCGCAATATTGAGGAACACATCTTTCAAAGCCAATTTAAAACCGACCCGTTTCTCAAGCACAGCCAACAACATATTCATTCTTTTTGAATCAAAGCCAGTCACCGACCTCTGCGCTGTGCCGTATGCCGCAGTGCTTACCAACGCTTGCGATTCGACGAGCAATGGACGCACCCCCTCCACTGTCACACCAATCGCGGCTCCCGACAAGTCAGAATCATTGTCGGACAGCAGCAATTCCGATGGATTTGCCACTTCACGCAATCCCGATTGTGTCATTTCATATATGCCCATTTCCGACGTGCTTCCGAATCTATTCTTTATCGAGCGCAACAACCGATACATGTAATGACAGTCGCCCTCAAACTGCAGCACGGCGTCAACAATGTGTTCAAGCACCTTCGGCCCGGCTATACTTCCCTCTTTGTTGATATGCCCGATCAGCACCACTGGTGTTCCGCTCTCCTTGGCATATTTCAAAAGAGACGCCGCGCATTCCCGCACTTGGCCCACACTTCCAGCCACAGATTCAAGATTGTCGGAAGCAATAGTTTGGATGGAGTCGACAACCACTATTCCTGGATTGCTGTTTTTTATGTGTTGAAATATCTTCTCCAACGACGTTTCACAAACAATGTAGCACTCTCCTCCGTCTGCACCAAGTCGGTCAGCCCGCATCTTCAATTGCTGCGCGCTTTCCTCACCAGACACATAGAGCACCTTTCTGCTCCTAATGCGTATTACGTTCTGCAAAACGAGGGTCGACTTTCCGATCCCAGGCTCTCCTCCTATTAATATTATAGAACCCTGCACCAAACCTCCACCAAGCACACGGTTCAACTCTCCGCTCGGCATCTGTATGCGCTTCTCCTCCCCAGCTTCGATTTCAGACAAGCGAAGTGGCTTCGAGTCCAATTTTGTTTCCGGGAGGAGCGATTTCCCGCCTCGAGTCTGCACAACGCGCTCTTCGACGAAAGTGTTCCAGGCTCCGCAATTCGGACACTTCCCCACCCATTTTGGCGACTCATATCCGCAATCGCTACAAAAAAACGCTATTTTATCCTTTGCCATAGCACATACTACATTGTTCTTCTTCTAAATTCTGCGACAACAATGGCTGTCGCCATCCCCACATTTAGCGATTCCGATGTCGGAGTGCCGATTGGGTATGACGGAATGAGCAACTTTCCTGTCACAAGACGTCTTATCTCCTCCGAAATCCCCTTGCCTTCATTGCCCATGACGATGAATCCCGCCTGCGCCAGCGGCGTTTCATAAATATTGTTTCCGTCAAGCAATGTTCCGTATACTGGCATTTCCTTATGGGAAGCCAATAATTCCGGAAGATTGCAATACACGACATTCACACGCGAAATAGCACCCATCGTAGCCTGCACTGTCTTTGGATTGTAAACATCCACAGTGTCTTTGCTACAAAACACGTCTTTGACGCCAAACCAGTCAGCGATTCTCAATATGGTTCCGAAGTTTCCTGGGTCTTGGATTCCATCAAGCACTAATGCAAGACGCTTCTCCAAGCCTTTCTCAATCTGGACATCTGGCATTTCATAAACAGCGATGACGTCTGTCGCCGTTTTCAGCATCGACATCCTCTCTATTTGAGCTTTGGTTGCGACCGTCACGGGGCAGCGCAATCTACAGCCGACGCTGTCCGCCCAATCAGACGTGGCAAACAAATATCTAACCTTAAAATAATCGAGTGTGTCAATCACGCATTTTGTTCCTTCTGCAACAAAACAACGCTCCTTGTCACGATTCTTTTTCTGCGACAAGGAATGCACCCATTTTATTACTCCTGCTGAAAGTTCCATATCCACAAAGTTAACGATATTACAAATAACATAAAAATGCTGGAGCATAAATTTTGCCGATACGCAATCGAAAGTTATCTTTGCATAAAAAAGCAGATGACTAAAGATTTCACACCAGCCCCAAATGCCATCATTGTGGATGCGGCATTCCTTAATTTTATCACATCGGATTTCAAAACTAATTTTGAGCGCATTCTAAACCGCGAGCTGAGCACCATCGATCTCTCTTCGCTGTTTACATACATTGCTTTGGACTGGGGTGTCACTCCCGGCGAAAACCAAATTGACGTTTATATTACATATAACAACGGTTGTGACAATTTCGACGTCTGCACCCCGTCTGACATTGCCGGACTGAACGGAATGGCTTTCAACGGACATCTCGGCGAATTTTCGTTCTACACATATTCAAATGAAGGGATGGTTGACTCCAACGACTTTTTCCTTGACTCTCTTCACAATCTTATGTCAGAAAAGGAGATAAAGCGAGTCGCTGTCATTGGCTTTGATGGACGTTGCGGCGAGGAAATCGACAAAATTCTTTCTGAGAGCAACGGCAAAATAGCCACACGATTCACCATGGACAAATCTGCGAAAGGGAATGGATACGTCACTCAAATTGTCGCTTTCCCGATAATGATGGCTCTGGGAATCAAATCCGATGAATTAGGCTGATTCCCCCAAAACGAATAAGTTCCGTGATTTTGCATCGTTGATATTCAACGAATATGTCGCCATGTTATTGTCGTTTCACCCCTTCGATTCGCGCCCAAAAGTATAGAATGGCTTCCACTCATCGGCAACCGAGTCATATTGCAACCAGACATCGCTGACACTCGCAAGGTCGCTCGGATGGTTGCGCACAAAGTTCAACATCTTTTGTTTCACCAATACGTTGCGGTTTCCCTGCATTATCGCACTCTCCGCCATCGCCTGCATATATGCTATAGGATTGTCAGCCTTGGAGCTGCGCCCTTTGGCTGTCTTTATCGGTGCGTTGAATGCGCTGTCGCCGTGCGTCAGATAAGCGTAGGCATCCGCACTTGTCGTTTGGTCAAATCCCCTCATAGGGATATAATTCGTATACATACTGCTGATGTCGTTGTATGCCTCCTTCGTGAGCATACCGCTCTCATACAACTTCCTCAGCGTGTTGCCGTTCACCTCGTTTACTCGACTCCACAATTCATTTATGTCTGACCGATCATGGCTCGGATTGTTTTCAAAAGTCTTGCGAATATCATCGGCGGCATCCCTTGCGGCGTTGAGCAAATCCACCTTCAACCGCTTCTTCTGACCACCGAGATAATGGAGCAACAATTGGTTGTCTGTAACCTCCATCTGCTCGTCTATGGCGTCTATCTGCGATTGTATCGACTTCACCCTGCCGTCTTCTGCCGTCAATGCCGTAAGTCCTGCATAGTCCTTGCCTTCAAGGCTTGCAACGAAATCTCCAATCGTTTTAGTACCCTTGGGATTTGCCTTTTGGTACTTGTCAAACTCTTTCTGAGCCTCTCTCTGCCGCATCACGGCATCACGTTCAAGTCCGTGCTTGGCGAACATATAGTCGTACAATTCTCCGCTCTCCTTGCCGTTGCCGCTCAGTTTAGCCACTGCCGACATCAACGGCTTGAATTGCGTCTTGGCAACTTGGTGCATCTCCTCCTTGTTCACCGACGACAGGCGGTTCTCTCCGAGTATCGGATTCTCAAAATCGGGAATGTCCTCTATGTACCGCTTGTTGCCCGATGCGTGGTCTATTGCATACATAAACTCCTGCAGTCCGAGCATACTGTTCTGCAACGCCTCCTTCGTTTGGAAGCCTTTGCTCTTGACCTTCTTCTCATACTCGTCCCGTGCGCTTACTCTTTCCCTCACGCTTCTATCCACGTCCTCCGACACACGTGACGCATAGTCGAAAATGCTCTCGCCCGGCTTTCTGCTGTAGCGTGGTTTGGCGGTTTCAGAGTAATTCGCTACCTTTGCACCAGGTGTTGAATTGTTTCGGGACATTGTCCCGTCGGTAGTCCGAGCATTCGGTAGGAACAATTCAGCACCTTTCTTTATTTTGTTGCGCAGATTGTTGTCTCTCTTGATGTGGACGGAACTGATGTAATCCTCCACCTCGCCGTGTTTGTTGACCACCACGACATTGTACATCCGCTCCTGTCCATCACCCTTGAATCGTTTCACATACAAAGTGCTTCCGTCTGTGTCTCGTATCGCAAAATCTGCATTCTCTATCGTAGGCAACACTGTTCCTGTAATATCTTGTCGGTTGTTGCGCAAAATCTTGTTCCACACTTCTTCTTTTACTTGAACCAGTTCTCCCAAGAACGTTCTGACCGGTTTTTTAAACAAGTTTTTGAACTTGGCAAAGGAAGATATTTTCGGTGGTATAGCAGAACCCTCATTCTCTCCAAATATACTATCCAAAGCAGTCAATGCTTCTTCTCCTTTCAGCGACTTTACTCCCTCATCGCCAACCTCTCCTCGCTTTCTCATTCCGCTCTCGTCCTTCATAGGGTTCTTGGAGTCAAGCAAGTCCCTCATTGCCATATCAGCCAACTCCTCGGCACTGCGGTAGCGGTTGATGCCGAACATCCTCGCCACTCCTTCCCAGAACCGCGCTA
>OFMP01001557.1_pt1 | contig 11606 bp, 8 predicted proteins | sample 1541841 | NCBI WGS metagenome assembly OFMP01 (sample SAMN04209226, study PRJEB22552) | human gut metagenome | biome: gut; material: feces | host: Homo sapiens | place: USA: Oklahoma
GCCACTGCTTGTCGTTCCAGACAATACGGCCTGCTGCGTCATAGACGGCTACGTTGTAGATCTTGCCAGGTTCCGTTCCATTGATACGGAGAATGCCGGTTCCGCGCTCCGCACTCACGGTGATGTTGGTTTCTCCCATCTTTACATTGTCGAAACCGGTGGCCAGGCTGAAGGTGATCTCCACGATGTCGCTCATCATGTATTCCTCGGGCTCTTGATTACCGCTACGGTGCAAGATGACGGCGGGGCCGTCGAAGGTGAAGGTGGTAATCTGACCTTTGTCAAACTCCTTCTTGCCGTCCGTGGATGTTACCGTGACTACTTCCTGTGCGCCGGCGGAGGCACTCAGTGCCAATGCAGCGAAAAGTAATAGGTTCTTCTTTTTCATAATAGACGAATGATATAACTTGTTGTTGAATTATTTATGTTGCAAAGTTACAATAAAACCCCTGAGTGCGCAAGCCGTCTCATCACTTTTTCAAAACTGCGTTGCATTTCTTTTTCTTGTATAAATGCTTTAACACCAAGTGTTTATGCTTTCATCAACTTGTAGTTGATAGTTTACTATTATCTGAAAAGCCACATGGAAATCCTGTTTTAGTAATAGAAAATGAAGAGGCGTGTTCGTCAGTTTTTGGGCCTTGCTGCTTAGTCTTTGGCTGGAGAACCCGATAGTCTTTTTCAGTTTCGTGGGTGTGAGGCTTCTCAGTAGCATCGGTCTTCTCAATTCATAGTTTAAACAACGGGTGCAACATGAACCATTATTGACATTTCGCGATCTCAATTTCTATTCATGTAGCACCCGTTGTTTGGGTGTTTTTGCTCCTTTGATCTTAGGATGTAGGCTGGCTTGAACAGGGGTTAGTGTGCTTCCAGCCAGTTTCGTCCCCAGCCTGCGTCGGCCACGAGGGGTACGGAGAGTGTATAGGCATGTTCCATCTCTTCCACGACAATGCGTTCGACAAGTGCTTTCTCTTCGGGATAGACAGAGAAATTGAGCTCATCATGTACTTGCAGGATCATTTTCGACCGGATGCCTTCCTCAGCGAAGCGGCGGTGGATGCGGATCATTGCCACTTTGATGATGTCGGCTTCGCTTCCTTGTATCGGTGCGTTGATAGCGTTGCGCTCGGCAAATCCCCTAACGGTGTTGTTGCGAGAGGTGATATCAGGTAGGTATCGGCGACGATGGAAGATGGTCTCAGCGTAACCCTTCTCGCGTGCCAATTGCTTGGCTTGTTCCATGTAGGCGTGGACACGGGGGAAGGTCCTGAAATAGTCGGCGATGAGGTCGCGCGCCTCCCCGTTGGCTATTCCCATCCGTTGAGCCAGCCCGAAGGCCGTGATGCCGTAGATAATGCCAAAGTTGGCTTGCTTGGCTTTCTTTCGTTGTGCGTCCTCGACACGCTCTATCGGTTCGTGCCATATCTTGGCGGCTGTAGCTCGGTGGATATCCTGTCCGCTCCGAAACGCTTCGATCATGTTTTCATCGCCACTAAGGTGGGCCATGATGCGCAGCTCTATCTGCGAGTAGTCGGCAGAGAAGAACAGACACCCCTCTTCAGGGATAAAGCACTTGCGAATTTCCTTGCCGTCATCGTCTCTGACGGGGATGTTCTGCAAGTTAGGGTCGCTTGACGAGAGGCGACCTGTGGCTGTCACTGCTTGGTTGAAAGAAGTGTGGATGCGGCCCGTGCGAGGGTTGATGAGTTTCGGAAGCGCATCGACATAGGTGCCCAATAGTTTTTTTAGACCTCGGTGGGCAAGAATGTTGTCCACTATGGGATGCTTGCCACTGAGGGATTGCAGTACTTCTTCGGAGGTGACGTACTGTCCTGTCTTTGTCCGCTTGGGATTGTCGACCAAATGCAATTTGCCGAAAAGAATCTCACCGACTTGCTTGGGACTTGCGATGTTGAATGTTTCACCGGCCTCTTCGTAGATGCGTGTCTCATAGAGGTGAAGCCGTTCGTTGAAGATACGGGAGGTCTCTTTTAAGGCTTCTGTGTCGAGACAGACGCCCGTTTGTTCCATATCGGCCAGGACTGGAACGAGGGGCATCTCGATCTGCCAAAACAAATCTTCTCCGCCAACCTCTTTAAGTTTTGGTTCCAGAATATGGTAGAGGCGCAAGGTAATATCGGCATCCTCGCAAGCGTAAGCATAGACCGCCTCTGGTGGTAAGTCACGCATGTTTTTCTGCCCTTTTCCCTTCGGTCCGATGAGTTCTTCTATGTGTACTGTCTGGTAGTGGAGATAAACCTCTGCAAGGTAGTCCATGCCGTGGTGGAGTTCTGGCTGGATGATATAGTGGGCGAGCATCGTGTCAAAGATACGACCCTTCACCGTGATACCATAGTTGTGGAGCACCTCCATGTCGTACTTGATATTTTGTCCCACCTTGAGAATCTTCTCGTCTTCAAATAGCGGTTTGAATATCGAAAGCATTTTTAACGCCTCTTCACGGTTGTCTTTTACGGCTATGTACCAAGCCTCTTTTTCCTTCACGGCGAAACTGAATCCCACCAATTCGGCTTCCATCGGGTGTACGGAGGTTGTCTCTGTGTCTAAGCAAAGAATTTCTTTTGTCCGTAAAAAATCATATAAAGCAAGCGCATTGTCCACATTATCAATGAGATGGTATTCGTGTTGCGTTGTTTTAATGCTTTCATACTGCTCGTTTTTTGTTTCTTCTTGGCCGTCGGGCGTAATTTCAGCAAAGAGATCAAGCTGTCTTTGACTCTTTTTCTTGGTTTTTTCGGCCTTTCCCAAAAACTTGTTCGTAAGAGTCTTAAACTCAAGTTCGTCGAAGAGTTTTGCCAATGTCTCCGCATCCGGCTCCTTACACTTCATCGCTTCGAGATCGAGACTGATAGGAACGTCTTGTCGAATGGTTGCCAAGAAATAGGATAGCTTGATGTCTTCGGTAGCATTCATTACCTTCTCCTTCATTTTCCCTTTCAGTTGGTCTGTGCTCTCAAGGAGGTTGGTAACGGAGCCAAACTGGTTGATAAGTTTGACAGCAGTCTTCTCGCCCACACCAGGACATCCGGGAAAGTTGTCTGCGCTATCACCCATTAGTGCCAACAGGTCGATTACCTGCGCGGGGGTAGCTATGCCATATTTCTGTTGCACTTCCTCTTTGCCGATGATATCATAGCCTCCGCCATGGCGAGGCTTGTACATCTTCACGTTGTCGGCTATCAATTGACCATAGTCCTTGTCGGGGGTGAGCATATAGGTTAAAATGTCCATTTCATCGGCTTGGTGCGCAAGCGTTCCTATCACGTCGTCGGCTTCGAAGCCATCCTTCTGTAGTACGGGAATACGTAGAGCGCCGAGGATATCTTGAATGATAGGTACGGAGCGCTTGATGTCCTCGGGAGTTTCTTGTCTCTGTGCCTTATAGGCGGGAAACTTTTCGTGACGGAAGGTCTTGCCGTGGTCGAAGGCCACGCCTATGTAGTCGGGTTGCTCTTTGGTCAATACCTCATGTAGTGTATTGCAAAAACCCATAATGGCCGATGTGTTGAGCCCCTTACTATTGATGCGCGGTGTGCCCAGAAGGGCATAGTAAGAGCGATAGATGATCGCATAGGCGTCGAGAAGAATCAGTTTTGTCATGCTAATGATATTTTTAAAGTGTAAAAGTACAATTTTTTTGTGATATTCTCCGATTAAATCCTTAATTTTGTATCAAATTTCGGACTTTCATGGATTACGTATCGCTCATCAAGGAGCCTATCTCGCACGAATTAGCCGATTTCATCGGGCTTTTCAACAGCAGTCTTACCCACGACGACGGTATGCTGGGCTGTGCATTGGAGCACGTCAAGCAGCGCGCTGGGAAACGGATGCGTCCTATTTTGATATTGCTGATGGCCAAAAACTTTGGTACTGTCTCGCAAGTAACGCTGCATTCCGCCGTAGGACTTGAGCTATTGCACACTGCATCTCTTATCCACGACGATGTTGTGGACGAAGCAAAGGAACGTCGTGGACAAGCCAGCACCAACGCACTGTTTGACAACCGTGTAGCCGTGCTGGTAGGCGACTATGTGCTTTCTACCGCTTTGCTTCACATTGCTTATAGTGGGCGTGAGCGAATCGTTACCAATTTGGCAAAATTAGGCCAGACCTTGTCGAATGGTGAGATTCTCCAGCTCTCGAACATCCAGAACCGTGAAGTGTCGGAGGATGTGTATTACGAGATCATCAAGAATAAAACTGCCGCGCTCTTTAGTGCTTGCGCAGGAATCGGTGCTTTGTCTGTCGGTGCTACTGAGGATGAAGTGACTGCAGCGGAGGAGTTTGGCCATAACTTGGGAGTGATTTTCCAGATTCGAGACGATATTTTCGATTATTATGATGATGCCAATATTGGAAAGCCTACTGGCAATGATATGGCGGAAGGGAAACTTACACTCCCCGTGATATACGCATTGCATAAAGCGGGCAAGGCTGAGCACTGGAAATTGGTAGCAAAAGTGAAGGACGGAACCGTTACGAAGGAAGAAATAGCCCGTCTTGTAGCGTTTGCAAAGGGCAATGGTGGTATAGAATATTCAGAGGGTAGGATGCGTTTCTACCACCAGTTGTGTCTTCAGTTCCTTGATGATTATTGTCACGACGAGCAGATTGCCGCTGCCCTTCGTGCTTATCTTGACTATGTCAGCGAACGCACTAAATAAAGGAGAAGGGTAGGGACAATAGTCTCTTTTAAAGATCATAAAGCAGCGTCAATGGCCAAATCACCAGGAGTTTCTGATGGTTTGGCCATTGACGTTATAATTTCAACTTAGTTGCCGGTATGTTCCGGAAGCGTTTTCAGTCTTATAGGAAGACTTGGAGCAACTGAAACGAAGCCTTTAGAAGAACTTCACCTCTTCTCCTACAATCTCGCTTAGCAAGAGGTTGGCAAGGCGACTCGTTCCGAGGCGGAACCACTGGTTGGTAAGCCATTTCTCGCCAAGCACTTCCTTGACAATAGTGTAGTAGATGACGGCGTCCATCACAGTATTGATGCCTCCAGCAGGTTTTAAACCGATTTGAATGCCCGTTTTATCGTAGTACTCCTTGATGGCTTGACACATTACATAAACGGCCTCCGGTGTAGCAGAGACTTTTTCCTTGCCAGTGGAGGTTTTGATGTAGTCGGCACCTGCATACATGGAAAGGATGGAGGCCTTCTTGATGTTGGATGCAGTCACGAGGTCACCTGTTTCCAGAATCACTTTCATTGCAACTGCTTGTCCACAAGTCTCTTTCAGTTCTGCAATGTCGTCGCACATACTTTCATAGGCACCTGTGAGGAATTTGCCTACTGGCATGACAATATCGATCTCGTTGGCACCGTCTTTGATGGCAAGTGCCGTTTCGGCCACTTTTACTTCAATGAGAGCCTGTGATGAGGGGAAGGAGCCACTGACGCATGCTATATTTACACCTTCTACCTCCAAGGTGTCGTTGACGACCTCGGCAAAGCATGGGAAGACGCAAATGGTGGCTACGTGTGGTAGGTCGGGATAGACCTCGTCGAACCGGTTGACATTCTCCGTAAACTGCATCACGCTCACGTCTGAATCAGTAGTGTGAAGTGGGGTTAGTTCCACGCTCCCTAAGAGAAATTTCTTTACTTCTGGAGTATCGTTTTCATGTGCTTTTTCTGCAATGATTTTCTTTACTTCCTCGCGAACTTCCGCATCGTCCACATCTGTGTTATATTGTGCTAGCACTTGCTCGTATTTGTTCTCTGACTGGATATTTTCGGCACGCTCTATATCCTGTCTTACAGTGTCTTTGATTGAAGTCATATTCTTTCTGTTTGTTTGTTTATTTCAGTTTTGAATTGTTTTTGTGACGCTCTGCGTCCCTTTTTGTTTTCTTTTCAATGCTTTTTTGTAATTCGATTTCGAGATTTACACCCGTTTGGTTGGCTAGGCAGAGAAGAACCCACAGTACGTCGGCCATTTCCTCCCCTAAATTGGATTTTTCGCCAGCCTTGAAGCTCTGTTCGCCATAGGTGCGGGCAATGACACGTGCCAGTTCGCCTACTTCCTCTGTGAGACATGCCATGTTGGTTAGCTCTGAGAAATAGCGTACGCCGTATTTGTTAATCCATTGATCTACTGCAAGTTGAGCTTCTGTGATGGTCATTGTTTTCGATTTTAATTGGAAGAGATGTGACGCGTCTGTCTCCTATTATTATAGAAGAGGTTGCTATCTATTCTTTGTTTTTCGTGTCCATAATAATGGTAACAGGTCCATCGTTGACCAAGGCCACTTTCATGTCTGCTCCAAAGATACCGCGTGCAACCTTGCCTGCGCCCAGTTGTAGCTCCAGTTGGTCGCAGAAGTAATTGTAGAGTGGTTCAGAGTAGGCTTGTTTGGATGCGCGAAACCATGATGGGCGATTGTTCTTTTTGTAACTTGCGAAGAGCGTAAATTGGGATATCGCTAGTACAGAACCTTCTGTCTGACGAATGTCACGGTTCATTACGCCAGCTTCGTCGTCGAAAACGCGAAGTGAGGCAACCTTACGGACTAACCATTCTGCATCTTCTTGAGTGTCAGCGTTTTCCACGCCAATAAGTATCATGTATCCCTTGCCTATTGCGCCGACAGTCTTTCCATTCACCGCTACGCTGGCTTCTGTAACACGTTGTATGACTATTCTCATAATGCAAAGATACGTTTTATTTCCTAAACAGCCAAATTTGCTCCTTCCTTTGTGTTTAATCTATAAGAAACAGTATCATTAGGCATGTTCTTATTACCTTGTCTCTGTTTGGTCGCTCCAATAATTAATAATGGATTTCGCCTTGCTCTCACCTATGATCTCTTTTAGCTCTTCGAATGTTGCTTCTCTGATGCGCTTTACCGATTTGAAGTTTCTAAGCAGCAAATCTTTTGACTTCGGCCCGATACCATTTATTTCATCGAGTGCGCTATGAAGTTGATGTTTGGAGCGTTTGTCTCGGTGAAAACTGATGGCGTATCGGTGTACTTCATCTTGTATTTGTGTTAGAATCTTGAAGAGTTCGCTCTTTATGTCTACGGCGATTGTCATTGGAGGGAAACCAAATAGTAGTTCATTGGTGCGATGTCGATCGTCTTTAGCCAAACCTGCGATGGGAATGTGTATATGAAGTTCGTCCTCAATAACCGATCTAACAACCTCCATTTGGCCCTTTCCACCGTCTGTAATGATAAGGTCGGGTAGGGGAGTGCCTTCTTCCTTCATTCTCGTGTAGCGTCTTCGCACAACCTCTTGCATTGAGGCATAGTCGTCGGGTCCCTCTACCGTCTTGATGTTGTATTTTCGATAGTCTTTACGCGATGGTTTCATACCTTTGTATACTATACAGCCTGCCACGGCATCACTTCCAGATATATTGGAATTGTCGAAGCATTCTATAGTGAAAGGCATTCTGTCGAGCTGCAAGAGGCGTTGTAGCTCCTTCATCAGTCTGGTCTGTCGTTGCTCTGGATTTAGTTTTTCGGTCTGTTTGAGTCTGTCAAACTTATATTGCCTTGCATTCATCTCAGATAGTTCTAATAGATGACGCTTATCTCCGCGCTGAGGTACGAAGAAATCGGCATTTTTAATCTTAAAATCTAATTCATAAGGTACGATGATCTCTTTTGCACTACTCTGAAATCTCTCTCTAATTTCCAAAATAGCTTCGTTGAGCAGTTCTTTGTCGGTTTCATCCAGTTTCCGCTTGTATTCGTAGGTGAAACTTTGGTTGATAGCTCCGTTCTTAACATGGATGTAATTGATGAATGCAGCGTGTTTTTCCTCATCGTCTATAATGGTAAATACATCTACGTCTGTGATCGTATGGCTTACTATTTCGCTCTTAGCTGCAAAGTTGTTGAGCGCAATCCATCGCTGTTTGAGTACTTCTGCTTCTTCAAATTCCATCTTTTCTGCCCGTTTCATCATCTCTTCCTGCAGCATTTTCTGAACTTCTCTTGTGTTTCCTTTGAGGATTTCACGTGCTTCACGTATTGCCTCTTGGTATTCTTCGTAAGTTTGACGGTTGATACATGGCCCCTCGCATTTTTTGATGTGATACTCGAGACAGGGCTTGAATCTTCCTTTTTTCACGGATTCTTCGTTCAGCGGAAGACGACAAGTACGTGGTTTGTAGATTTTTTGTATAATATCGAGTATGGCATACATGGAGCCGATGTGACTATACGGACCATAAAACGTGCCATATTTCTTATTTATGGTGCGAGTTTTGTATATTCTTGGGTATGGCTCCTTAGTTACGCAAATACTTGGATAAGTCTTGCCGTCTTTTAGCAGTACATTATATCTTGGCTTGTACTGCTTGATAAGTTGATTCTCTATCAATAAGGCATCTTCTTCCGTATTGACTACAGAATACGTGATGTTTTCAATCTTCGATACAAGTACTTTGGTTTTGAAACGATCCACTTCTTTGTGAAAATATGAAGATACTCTACGCTTGAGATTTTTGGCCTTTCCAACGTAGATGATTGTTCCCTCTTTGTCGTAGTATTGATATGTGCCTGGCTTTTCTGGCATAGCCAATACAATAGCTTTGAGTCGTTGAAGGCGTGCTTCATTTTCTGCTTTAGTCATAATGCGTAAGTCCTTATAATTAAATAGTTATGGCTATTTTGTTTCACGTGGAACGCGAACGCTCTCGTTACTGTGTCACGGAGGCGCGGTGTTAGATAGAAAGCCTTTTTCTCAACATCGCGCCTCATACTCAATTAGTCGTTTTGATTAGAACGATAGCAGCGAAGTCACCTCGATACCTTGTTCTTCAAATTGTTTGATGGCGTCTGGAAATTCGCTTTTTAGATCGATGATGAAGTTGCAGTAAATCTTCTTTGGGTGAAACTTCTTGACGAGCTTGCAGGCGGCAGCCATCGTGCCTCCTGTAGCCAACAAGTCGTCGTGAAGTAGCACGACATCTTTTTCGTTGATGGAATCAGCGTGAATCTCGATGGTGTCTATGCCGTATTCTTTAGCGTAGCTCTCCTGAATAGTGGCACATGGCAGTTTGCCGGGTTTTCGGCAAAGAACGATACCTGCGTTCAGTCGAATAGCGACAGCGGATGACATGACAAAGCCACGGCTCTCGATACCGACAATTTTCGTGATTCCTTTGTCCTTGTAGAGATCATACATGCTGTCGGCAATCTCTCGCAACGCGTCCTTGTCTTTGAAAAGGGTCGTCACGTCGCGAAAGTTAACGCCCTTAATGGGCCAGTCGGGGATACAACGTAGGTTGTCCAAAAGTAATTGTTTGTTCATGATCAATTGCTTGTTTTTATGATGATTTATTAATTGTTTCGCGTGAAACGATCCTATCGTCCCATGAGTACCAATAGTACGTTGATGTCGCTAGGACTAACGCCTGGGATTCGGCTTGCTTCTGCCAACGTCTCGGGCTGGATGCGCTCCAACTTTTGTCTGCACTCGGTACTGAGATCGTGCATTTCTGCATAATGGAAGTGTCCGGCGATGCGTATGTCCTCCAATCTCCGCATTTTGTCTGCAAAGATGCGTTCGCGTTCTATATATCCTTTATATTTCATCCTGACCTCAGCAGCCTCGGCAATTTCTTGCGTTCGGTTGGGCGATAAGGCAATGGTTTCTTTCAAGGAAGGCAGCTTCTCGGATAGGTTTTGGAAGTTGAGCTGTGGACGTGCCACCAACTCTGAGAGGTGTGTGGTGCCTCGGAGTGGGGAAGTGCCGACAGTTTCGAGTAGGTTGTTAATTTCTTCGGGTCTTACTGTAGTTTGCTCGCAGAAATTGATAATACGCTCGATGTGCTCTTTCTTCTGCAGCCACCAGTCGTAGCGGGCGCGACTGGCTAATCCGAGGTGGTAGCCTTTCTCGGTCAGTCGTGCGTCGGCATCATCCTGACGAAGCAGGATGCGGTATTCGGCACGAGAAGTGAACATCCGGTAGGGTTCGTCCACACCTTTGGTTGTGAGGTCGTCTATGAGCACTCCGATATAACTCTCGTCGCGCTTCATGACAAAGGGTTCGCTGTTGGCACAGAAATTGGCTGCATTGATGCCCGCAACAAGTCCCTGTCCTGCCGCCTCCTCGTATCCCGTGGTGCCATTGACTTGACCAGCGAAGAAGAGACCTTCGATCAGCTTTGACTCCAAAGAGTGTTTCAGTTGAGTGGGGTCGAAGAAGTCATACTCTATGGCATAACCTGGTCGGTATATTTTAGCATCTCGTAAAGCAGGGATATGATGGAGTGCTTCCAACTGGATGTCCCATGGCATGGAAGAGGAAAATCCGTTTAGGTACATCTCGTTGGTGTCCGTTCCCTCTGGCTCTAAAAAGAGGGGGTGAGAGTCGCGGCCAGGAAATGTGACGAGCTTGGTCTCGATGGAGGGACAATAGCGTGGGCCGATACTGTTGATCTGTCCATTATATAAAGGAGAGTCAGCCAGACCCTGCCGCAATATCTCGTGTACCTTTGCGTTGGTGGCGCAGGTCCAGCAAGGAAGTTGTGGAAGGGTGCGTTGTTTCCCGAAGTAGGAAAACTGATGATAGTCGTTCTCCCCGAGTTGCTCTTCCATCTCCTCGAAATGGACAGATCGCTTGTCAATGCGCACGGGGGTGCCTGTCTTCATGCGCGCCACACGGATGCCATGACGCGCTATGCTCTCAGAGAAATGATGAACTGCTGGCTCAGCAATGCGGCCACCCTCAACCATCTTGTGTCCGATATGCATCAGTCCGTTGAGAAAGGTACCTGCTGTGACAACAATCGCTTTGGCATGAATCTCTATTCCCCATAAAGTTTTGATACCTAATACTTTAGAGTCTTTTACCAGTAATTCTTCTGCTTGATCTTGAAGAATGTCGAGGAGCGGTATTTGGTCGAGAGTGGTGCGCCACTCTAAGATATATTTCTCGCGGTCGCATTGAGCGCGAGGACTCCACATGGCAGGGCCTTTGGATCGGTTGAGCATCCGAAACTGTATAGCCGTCGCGTCGGTGATGTGTCCCATCTCTCCGCCTAAGGCGTCTATCTCGCGCACGATTTGCCCCTTGGCGATACCGCCGACTGCTGGGTTGCAGCTCATCTGTGCGATTTTGTTCATGTCCATTGTTATCAGACAGGTCTTGGCGCCAGTCTTGGCAGCCGCAGAAGCGGCCTCGCAGCCTGCATGCCCACCTCCGATGACGAGGACGTCGTATTCAAAAACCATTCTTGCTTTCCCTATTTTTTCCGCAAAAGTACTGATAATCTTTGAAATTTTGCCTTTTTCACTTTGTTTAATCATTAAAAAATAGTATTTTTGCACCGAAATTCCGTATGGAGCCTACCCAGAATTGGGGATGAAGCTTACGCGGAAGGCCATCGGTTGGATAAAAGCTGCGAATAAGTTAATACAAATTTATAATTCAAATAATTAAAAATCAATCGTTTATGTGGTTAATTAAATCATCCATCGGTAGAAAGGTGGTGATGTCTGTAACGGGCATTGCGCTTGTTCTATTCCTCACGTTCCACGCGTGCATGAACGTGGCTGCGTTCTTCTCAGGCGAGGCTTACAATACTATTTGCGAGCTCCTGGGTGCCAACTGGTAT
>OFMP01001559.1_pt1 | contig 11596 bp, 8 predicted proteins | sample 1541841 | NCBI WGS metagenome assembly OFMP01 (sample SAMN04209226, study PRJEB22552) | human gut metagenome | biome: gut; material: feces | host: Homo sapiens | place: USA: Oklahoma
GCTGACATCATGTCCGCAAATTGGACAGATATAATCTGCCGGAAGTTCACTGCCTTCATATACATAATTACAGATCTTACATCTCCATCCAACGATCTTCTTATCCTGAGGTATCTCTTTCTTCTTTGGTTTTACGCGATTCTGATAATCGGCGTAAGTAAGCGGTGCATTCTCATTCAGCAGTTTTGCATCTGTTACTTCTGCAATGAACAGAGTGTGTGTACCGAGATCCTGCTGTTCCAGAACCTTACCACTGATCACGGCGCATGCCTGATATCCCATATACGGAATATTATTCTGATCTACCGGTAACGTAAGATTTTTCATCTTATCCACATCTCTTCCTGACTGGAATCCGAAATGCTTAATCGTCTCAAAGGAACATTCTACATCCAACAGACTCAGTGCAAAAATTCCGCTTTCTTTGATCAGATCACAGGTATAATTACTGTTCAAAACAGAGATCGCAATTCGAACTGGGTCATTCGCTACCTGCATACATGTATTGGTAATACAGCCATTTACTTTCTCACCGGAACGTGTGGATAACATAAATACTCCATAAGACAAATTATAAAGTGCTTTTTTCTCCATGTGATAACCTCCTTTTTATTTTAATAATAATTACTATTATTATATTCTTAATATAGCCTATTCTCCCGTTATTGTCAACTGTAAATTTTATTTTGTCCAGTTTTTCTTTAAATTTTATCCTGTTTTTATTTGAATTTTCAGACAATTCTTTTTATTTATGCTATACTAGCATTATAGTAACTCGTTAACAGCAGCATTTTGTAAAGGCAGGGATGATTATGAATTTAAACTATCTTGAAGAAACAATCAGAACATCTAAATATCTTGTTTGTCTCGCCGGAATGGAATTTATGAGAGAGCAAAATGTCGCATATCATCGAGACAGCGACGAATCCTATCGGATTGAAGAAAAGTATGGCTACTCTCCGGAAGAATTATTCAGTGCCCGTATGTTTAACACACATGCAGAATTATTCTATGAATATTATAGAAATGAAATTCTTTCCAAACATCTGGAGGCAGGAAAGGGAAATGAAGCACTTGCAAGATTAGAAGAGGCAGGATATTTAAAGACAATCATTACAAAAGGCATCTATAATATGCCTCAGAAAGCCGGCTGTAAAAATGTGATCAATATGTATGGAAATATTTATGAAAATAATGCGTGTCCACGTTGCGGAAAGATTTTCCCGATTGAATATATCAAAAACAGTGATAAAGTTCCTCTTTGTGATGTGTGTAAATCAACTGTGATTCATCCTGGAGTTTATTTACATGGTGAAATGCTCAGTAATACTGTCATTAGCCATGCTGTGGAAGAAGTTGCTAAAGCTGATACGATTCTCGTTCTCGGAATGAACCTGAATTCCAGTCTGTGCAAAGATATGCTTCCGCATTTCACAGGTAAAGATTTGATCGTAATCCACAAGGAACCACATTATCTGGATGAAAAAGCAACCGCAGCTTACCATGGAGCAGTCAGTGAAATTCTTCCAGAAGTTGCAGAAAGCATACTGGATGCATAATTTTCCAATATTAACACATATTCTTAAAATACGAATCTCCAGTAGAAATCAGTATTTTTATACTTGAACTTCTTCTGGAGATTCGTATTTTTTCTAGATAATATTCATATTTTACAGTTCACCACATCCCAGAATCTCTTTAATCTCCGGAATCGTCTTCTTCTGTTCTCTTAACCGACGAATCTGCGCAATCCTTTCTAAGCTCTCAACTCTGCGGTATCTTCTGGTCAGATTCTCTTCTGCCTGCTCGAACGGCAGCATTCCTTCCTCTGTATAAAATTTCAAAGTACTGTAACGCACTGCCGTAAGCCGCACAAGCTCTCCGATTGTCACATATTCTGCCTGCTCTATTACTTCCATGCTTCTCTGTCTTGACATCTGCTCACCTTTTCTACTGTCTACATAATTAGTATTTCAGTACTTTCTTCCTACTGCCAGTATGCCGGTACCAGGTTGACTCCCTGAATCGGTACTTTATATGCTGTTTTCGTCATTGGGAAGATACGGTAATATATATTGCCTATTTTTAGTAAAGTCTCACTGCCTACTCTGATCTCCTCTACCGCAAAGCCTTTTTTCTTCAGATATTCTACAGCCGCAGCTCTTCTGTCCGCCACGTTAGTTCCAAAAATAACCGTATCAATAAATACAGATTTTCTTCTGTCAAGGTAAGGAAATACAAGATTAACACCTTCTAAATATGGATTCTTAAGCAGTTTGCTCTTAGTCTTCACAAACCGATTCATAAATCCTTCAAAAACATTATGAAATTCTGCTTCCCATAATGCACGGTACTTCTCATCCTGAACGGCAGCTTCTGTCATACGCTCTTCTACACGGTTCTGCTCTGATACAGAAAATAAGTCATGGATACATCCACTTTCACGGAGAAGCCATAAGAGAACCGCATCTTCCAGACTAATTGGACCATCCTCTAGAATCTCTGCACGAAGTCCTTCTTTTATTCTGATATAACTTGTCTCATCACTAAGGTATGCCTTTAGTTCAACACCTGATGTATCATAATTCATATCACAGCCCAAAATATCCGGTACTTCCTTTAGAAGTTCTTCTGCTTCCAAAACAGCAGCCACTTCTTTCTCAATCTGAGTCTCCTCTTTTTTCTTTAATGTTTTTGCCGTCTGTACCGCTCTCTGCAGTTCTGCAGAAAATTCTGAAAATGAATCCGCATCTGCTTTTCCTAATTCTGTCTCCAACACCTGCGCAGCCGAAACAGCTCTCAATACAGCACTTTTTGCCACGCTTGGATGAATACTCTCCTGTCCGTCCAACGCAAGTAATGCATATTGCTGAGATAATGTAAGATCTTTCATACCTGTCTTTCTCTCTTTCCTCTTATTTCCTGATCGCCATTTTTATTTTTACTTACTACTTACTACTTAGAAAATATCATGCAGTACGCAAACTGTCAAGTTGTTACTATTACTTCTACTGACTTTACCTATTAACACAATAATTCAAGAATGCCAAACTGACCTTTAAGACATTTTCAAGTCTTCAACTATTGAAACGTACACCATATAATGCTATCATTAATAGTTGGCACTTTAAATGAATTTTTAGTAATAACAGGAGAATATATGAACCAAAAAACAGCTTCTGCCCCTGCAGCAGAAAACAAAATGGGAACCATGCCGATCGGCAGACTCTTGTTCAACATGTCCTTACCGATGATGGTTTCCATGCTAGTGCAGGCACTTTATAATATTGTAGACAGTATCTTTGTAGCAAAACTGTCAGAAAATGCTCTTACCGCAGTTTCTCTTGCCTTCCCGTTACAGATGCTGCTCATCGCAGTTGCAACCGGTACCGGCGTTGGTATGAATGCACTTCTTTCCAGAGCACTCGGAGCAAAAAAAACTGACGAGGCAAATAAGATTGCATCTAACGCAGCTTTTCTTTATATCATAAGTTATATTGTATTCCTTATCCTTGGCTTTACAGTTGTAAAACCGTTCTATGCAAGCCAGATTGGAAATGCAAACGTTGAGATCATGGAAATGGGAATTGATTATCTGAGCACAGTTATGATCTTCTCTATGGGACTGCTGGCACAGATTTGCTTTGAACGACTGCTCACTTCCACAGGAAGAACCATTTTCAGTATGACTTCCCAGTTATGCGGTGCGATTACGAATATCATCCTTGACCCGATCCTGATCTTTGGTCTGATCGGTTTCCCGAAGATGGGGGTTACAGGTGCTGCCGTGGCTACGGTCATCGGACAGTGTGTCGGAGCACTTGTTTCATTTACATGTAATCATAAATTCAACCCGGATGTAAGGCTTCAGTTCCGTGGTTTTCGTCCGGACGGAAGAATTATCAGAACAATTTATGCAATCGGTATTCCATCTATTATCATGCAGTCGATTGGTTCTGTTATGACATACTCCATGAACCGTATCCTGATCACATTTTCATCTACTGCAACTGCCGTATTCGGAGTGTATTTCAAACTGCAGAGCTTTTTCTTCATGCCTGTCTTCGGTTTGAATAACGGTATCACTCCGATCATTGCATTCAACTACGGTGCACAGAACAGAAAACGTATGGTCAAGACGATCAAACTCAGTATGGCAACAGCATTTTGCATTATGCTCTTCGGATTCCTTTGCTTTGAATTAGTTCCACAGGTACTTCTTGGAATGTTCAACGCATCTGCTGATATGCTTACGATCGGAGTCCCTGCGCTTCGTATCATCGGTATCCATTACTTACTTGCATGGTTCGGCATCATCTGCGGTACTGTATTCCAGGCGCTTGGAAAGGCCGTGTTCAGTATGATCGTATCCATCATGCGTCAGCTTGTAGTACTGATTCCGGCTGCATATGTACTGGCAAAATTTGGTGGGCTTCATGCAGTATGGTGGGCTTTCCTGACTGCTGAGATCATGTCACTGATTGTCTCACTTATCTTTCTGTTCAGGACTAATCGAACGATTATTTCCAAGATCCCGGATGGAAGTGATATTCTATAAAAGGAAAAAGTTATGAAATTTAAGAAAAAATTATGGATCTCTTTAATCCTGTTCATCCTGTTTGGCACTGTCTTTTCAGGTTGGATTTTTCATCAAAATACGACCCGTGAATATTTAGTTTTTGACAATACAACCCAGCTTGTGACAACCGAACGATTCGAAGATAATATTCGAATTGAAGATGTCATTCTTCCGGATTCTTTTCAGAATCAACAATCCATTTTGTTCAAGACAACCCATACCCGGGCTGAGGTATTGCTTGATGGAGAGAAAATCTATGAATTTGGAAATGATACTGACACATTAAGATTCATGAAGTCTCCCGGACCTTGCTGGCATATTGTCGATCTTCCAAAAAACAGTGATGGAAAACACTTGCAAGTCAGGATTATTCCTGTATATTCAGACTACTACGGAAATTCTTTCCATCTTTTTGGAGGGACAAAAGGAGACTGTACCCTGAAGATCCTGAGCAACAGTCTCTGTTCATTGGTTCTAGGCTGCGAAATCTTATCATTAGGAATCATCTGCCTGATTTTATGCTTTTCTATAATGAGGAAAAATGATAAATATTCGTCAGATGAATCCTACATGATTTTCCTGAACCTTGGTGTTTTTTCTCTTTTGATCACACTTTGGACTTTAAAGCAATGTGGTTTTCTGCAATTTTTAATTCCAGATCCAAGAGCACTTTATTTTATAGACTACTTTACTTTTTTCCTGTTTCCAGTACCTTTTAACTTTATTCTGTATGATATCTGTAAAAGCAAATATCGTAAAGGAGCTGTACACCTGTCCATTCTCTATCTGTGCAATATGGCAGCGGCAGTATTGCTTCAATGTACAGGCGTCATCGATATCTTCCGCATTCTTCCGGTAACTCATCTGATCATGCTGGTGAATGTAATTTATACCGTAATATTGATTCGTTATGAATCTATAAAACTACAAAATGAAGCTGCCAGACATTTTAAATATCCAATGTATCTGGTCATGGCATTTGGTGTTGCAGAACTTATTGCTTACTATATCCAGCATTTCCAGCAAACATCCATCTTCCTCCCATTTGGAACGATGCTGTTTACCCTTTTGCTGGTCTGGATCCAGGTATCACGTTTTTATGATCACTATCTCCAGAAACAAAAGCTGGTTTACCTACAGAAACTTGCGGACACGGATCTGCTTACAGATACCATGAATCGAAATGCCTATGAAAAGAAAGTGAATCGTCTTAACGTGCAGAAAGACAAACTTCATACTACCGGTCTTATTCTTTTTGACCTGGATAATCTGAAAATAATTAATGACCGGTTTGGACATGAGAAAGGCGATGAAGCTCTGCAGTTATGTTCTCAGTGCATTAAACAATTCTTTCCTGATAAAGAAAATCTTTTCCGCATTGGTGGAGATGAATTTGCATATTTCTACAATAAGAATAAGGAAAATAATATTGGAGACAAAATTGCTCAATTAAATCAAACTTTAGAATCAACAGAGCATACCTTTAACTATCCATTAAGTATTTCCTCCGGATATGCCTGTTTTCTTCCGGAAATGGACAGCACTTTTAAAGACCTTGCAAAACGAAGTGATCTCATGCTCTACCGCATAAAACGAAAACGGAAACTTGCATATGCAGGCAGCTCAGAACTTCTGACTACCAACACGCTTATTAATACAGGAACATCTGCCGAGGAAAAGCAGCAGGAAGAAATCTTCAGCCACACAAAAAATTATCAGGATTTTTCGCTTAAAGAATTATGTAATATCATCGATCTGCTCAGCCCAAGCACAGATGGTTTCCTGTATATGCTGGATTTCAGAACCGACTTTTTCTATATTTCTCCACAAGCTCTGGATCGTTTTTGTCTGCCTGGAAATGAATTCCATAATATGACAAAAGAACTTAAAGAATTCGTATACAAAAAAGATTATCCGCTTCTGAAAGCTGAACTAGATAATCTGCTCAACACAGACCGGAACACACACAATATGGATTACCGCTGGCTGGATCTTAACAGGGAACCAGTCTGGATCAACTGCCGTGGCTATATCATACGTGACGATCAGCAAGAGCCGATCTATCTGATCGGATGTATCAATGAAATTGGTAACCGGCAGAAAGCTGATAATATTACCGGACTTCTCGGAGAGACTTCTTTGGAAAAATATTTTAAAAATTCGGTTTCTACGCTTAATAAAGGCTTTCTGATTCATGTCGGAATTGACGGTTTTAAAATGATCAATGAAAACTATGGATGGGATTACGGAGACTACGTTCTTCGAGAAACAGCGTCCTGCATCTTATCCTGTATCTCGGATAGCCAAAAGGTCTACAAGATAGCATCAGATGAATTTATTATATTAGATACAACATCCTCTGATATGACAACAGCATCTAACCTTTATGACCACATATGCAAGCATATTAATCAGTTTATTGAAGAAAACAACTTTGCTGCGGTATTTACTATTTCTGCCGGTATCCTGCCGCTTCCGGATCTATCACGGACCGGTTATGCAGAGATTATAAAGCGAACTGACTTTTCGCTGACCGTGGCTAAGCAGCATGGAAGAAACTGCTGTTATATATTCCAGGAAGAAGAGTACCAGAATTTCTTACGTATCCGTGAGATCACAAATGAGCTTCATTCAGCAGTAAATCATGGCTTCCGTGGATTCTCAATAATCTTCCAGCCAGTCATGGATATCCGACAGGATAAACTGACCGGAGCAGAGGTGCTGATACGCTTTGCTTCTAAAAAATTTGGACAGATTTCGCCTGCTGAGTTTATACCTCTTTTAGAGACAAGCGGACTGATTATTCCAACCGGACGTTGGTTCATAAGAGAAGCAATAACTGCCTGCCGGAAAATCCGGATGCAGATTCCTGATTTCAGAGTTAATATTAATGTATCCCAGGTGCAGATTACAAAATCAGATGTTATTACAGACCTTATCAGCGAGATGAACGCTTCTGGCCTTCCACCTGCTGCAATTGCAATCGAACTGACAGAAAGTATTCTGCTCGAAAAAAATGAAAAGGCGCAAAACTTCCTGAAAGAATTAAAACAGGCCGGCTTGCAGTTAGCATTGGATGACTTTGGAACCGGTTATTCCAACTTTCATTATCTGAGTGAACTTCACCCTGATATTGTTAAGATTGATCGTGGTTTTACTTCCAAGGCAATCACGGACAAAAATGAATATTATCTGTTAAATCAGTTTAGTAACATGATTCATAATCTCGGTTTGAAACTTTGTATTGAAGGTATTGAGACGGAAGACGAATTACAGAAGATGAAACTTCTGAAACCGGATTACTGTCAGGGATTCTACTGGGGACGGTCGTGTCCTTATGATGAGTTCAGGAAACATTTTGTGGATGTGGACAGATAATTACACTATTTAAAAAGAGAAGCCAATTCCCAAGCATCTGGGAAATAGCTTCTCTTTTTTCACTATTAAATTGCCCCGGTATTCTGTATCCGGACATCTCTCCTAGAATTTTCCGCCACCGCCTCCGGCAGTGCTTCCGGAAGATGTTGTATGCGTACTGCTTCCGCCGCCACCACTGGAAGAATCATTTTTCTCTTTTTTTGTTTTTGTCATTGTATTATACAGGAATATGTCTCTGCTCTCAGTAAGATTCATACTTCCAGCTTTTACATAATTATTAGCTGCTGCCTGGAAACGTACTGTTTTCAGCTTTGATTTCATAGTGCCAACAACAATCAATGAAAGGACGATACCAGCTACTAATGAAATCGGAATCCAGATCCATGACATTGGTTTTTGTGGTTCATTATCGATATCATAAGGTTCTCCGGTTTTTGCCTGCGTAATAAAATCATCACACTCGTCAGCAAATGTATCAAATGCTGCCGAAAAATCACCATCAGACAAATCACCCGTCATCTCTTCTCCTATGTACTGGATACCTGCATCCGTAAATGCTGTAATAGCATATCCGTAGGTTGCCATATACCAATCATGATCTTCCATGCTGATCAGAAGTATTGTTCCATCCTTGTCCGGTCCATAACCATAATTATGAGACTCGTAGAATCGTTCCGCATAATCAGATACCGTCAGTCCATCCAGTGTATCGGTTGTGGCAACCGTCACATCTACCTTCTGTCGCGTACTGATCTCATCCAACTTACTGGTTAACAGCTCCCTCTCATCTGTAGACAGAAGCTCCGCATTGTCGATGACACGAGGATATTCATTCGCGAATCCTTCTGTTTCCTCCGCAAAAGCCGGAACTGCAAGACCTAGACAGAGGATGAGGATCGTCATAAACGATAAAATTCTTTTCTTCATTTCCCCACCTCCCTAAAACAGTCCGATCAGGTGCAAAAGCCATGCAGCACCATACGTTACAACTGAGAATACAGCTGCCAGCATCACTGTCCAGCGTGCTGCTGCACCTTTATCTACCGGCAGATCACCGACAAACTTTCCTGTCTGTCCATTCATTGCAAAGGTGTATTTATTTCCGTTCCATGTCGTATTCAGAAGCCATACCGGATACAGTGCATACTTTGCTTTTCCGCCATGAAATTGTACACTGCTATTGTCTGTTGTTACTGTAGCATAACCTTTTACTGTCTCAGCAAAAGCTTCCTCTGTAGAATATTTTACACGTTTATTAGCACGTTCAATACTTTGTTCAGCAGTTACGTCATACTTATCTGCCAGATATCCTGCGAGATAAGCAGTCTGGAAATCCACCGCACCTGAAATATTGAATGGTTCGATAGATTCCATCAGATCATCTGCCATCTTTGTGGATCCATCTACCGGAACATTCTCAAAACCAATACTTCCACCCCGGTGAACCATAAAATGACTTGTCTCAGTATAATCATAATCACTGTCACTCCACATGCGTACCTTTGTTGCCCGGTAGCGGACTGTGGCATCTACATTTGTATCAAAAAGCCAGAATGGAACGTAAATACCTTTAATCTCATCAATATGATTCTGATCCTTGAAGATCTTTGGCAGAAGACGTTTTCCGGTCAGATGCTTCTTCAATCCTTCTTTTGCTGCCTTTTTATCTAATTTGAACGGGATCACCAGATCCGGTTTTAATGCTCCCGCAAATTGTCCCATCATTATGATCGGATTATCACAGAATGGGCAGGATGTTGCTGCCATGTTGGCATCTCCGACAATCTCGCCTCCACAGGACTTACACACATACGTGCGTAAACCATCTGTTTCACCTTCCTGCCATTCACTGCCTGCGGAAGTATCCCACTCCATATCATCTGTCTGTTCATTCTGCAGCTCTGCATCATAACCTTTGAGTGCATCCATCTCGAACTCAGTATCACAGTACGGACACTTCATCTTCTGAATCTTACTGTCAAAGGCGATTGCACCGCCACAGCAAGGACATTTATATTCCTGCAAGCCTGCCATAACTCATTCTCCTTTCTTCCGTGCCGGGCTTCCGGCAGTTATTTTCCAACCGATAGTCATCCGTTACTGTCTGTCGTTCTCGTCAAAGATATCTCCACACTCCGGACAGAATCTCGGCGGATTCTTCGGATCTTCCGGTTCCCATCCGCACTTATCACAACGGTAAAGCGGCGCTCCTGCCGGCTTCTTTGCTCCACAGTTCGTACAGAATTTGCCTTTGTTTACTGCGCCACAGGAACACGTCCAGCCTTCGTCCTCTGCCGGTCTCTTAGAACCGCATTCCGGACAGAAGTTGCCTGTCACCGTAGCTCCGCAAGAGCATTTCCATGCGCCCGGTTCTGGTTTCGGTTCCGGTCTCTTTGCTCCACAGTTCGGACAGAAATTACCTGTTACTATAGTACCACATGCACATTTCCATCCGCCTGCTGCCGGAGCTGCCTGCGGTGCCGGTGTCGGCTGTGGTGTCGGAGTCGCCTGCTGAGCCTGCTGTTGCTGTCCCATAGCGAAAAGATTCTGTGCATTCATTCCACCACCTGCAGCGTTCATTGCCATACCCATGCCCATGAATCCTGTCATAGCTCCTGCCTCGTTGCCCGCCGCGGTCTTCATCGCATCTGCCTGAGCACCGACAAGTGTAGCTGCTGCCATTGTAGGATCACGCATGATTGCTGTACGCTGTGCCTGTTTGATCAGTTCTGCATCCTCGTCCGGAAGAGTAACTGATCCAAGAGCAATACTGACAACCTTCAGTCCACGAAGAGCGCCCCACTTCTCTGAAAGTGCAGTGTTCATGGCATTTTCAAGATCTGTGTTGTGTGTTACAATCTGGTTTGGACGAAGTTCCATCTCTGACAGACGACCAAATGCCGGCTGCAGGGCTGAGATAAATTCTGTCTTAAGAGTACGGTCAAGTTCTTCACGGGAATATTCCTGTTCTACATTTCCACATACATTTGAATAGAACAACAGTGGATCAACAATCTTATAAGAATATACACCTGAACAACGGATTGATACGTCAATATCCAATCCGATCTTGGAGTCTACTACACGGAACGGAACCGGATTCGCTGTACCGAAACGGTTTTCCAGAATTTCCTTTGTATTAAAGTAATAAATTCTCTGATCCTTACCTGTATCTCCACCATAAGTAAAACGCTTGCCTACGGTTTTAAATGTCTCTTTAATGCTCTCACCGAGATTACCCGAAAAAATAGATGGTTCTGTTGAGGTATCATATGTAAATTCACCAGGCTCTGCACAAACTTCTACAACCTTGCCCTGTTCTACAATGATCATACACTGTCCATCAGCCACGGCAATACCAGAACCGTTAGAAATGATATTGTCATTTCCTTTTGTATTAGAAGAACGACCTGTCGTTCTCTTCTGACCCTTTGTAACAAGCACTTCTTTCGGCATAGATTCGCAATAGAAAAACTCCTTCCATTGATCCGCTAATGTTCCACCAAGTGCACCCATACCTGCTTTAATAAGTCCCATACTGACTCCTCCTTTTGCGATATATCCGATGTGTTCATTTTATCTATAATTGTAACTGTTCAGAGCCAAGCAAAATTTCATAAAACAGGTGTAAAATGCTTG
>OFMP01001568.1_pt1 | contig 11514 bp, 7 predicted proteins | sample 1541841 | NCBI WGS metagenome assembly OFMP01 (sample SAMN04209226, study PRJEB22552) | human gut metagenome | biome: gut; material: feces | host: Homo sapiens | place: USA: Oklahoma
CTGCGTGACCGCGTTAAGGATTAACTGGGATGTGTAAGGGGCCTCTTCCGGAAAAGAAATATTCTCCAGGGACTGAGTTCGGCAGATCTGATTTGCGATATCTTCCAGTGCAGGCTGAACCAGTGGGAACATAGTTGTTACGGTTTCATCAAGATTGGAAAAGCGGATGCTGCTGATTTCTGAATCTGTGACAGCAACTTCGACTTCCAGGTTTGTATTATTCAGTGTGAGTGTGGAAGTATAGACTCCCGGAGTGTACTGCTTTTTCTCTCCTGATGCAGCAGATTTCCCGGATGGCCGGAACATGACGATCAGAAGAATGATCAGCAGGATAGCAAGTGCAGCGAAGATTGCTGTGTAGATAATTTCTTTCATGTGTAGGACAACGATGCGTGTTCTGGAACTCATGGAAAACCCTCCTGATAGATTCTGGTAGCTGTTTGCCGAATGATCCTGAAGTTCAGAATTTCCGGTATCTGTCTGTTCCCGGCAGTTAGGGGAACAGCAAGTTCTTTCTATCATTGTATGACGTGGAAAAGAGATTTATACGTGACAAATATCTGTGGATGGAGTAAAATAAATAGCAACGTTTTCAAAAGTAGAAAGGAGTCGTGAAGATGTTTATTATTGCAGGACTGGGGAATCCGACCAGGGAGTATGAAGGGACAAGGCATAATGTCGGATTTGATGTAATAGACAGACTGGCTGCGAGATATAATATAGATGTAGATGTAAAGAAGCACCGGGCTTTGATCGGGAAGGGAATGATCGCAGGGCAGAAAGTGATTCTTGCAAAGCCACAGACGTATATGAATCTGAGCGGAGAGAGTATCCGCAGTATCCTGGATTATTATAAAGTTGATCCTGAGACAGAACTGATCGTGATCTATGACGATATCAGTCTGGATGTAGGAAAATTGAGGATTCGTGCGAAAGGCAGTGCGGGAGGGCATAACGGAATCAAAAATATTATCGCCCATGTAGGCGGACCGGTTTTCCCGCGGATCAAAGTGGGCGTTGGAGAAAAGCCTCCGAAGTATGATCTGGCAGATTATGTCCTGGGGCATTTTTCAAAGGCAGAGCAGGAACTGATGGAGGAAGGATATGAGGATGCGGTCAAAGCGGTAGAGATGATCGTATCAGGCGATATCAGTGGTGCGATGAACGAGTATAATCGTAAGAAGAAGGAAGAATGATATGCTGGCTTTTTTGGAACCGTTGGAAGAACTGGCGGATTATCAGGAAATAGTTCGAAAGAGGGGAAAGGCAGAAGGAATTCTTCAGATTGCGGGCTGCGTCAGTTCGCAGAAGACGCATCTGATGTATGCATTGGGCGATGGCTTTGAGTACAGAGTCATCGTTTTTTCCAGTGAGGAAAAAGCAAAGCAGGCGTATGAAGAATACAAAATGCTGGAGGAGAATACCTTTCTGTATCCTGCAAAGGATCTTTTATTTTATCATGCGGATATCAAGGGTGCTGCCCTGACCGGAAAAAGAATGGAAGTTCTGAAAAAACTGACAGAAAAGAAGAACCGGGAGCCGGTTACGGTGATCACTACGGCAGATGCTTTTTTAGATGGACTTCCGTCAAAAGAAAAATTGTGGGAAAGCCGTATTGAAATAGAAGCGGGGGCTGTCATTGATTTTCAGAAACTGCAGGAAGAGCTGGTCCATCTTGGGTATGAGCGGGAAAGCCAGATCGAGGGACCGGGACAGTTTGCAGTCAGAGGAGGGATCTTGGATGTCTATCCGCTGACAGAAGAGATTCCGGTCAGGATCGAACTGTGGGGGGATGAAATTGATTCCATCAGAAGCTTTGATGTGGAAAGCCAGAGATCCGTGGAAAATATGGAGCAGGTCGTCATTTATCCGGCAACGGAGAATGTGGAAAAAGAAGAGCAGGCAGTTTCGTTTGCAGAGTATTTTCCAAAAGAAAAAAGTCTGTTCTTCTTTGATGAACCGGTCAGATTGCAGGAGACGCTGGAGGCGGTAGAAAAAGAATATTTCCACAGCTTTGAGAGCAGGAAAAATGCAGGGATGACGGAAGAGGCAGATGAGATCCGGGTCTTTCAGACGAAGGAGATTATAGAAAAATTTAATACCAGATACGGGATCGGTCTTACCACGCTGGAGACAAGATGTGGTGGTTTTAAAGTGCGTGATGTCTACAGTATTCAGGCAGCCGGCGTCAATCCTTATAATAACAGTTTTGAAATGCTCACGCAGGATCTGAAAAAGCTGAAGCGGCAGGGCTACCGGGTAATTCTCGTTTCAGGATCCAGGACGAGAGCGAAGCGTCTTGCGGAGGATCTGAGAGATTATGACCTGAGCAGTTTTTACAGTGAAGATATGGTGCGGACGGTCAGACTGGGAGAGATCATGGTCGTTTATGGATGCGTGGCAGAGGGATATGAGTATCCCATGTTGAAATTTATGGTGATCTCAGAGTCGGACATTTTTGGAAAACGAAAGAAAAAAAGACGCAGGAAAGTTTACGAAGGACAGAAAATCCAGGAATTTGCAGAACTGAAGCCGGGAGACTACGTGGTGCATGAGAACCATGGACTTGGAGTCTATCAGGGAATTGAAAAAGTAGAAGTAGACAAAGTGACCCGGGATTATATGAAAATTTCCTATGCAGACGGAGGAATCCTTTATATTCTTGCAACGCAGATGGATCTGATCCAGAAATATGCCGGGGCAGATGCGAAACCGCCAAAGCTGAATAAACTTGGAACACCTCAGTGGAATAAGACGAAGAGCCAGGTAAAAAAGGCAGTGCAGGTGATTGCACAGGATCTGGTGGAACTGTATGCAGTGAGACAGCAGACCGAAGGATTTGTATACAGTCCGGATACAGTATGGCAGAAAGAGTTTGAGGAAATGTTCCCGTTTGAAGAGACTGAGGATCAGCTCCGGGCGATTGAAGATACCAAAAAGGATATGGAAAGCACAAAGGTGATGGATCGCCTGATCTGTGGAGATGTAGGGTATGGAAAGACGGAAGTAGCAATCCGGGCTGCCTTTAAAGCGGTTCAGGATGGAAAGCAGGTCGTTTATCTTGTCCCGACTACGATCCTTGCACAGCAGCATTATAATACCTTTATCCAGCGTCTGAAAGATTTCCCGGTCAGGATCGATCTGTTGTGCAGATTCCGTACACCGGCACAACAGAAGAAGACGATTGAAGATCTGAAAAAGGGACTGGTGGATATTGTGATCGGGACGCACCGGGTTTTGTCAAAGGATGTAACTTATAAAGACCTTGGTCTGCTGATCATAGATGAGGAGCAGCGTTTCGGTGTGACGCATAAAGAAAAAATTAAAAAAATGCGTGAAAATATCGATGTGCTGACGTTGACAGCCACCCCGATCCCACGGACGCTGCATATGAGCCTGATCGGGATCAGGGATATGAGCGTACTGGAAGAAGCTCCGATGGATCGTATGCCGATCCAGACTTATGTAATGGAATTTAATGATGAAATGATCCGTGAAGCAATCGAGAGAGAGCTTTCCCGGGGCGGGCAGGTTTATTATGTATATAACCGGGTGGAAGATATTGCGGATGTAGCCGGAAGGGTTCAGAAGCTTGTTCCGGGAGCAAGTGTATCTTTTGCACATGGGCAGATGAGTGAACGGGAACTGGAAGATATCATGTATGATTTTATTAATGGGGAGATCGATGTACTTGTATCCACTACGATCATAGAAACCGGACTGGACATTGCAAATGCAAATACGATGATCATCCAGGATGCAGACCGGTTCGGACTGTCCCAGTTATACCAGTTGCGTGGCCGGGTAGGAAGATCAAGCCGTATGGCATATGCATTCCTTTTGTACCGCAGAGATAAGCTTCTGAAAGAAGTTGCAGAAAAAAGGCTGGCTGCGATCCGGGAGTTTACGGATCTTGGTTCGGGGATCAAGATCGCAATGAGAGATCTTGAGATCCGAGGAGCGGGGAATCTGCTTGGTGAGGCACAGAGCGGTCATATGGCGGCAGTCGGATATGATCTGTACTGCAAGATGCTTAATGAAGCGGTAAAAGAACTGAAAGGTGAGAAGGAAGAAGATCAGTTCACGACAACAATGGATCTGAATATTGATGCATTTATTCCTGAATCTTATATTAAAAATGAATATCAGAAACTGGATATTTACAAGAGAATTGCTGCGATCACAACGGAGGAAGAAATGGATGATATGACGGAGGAACTGATCGACCGGTTTGGAGATATTCCGAAAAAGGTTCAGCAGCTTCTTCATATTGCGGCGTTAAAGAGCCTGGCACATGCAGCTTATGTAACTGCTGTGGAGCAGAAAGGCAGTGATTTTAAGTTTACCTTATATGAAAAGGCAAAATTAGATCCTCAGAAGATACCGGGACTGCTTCAGCGATATGGAAATAAATTAGTCTTCAGAGCAGAAGAACCACCTTACTTTTTCTATCAGAAAAAAGGACGAAGCGGAAAAGAGACCGGGGAAGATACGATCCAGCTCCTGAGAAAGATTCTTGAGGATATCCGGGAATTGCGGATCGTGCCGTGACGGGCAGCCGCAGGAAAATGTAAATTTTGTGAAATTACTTGTTCCTGATATGAAAATAAGTTATAATGTATAAATATATGCGGGTAATAAACCTGGAGCAGCATTCTTAAAGGAATGCAGAACAGCAGACAGTTAAGAATGCGAGAAAGAGGAGGCAATTATGGTACGATTTGGGAAAAAAGTTGCAGTGCTGACACTTGCAGGAGCGATTGCAGCTATGTCTGTGACCGGATGTGGTTCTATAAAAGAAGATGCAACAGTAGCAACGGTTGGAGAGGAAAAGATCACGCTTGGAGTGGCAAATTTCTATGCAAGACTGCAGCAGGGGCAGTATGAGACTTATTATGCCGGAATGATGGGAACGACCGGGGAGGCAATGTGGTCACAGGATGCATCCGACGGAAAGGATTACGAAGAGCAGACGAAGGATAATATTATGGAAAGCCTTGAGAATCTGTATCTGCTTTCCCAGCATGCATCAGAATATAATGTTTCCCTGAGTGATGATGAAAAGAAAGCGATCAAGGATGCAGCAGAGCAGTTTGGAAAAGATAATACGGATCAGGTAAAAGATGTTGTATCAGGAAGTACGGATACGATCGAGAAACTTCTGGAATTGCTGACGATCCAGAATAAGATGGATACAGCGATCAAAGATACTGAGACGGTGACGGCAGATGATATCACGGATGATGAGGCAGCTCAGAAGAGTATGCAGTATGTCTTATTCTCATATACGACAAAGGATGATTCCGGCAACAGCACGACTCTCTCGGACGACGAGAAAGAGACACTGAAGACAACCGCTCAGAATTTTGTGGACAGTGTAAAAGGCGGAGCAGATTTCGGAACAGCAGCAACAGAAGCCGGTGTAGAAGCACAGACAGCAACTTTTGATTCAGAGAGTACGAGCCCGAACAGTGATCTGATCGCAGCGGCAGATGCACTTGTAAATGAGGGTGATGTCACAGAAGTGATCGAGACGGACAAGGGACTGTATGTAGCAAAGCTTACAAGTCTTCTTGACCGTGAGGCTACAGACAGCAAAAAGGCAAGCATCGTAACGGAGCGTAAGCAGGAAAAATATGATGAGGTACTGAAGGGCTGGAAAGAAGATACAAAGATCAAAGTTGTGAAGAAAGAATGGAAGAAGGTTGACTTCAAAGATCAGGGTATTACTATTACGACTTCAAAGACATCAGATACAGGTTCTGACTCAGGTTCAGATGCAGGATCTGATGCAGGAGCAGATTCCGGTTCCAATTAAGGAGTGGAGCCGGGCTTCAGTTAAAGCTCAGATTCAGATAAATACAACAAAAAAGAATGTGCGGATGCACATTCTTTTTTGTTGCACAAACCCGGCAGGAATACCAGGGAAATTAAATATATTCGAGTTTCTCAAAATAATGCATCAGAATATCGGCACAATTTTCAACTCCAAGTTCAGAAGTGTCAAGGATCATATGATAGTCATTGACATCGCCCCAGGTCTTTCCGGTATGTTCATAATAGTAGGCGGCTCTTTCTTCGTCAGTCTTTTCCACTTTCTCTCTGGCACTGTCGTGATCCAGATGATCTTTTTGCATGATACGCAGGATGCGGTCTTCTTTGTCTGCACATACAAAAATATTCAGGACATTCATACGGTCTTTAAGAATATCGGAAGCACAGCGTCCGAGGATGATACAGGGCTTTTCTGCCAGTTTGCGGATTGCTTCTGCCTCAGATTCATATTCATGATCGTTGATCTTTTCCTCGATATAGGCTTTATCGTATACCGGAACACCCAGTCTTTCGGAAAGCTCTGAGGCAATAATACTCGCTCCTGTTCCAAAACGTCGGCTCATTGTGATTACTAACTTCATAAGAATTCCTCCTTCGTAGAGATTCAATATAGTCGCACATTGACAATGTACTTTTTTATTATAACACTTAAATGACAATTTGTCTTCGTTTCTGTGGTATAATGAAAAAAAGCCAAAAAAGTAAAAAGATGTGAAAGAGAACCGATAAAAGCAGAATTGACAAAGGGGAAAAGAAGATGAGTGAAAGAAGAGAACTGGCTTTGCAGGTAATTGATGAAGTGGAAAAGGCTGTAGTCGGAAAGCGAAAAATCCTGGAAAAGATCATGACTGCGATCCTTGCAGGAGGACATATCCTGATCGAAGATATTCCCGGAACCGGAAAGACAACGATGGCACTTGCTTTTTCCAGGGCGATGCGTCTGAAAGAAACCAGGGTGCAGTTTACCCCGGATGTTCTTCCGGCAGACCTTACCGGATTTTCCATTTATCAGAAAGAAACCGGACAGTTTGTCTATCAGCCGGGAGCGGTTATGTGTAATATCCTTCTGGCAGATGAAATCAACCGTACTTCACCGAAGACGCAGTCGGCATTGCTGGAGGTTATGGAAGAAAAGCAGGTGACGATTGATGGAGTTACAAGACGGACAGGAGATCCTTTTATCGTGATCGCAACGGAAAACCCGGTTGGATCTGCAGGTACGCAGCTTTTGCCGGAATCTCAGTTGGACCGGTTTATGATCTGCGTGAAGATGGGATATCCGAGTGTGGAAGAGGAGATCGAAATCCTCAGAAGAGCGCAGAGCGGAGAGGCTGTGGAAAATGTTTTTCCGATTTTGGAACAGACGGTGCTGTTACTGTTACAGAAGGAAGTGAGAGAAGTCTTTGTGCATGAAAGGATATATCGTTACATTGCTGAGCTTGCAAAGGCGACAAGAGAGAATGAATGGACAGAACTGGGGATCAGTACACGTGGGACAGTTGCTCTGACAAAGATGGCGAAGGCTGCGGCATATCTGCAGGGGAGAAATTATGTGATCCCGGCAGATGTTATGGATGTATTTGAGGATGTGGCGATCCACAGGATCATATTGAATATGAAGGCAAAAGTGGGACATATCAGGACAGAAGAACTGATCCGGCGGATTGTTGAGCAGGTGCGACAGCCAAGTCTTCAGAAGAGGCGGTGAAAAAATGATAAAAAGATGCATTGCCTATGGAGCAGCGATGCTGGTAATTCTGTATACATTTCTGATCTATGATGCAGAAGTGCTGTCTGCAATTTTAATTCTCTCCATATTGTATCCAATTTTATCTCTGAGCTGGCTCACCCTGACCAGAAAATCCTTGCGGACAAAAAGGGACAGAGTGCCAGAAATGGGAGAAGAGGGAAAAGAAATCCGTGCAGGGATTCTTTTAAAAAATCTGAGTCGTTATTTTGCAATCCAGTATGAAGTGAAGATTGTGGTGACAGACAGGAACAGAGAAGAAAAGGCGGTAAAAATCTGCAGGGGAAACCTCGCACCGGAAAGCAGTGAGACAGTGTGGTGTGATTTTGAGACAACGGAGTGTGGCGTGCTTGAAGTGAGTGTGGAATCCATTCGGAGATATGACTGGTTTCGGATTTTTTATCTAACAGAGGAAAAAGAAGAACGATCCCTCATAAAGATTTTCCCTGAGTATGAACTGATCCCGATGGAGATTACCCGCAGGGTAAGAGAATTTCAGGCAGACGATACAGAATATGCACAGGATCGAAAAGGAGATGATGCATCGGAGACGTATCAGATCCGCTCTTACAGAGAGCAGGATAATATCAAAGATATCCATTGGAAGCAGACAGCAAGAGCGGGAAAGCTGATGATCCGGGAAAGAGGATTTCCCCTGGGCTGCGTTGTGCTGATCTGGATTGATTATCCTGAAGGGAAGAAGGAAAAGAACGATTTCTCGGGAATGGTAAAAAATGCAGCGTCCTTATCAGTTACGCTGGCAGAAGAAAAATGTATCCATTTAGTTGCGTGGTATGATGATCTGACCGGGAAGGTTGTAATGTGGCGTGTGAAGACAGTGCAGGATGCCTGTTATATGACCTGGAATCTGTTGGATATTCATCCATATAAAAGGACTGACTGGATGAACGAATGCAGAATGGAATGTTTTCGTGGAAGGGAATTTGCAGCAGTGATTGAGGTTGATGCATCAGGAAGATTCTGGCAGAACGGACAGAAAGCTGAACATCTCAGAATCTGATCCGGTGTAAAAGGAGAAATATATGGAGAAAAAGAAAACTTCCATTCGGATTGCACAGGAGAGCAGAAAGAAGAACAATGAGACCGGATATTTTACTGGATACATTACTGTGTTGAATGGAATGTCTGCATTTGCTTTGGCAGCAGCATGGGGCTGGGGAATGTCAGAAATATTTCGCATAGAAATGGATACAAAAGTGATCTTATTGGGGCTGCTTCTGATATCTATGCTGTTCTCTGCCGGATATGGAATGTCCCGCGTTGGCGGAATCGGTGCCGGACTGGGAGCAGCGGCAGCAGGAATCTGGTATAAGTGGGACATCTGTGTCGGGATGGGCAGAAGGGTGTTCGGACAACTTCGGCAAGGGACAGCCGGTGATGCAGAGCATCTGTATCAGAATATAGAAATGGATACAATTTCAGTTCTTGTTCTGATGCTCCCATTCCTTCTTGTTCTGATTGCAATTTTATATGAAGGAAAAGGAAGATGGGCAGCGGCAGTCTTTATCATTCTGCCGTTTGTATGTGCAGGGTGTGTGGATGAATTTCCGATGACCGAAATGGGAGTCCTGCTTTTTAATGGTGGAATGTATTTGCTGACCGGAATGATTGCGGCAGACAGAACTGCTTCGGGTGACATAACCCAAATGGTACAGATCCGGATGGAACTGCGAAGGCTGATCCGGGGCGGTATCGGTCTGGCGGTTCTCCTACTGGTTGCTTTTGGCAGCGGAAAGCAGTTGAATGTGGTAAAAGAAGAAAAAGATGGATGGTATATGACAGCCAGAAATACAGTCAGGGAACGACTGGACGAAGCGATCGCTGATGCGAAAGAACGTCTGACAGGACAAAAAACGGTTCGTGCAAAAGAAGAAAGTGAAAAGAAAAAAGAAGCACAGAAGGCAGCGAAAAGTACTGCAGAATCCCAAAAAGCCAAAAGCACAGATGATACCGATCCTGCCAGATTAAAAAGAAAGCTCCCTGTACTGGAAACGACAGGAGCATCAGGAACGACAGACAAATCAGGAACAGCAAATTCGATTCTAAAAGATGAAATAGGAAATCTGAATCAGATTACGGGCTTTGTTCCGGATGATTCTGTGGCGAAAAGCGTTACGATCACATACAGACCCGAATCAACGGTGTATGTGGCAGAACGGTACGGAGTCTTTTATGAGGATGATACATGGAAAGATATTGAACATTCCGGTAAAGATGATGAAGAAGAAATGTGGGAGCATATGGAAGATTATCTGTCCTGTCCCACAGACTTACAAAAACTGACCCGCTATTATATCGAAGAGATAGGTGGGATTGATGGGGAATGGAAAGATTCAAAGTCAGAGATTGAGGCAATCCGAAAAAAGATCTGCGAAGCTTTATGGGAACTTGCAGTCTATGATACAGAACCTGGTGCAACACCGGCAGGAAAAGATTTTGTGGAATATTTTCTTTTTGAAAACCGGAAGGGCTTCTGTGTCCATTTTGCATCAGCAGGAACTTTATTATTCCGGCTTGCCGGAAAAGAGGCAAGATATGCGGAAGGATATGCAGTTCCGGCGAGTGCATTTGAAGAACAGGAAGACGGAACTTATCAGGCACAGATCAGCGGAGCGATGGGACATGCCTGGTGTCAGGTATGGTGCCTTGATGACGGATACTGGGAAAATATCGAAGTGACTCCGCCGGCCGGAATAGAACAGATTCAGAAAAGCGTGGAAGAAATGAAACTGCCAAAAGGGAGACTGGCAAGAATTTTATACCAGAATGCAGGCTGGCTGAAACCGGCTGGCGGAATACTGGCCGCAGGACTGATGCTTGCAGTTTTTTATTTGCAGGGAAAAAAGAGATGTCTTGCACTGAAAAAAAGAGTCGGGAAAATGACTGCAGGAGAATTATATGGCTGCGTACTGCGGGTGGCAAAGATCAAAGGAATCAAAATGGCAGAACCGACAGGACAGAGTACTTTAGAGATTCTGAAAGAAAAGTTTCCGGAGATTACCGCAGAACAATGGGAAAAGTTGTACGGGCAGGTGTTGCAGGAACTTTTTGGAAGAAAAGAAGAGCAAAGTCAGGAGCAGAGAAAAGAACAGCAGATCTGGCAGAGAAAATTTTACAGCCGGTTTTCTGAAGCTGCGGAGCGGGATATGAACTGGTATCAGAAAATATTATTCAGATCCATTTTCTGTATGAAATATGAAAAGAAAATATAGTGCATACGTGTATACAATCAGATTTTATTTTCTTGCGTTCTCCCATTGCAAGAAACTGCAGGATGATGATATAATTCATAGTAGCGTCTTTCTGCTCTGAAGTCAGAGACAGATAAGATATCCGATACCATCTGCCCGATGGCAGAGAGATTAAGTATTATGAGTAGGTGACCGATTTGAAAAATAAGATCAAGCGATTTGCAAAAGGGGATTTTCATATCCCACAGCCGGAGATTATATTTCCGGAGACGCATATCATTATGCGTGTCGGGGAAGGAGAAAAGTATCAGGGGAGTTTTTCCCTGCAGAATGAAGGAGAGGGGACAATCCGCGGCCTGGTGTATCCATCTTCTTACAGAATCCAGTGTGTGGAGCAGGGCTTTGACGGAAATCCGGTAAATATTTATTATACATATGACGGAAGGGGACTTGTTCCGGGACATGTCGAGCATGGAAAGTTCACGATCGTCTGCAATGGTGGTGAGTACGATATTGCATTTACTGCAATTATTGAAAAACCATTTGTCATGACCAGATATGGAAAGATCCAGAGTCTGGAAGATTTTAAAAAGCTTTCATACCGGGATGCAGCTGAAGCAGTCAAGCTGTTCCGATCCAGGGATTTCTATGAAATCCTCAAGTATGAGGATCAGAGGATCCAGGCACTTTATGATAATATGCGTAAATGGGAGCTGGATC
>OFMP01001578.1_pt1 | contig 11415 bp, 11 predicted proteins | sample 1541841 | NCBI WGS metagenome assembly OFMP01 (sample SAMN04209226, study PRJEB22552) | human gut metagenome | biome: gut; material: feces | host: Homo sapiens | place: USA: Oklahoma
CGCAGCTGCCGGAGCGGTGCTTAAGCCGCAAGGCGGGAATTGTGCGGTGTTGCCTTTAGTCTTAAGCTGCGTGCCTTCCCCTATTTCCTAACTCCTCCCTCCTAACTCAAAATTACGCTCTCTCGCTTACCAGCTTAAAGCCTTCTTCGGTCAGTTTGGCTTTAATTTGTTCGATTTGGGTGTGGTCGCGGGTTTCAAGGCCGAGCTTGAGGAAGCAGCTGGTCACGGTCATGTTGGGGTCGGCCAGGTCGTACTGCACGCTGACCACGTTGGCCCCCATGCCGGAGATGATCTCGCTCACGCGGGTCAGTTGGCCGGGCTTATCCTCCAGGGCAATCATCAGATTGGTCTTGCGGCCGCTCATGATCATGCCGCGGGTGATCACGCGGGAAAGGATGTTTACATCGATATTGCCGCCGGAGACAACGCAGGCCACTTTTTTGCCCTCGACCGGCAGCTTGTGAAACAGCACTGCAGCCACCGGCACGGCTCCGGCACCCTCGGCCACCAGCTTCTGGTTCTCCATCAGGGAGAGGATGGCGGCTGCAGTCTCGTCCTCGGTAACAGTGACGATGTCGTCCACATACTCCTCGCAGAGCTCGTAGGTCAGCTCGCCGGGGGTCTTGACCTGAATGCCGTCCGCGAAGGTGGCCGCATTTTTCAGGGTCTGATACTTGTGCTCATGCAGGCTGCGGTACATGCTGGGGGCACCCTCGGCCTGCACGCCGTACACCTTTACCTCCGGGCGCAGGCTCTTGATGGCAAAGGCCACGCCGGAGATCAGGCCGCCGCCGCCCACCGGCACAACGACCGCATCCACATCCGGCAGCTGATCCAGAATTTCCAGACCAATGGTTCCCTGCCCCGCGATGACCTGCTCATCGTCATAGGGGTGGATAAAGGTCATGCCGGTCTCTTCCTGCAGCTCCACAGCCTTGTCGTGGGCATCATCGTAGGTGCCAGGCACCAGACACACCTCTGCGCCCAGATTCTTGGTATTCTCCACCTTCATGATGGGGGCACCGTCCGGCATACAGACGATGCTCTTGATGCCGCGGCGGGTAGCAGCCAGCGCCACGCCCTGTGCGTGGTTGCCGGCAGAGCAGGCGATCACGCCCTTGGCGCTCTCCTCCTCGGAAAGCTGGCTGATCTTATAGTAAGCACCGCGCACCTTAAAGCTGCCGGTGGCCTGCAGGTTTTCGGTTTTCAGGTACAGCTGGCAGTCCTTGGAGAGCTTGGGTGCCTCGATGAGGTCGGTCTTGCGGGCAACATCCTTGAGCACAAAGGCTGCATGGTAGATCTTATCCAGAGTCAGCATGGTTTTCTCCCTCTATTTTTATCGTTCCCTGCTCTGCGGCTTTTCCGCCCTCAGAGCCTTTATTTCTGGCTTATTATGCATGTTTCTCAGTATAGGTTAACAAAGTTGATTTGTCAAATGAATTTCCTTCACGCCTGAAACCCAAAAAGAGAACTGCCGCAGGCATACCGCCCACAGCAGTTCTCCGTGTTTTTGTGTTTTTAACGGCCGCGGCCACCGCCGCCGCCGTGGCTGCCGCCGCCGCCCATTCCACCGAAGGAGCCGCCGCCGAAGCTGCCGCCGCCGAACGAGCCGCCTCCAAAGGACCCGCCGCCAAAGCCGCCGCCCATGGGAGGACGGGGCGGACGCCGGTTGTTGTTCCGGGGCGGGCGGGGCCGGTCATTGCGGGGGCCGGGGCCATAGCCCGGGCCGTATCCGGGGCCGAAGCCGGGGCCCGGAGGGGGCGGCGGGCCGGGACGATAATGCCGACGGGCCGAACCTGCCATGTAGCCCCATGCGAAGGGGCCCCAGTTCCAGCCCACTGCATGGCCGATGGGTGCAATGAACACCCGGAACACGAACAGTACGATGATCAGCATCACCATCAGGGACATGAACAGGATCACGATACCCAGAACGATATCCCCAAAGGTGGTGGGGCCGTCGTCCGGCTGGGCATAGCTGCCATCGTCGTAGCTGCCATTGTTCAGATTTACCCCATAAACACTTGCAATGGTGCTGGCCACATTGTTGGCACAGGTGGTCACTGCACCGTCGTAATCATAGGCGGCAAAGTCATTTTCCATGGTCTGGGCGAGGGCGCTGGCCTGACTTTCCAGCGTGGTGTTGCGGAAGCCGTCGCCGTAGGTCACGTAGTAATCGCCATCCTCGTAGATGGGCGATTCCATCACCAGCAGGATCAGCACACCGTTGTTCTCGGAAGCCGAGCCGATGCCCCAGGCGTTGAAGGCCTGTGTTGCATAATCCTCAGTGGAATAATTACCCGTATAATCTACAGTCAGTACGTCGATCTGTGCTCCGTTGCAGCTGGACTGCAGCTGGTTGTTCAGATCAACGATGGTCTGGGTAGTGCTGTCGCTCAGGATGTTGGCATCATCCACCACACATTCGTCTTTGGGCAGGTCCGGCAGGCTGGCGGCGGCAAGGGCCGCCGGGCACAGGGCCGCTGCGCCCACCACAAGGGCCAGCACCAGAGCGCTTACGCGTTTTGCAAAATTTTTCATGCGAAGGGTTCAACCTCCTTTACACCGGCAATGGCTCCCAGCACGCTGGCCGGGAAGCCGCCGGTCTCTTTCTGGTAGTCGTAAACGGCATCGTTGTATTTCAGGGTGCCGATGATGGTAGCCGCACTGTTGAACTGGCCGTACTGGCCCTGCACCGCGCCCATCTTCATGGGGTCTGCGGCCTGCTCCTGCAGCTTTGCGTAGAGCTGATCGATCCGCGACCCCAGCACCTCGTTGGCCTGATACAGCGCATGCATCGTGCTGCCCTGATAATAGGGCAGCGAGGTGAGTGCCTGACTTTTGCCGCCGTTCTGCACGGCTTCCAGACAGGCGGTAAAATCGCTCAGCGCGCTCTGTGCGGCCTGCACCTCGGCACTGTCCGCTCCCAGCGTGCTGCTGGCGGTAGTGATGATGTTTGCCGCCGTGTTCATGCGGGTGGTCAGCTCCTCGTTGAGGTTATAGCCGTTGTCTGCCGCCACACCCACCGTGTACCATTTGCGGACTTCGTTGTACCGGCTGCGCAGCTTGGCGCTGCCAAAGCCCAAAAAGGCCGCCAGCATCACCACCACGCTCAGCGCCAGTGCAGCTGCGCGGGTGGAAAGGGCTGCGGGCAGCTTTGCTTCCAGCCCTGCCAGCTTCTGCTGCAGAGGTGTCAGCGGCACGGCCTGCTCCGGCTGCTTTTGTTCGCGGTAGCTGCCCGCGTCAAAACCGCCGGAAGTGCTGTTCTGTTTTTGCGAAAAATCTGCGTTTGCCATCTCAGCTCCGGATCTCCATCATTTTTGCTTTCAGTTCGTCCTCGATGCGGTTCAGCTCCTGCTCGGCGGCAGCGCGCTTTGCGCGGCCCTCGCTCTGGATCTTGTTCAGCTCGTCCAGCGTCTCGATCAGGCTCTTGTTGGTCTGCTGCAGGGTCTCGATGTCCACCACACCGCGCTGAGATTCCTTTGCGGTCTCGATGGTACCCATCTTCAGGGCCTCGGCGTTCTTCTTGAGCAGGTCGTTGGTCATATCGGTAACGGCACGCTCGGCCTGCATGGCCTGCTGGCTGTGGGCCAGACCCAGTGCCAGCACCATCTGATTCTTCCACAGGGGGATGGTGTTGACGATGGTGGACTGGATCTTTTCCGCCATCATGGTATTGTTGTTCTGCAAAAGGCGGATCTGCGGCCCCATCTGCAGGCTGATGTTGCGGGTCAGCTCCAGATCATAGAGCTTTTTCTCAAAGCGTTCGCACTGGTCGGCCAGATCACGAGCCGCCTGTGCATCCTCCGGCAGGCCGGAAACCTTGGCCTTATCCATGGCCTGCTGCAGCTCATTTGCGCGCACATCGGCCAGCTTCTTTTTGCCGGCAAGGATATACATGCTCAGCTCCTTGAAGTAGGCCATGTTCAGATCATACATCTTATCCAGCATGGCGATGTCCTTGAGCAGCTGCACCTGATGGCCCTCCAGCATGGACTGGATCTTTTCCACGTTGGTCTCGGCCTTGTTGTACTTCATCTTCATGGCATCCAGCTGGTCGCCCTTCTTCTTGAAGAAGCCGAGGATGCCCTTTTTTTCTTCCTCGCCTGCATCAAAGCTCTTCAGCTCACCGATCAGGCTGGTGATCATATCGCCCACTTCGCCCAGATCCTTGGTGGACACCTTGGAAAGGGCGGCCTCGGAGAAATCGCCGATCTTCTTCTGACAGGCGGAGCCGTACTGCAGCACCTGCTGGCTGTTGGTAATATCGATCTTTTCAGCAAACTGATCCACCATGGCCTGTTCTTCCGGGGTCAGGTTCACCTGCGGCTGCTCCGGTGCGGCTGCTTCCTGCTGGGCGGGTGCTGCCTTTTCCTCTTCTGCCGGGGTGGGGTCCAGCGTCAGGGTGGGTACTGCGGGTGCATCGAGGTCAAAGTTGAATGTATTATCAGCCATAAGAGATTCCTTCCTTTCCAAATACCATTTACCTTTTTTCTTAGCTCAGGCCCTGCCCTTTGAGCATGTTCTGCAGCACCGTGATATCTGCAGAAAGGTCCATGCTCTCGGCGGCGTACAGGGCATCCAGCTGGTTTTCAAACGCCGTGGCAATGGAAGCAGCATTGTGCTCCACCTCGGTACGGATGGCTGCGGCATTCTCGCCGCGCACGCCCTGCTTTGCCAGCTTTGCATACTGCTGCAGAACGTTCACCGCATCCGGCAGGTAATAGTTTGCAAACCTGCGCACCTGCTTTGCCTTTTCCGGGTTTGCTTCCACCGCTTCCACAATGGAGCGGCCCGCCTTTTCCATGCGGGTCATGGCGGCAGAGAGCTGCGGGTCCGGCAGCTGCTCGTTGAGGGTGTGCAGGGTATCCAGTTTCTGCTGAATGTCGGTCAGCATCGCGTCCACATCCTCCACACCGGTGTGGAAAGGCACTTCGTGCTCCACCACCCGGGGCGGGCAGACCTTCTGTGCCGCACCAAAGGCCACAAATGCACCGCCCAGCGCCGCCAACAGCGCCCACAGCTTATACACCGGCAGTACCGCGCACAATACCAAAAAGACCAGTGCCATTGCATAAAATGGCAGAACGCTGGGCTTTCTGGTGCGGATGATCTTGCTCATGTTTCTTCTCCTTGTCCGGGGCATTGCCCCTTATGTTACCCATAATACCGCGCCCCGCGAAAAACGCAAGGCTTTCACGGATAATTTACAACCTGGCCATCATTTGTTGATCCACGGCAAGAGGGCCGCGCCCCAGATTTCGCGCAGCTTTTCCGGGCGGCAGGCAGCGTTTGCCGGGCTGGTGCTGGGCAGCTTTACCGCTGCAATGCCGGACACCGGCTGCAGATACTTTGTATAGATCCGGTATGCGGTGGCTCCGTTGCAGAATACTGCTTCGATGGGTGCCTTTGCCAGCAGAGCGGCAATATCATTCGGCACTGCATCCTTGATGGAAGCATCCGCTGCGCCGGTGATGGTGCAGCGTTCCAGCGTGTCCCAGAGGGCCAGCCCATGGCGCAGGATGATCTGCTTTTTGGCTTCGATATCCTCCCGCGCGGGCGTCTGCTCCCCGGTCAGCGCGGCCATCATGGGCCAGAAGCGGTTCTGCGGGTGGCCGTAGTAAAAGGCCATCTCCCGGCTTTTGGGGCTGGGCCATGTGCCAAGGATCAGTGCCCGGCTGTGTTCGTTATACACCGGTTCAAAGCTCATTGTCCGCCTGCACTTTCAATTTTATCCCAAGGCGAGCCAAGGTCGCGGCCGGACGGCTCTGCTCTGGGGCCGTCGAACCACAGCTCATCGATCAGGTCGGCAAGGCCGTCCTCCCGCACATCGCCAATGATGCGGTCGGCGGCAGCCTTTGCGTCCGGCGTGCCGTTTGCCATGCAGCAGCCAAGGCCCGCTGCCTTCAGCATGGCCACATCGTTGGCAGAATCGCCTGCCGCCACGGCATCGGCCAGTGTCAGGCCCATTTTTTCGCACAGGTCGGCAAGGCCCACGCCTTTGTCCATTCCACCGCGCACGATGTCGTAGTAGCACAGGCCGTCGGCATTCTGCGCACCCACCTGCATCCAGTGCAGGCCCAGATGGCCGTACTTTGCCGCAAAATCTGCCACGTGCTCCGGCGGCACTGCCGCAAAGGCCGCGTGGGGCATATCGATCAGGTGGCGGTCCTGATCTTCGCCGTCCATACAGTCCAGCCCGATGCTGTTCATCTGCTGGTAGCCCCTGTGCAAATATTCATACTCGCAGTAGGCGTAGCAGGCATCCCTGAAATTGAACTGCAGCGGATAGTTATAATCCTCGCAGAAATCCACCAGCGCGTACATTTCCTCAGCGGTGAGCGGGTGCTCGGCCACGATGCGGCCCTCGCGGTCCACCACACAGGCACCGTTGCAGGTGATGGCATAATCGAACCGGATTCCGCCCAGCTGGCCTTTGAGGTTGACGCACGGATACGCACGTCCGGTGCTGAGCACGAATCTGCCGCCTGCGGCCTGCAGCTTCTTCACCGCCTTGACCACCTTCTGGCGGGGCTTGCTCTCGCCAAAGGGCACCAGTGTGTTGTCGTAATCGCTTGCCAGAATCTTATATTGCATTCTATTCTCCCCTATGGAACTGAGTTTTGTACCAGTATACCATACTTTTTTAAAATTGGGGTGCATTTGGGCATAAAAATAAGGCTACTGCACAGAATTCCATGCAATAGCCTTATTTTGTTTCACGATGCCGTTTTCTTTGCAGCTTCTTCTCGGGATCACGCAAACACGGCCACGACCACCTGCATTGCCACGCCGAGGAATGCGCCTGCACCCCATGTCAGGCCGGTGATGAACAGGTTCTGCTTCCACGAAGGATTGGTGCGCCACAGCACCGCAAGGCCCACGCCTGCACCGGTGCAAAGGCCCGCCACCAGACTGGAAAAGCGCAGAGCACCCTCCACATACAGCTGGGTCAGCAGCACGCTGGCGGCGCAGTTGGGGATCAGGCCCACCAGCGCAGCCACTACCGGCTGGAAGAAGCCCATGCTGCCCAGAAGGTCTGCAAACACATCTTCGCCCACGCCTTCCACGATCAGGCCGAACACCAGACTGAACGCAAAAATGAACACAAAAATCTCCAGCGTGTGGCGCAGGGCCGCTTTCCAGATGGGGGCGGGCTTGCCCTCTTCGTCGCTGTGCTCCTCGTGACAGTCCACCTCGTCGGCATGGCCGGTGTAGCCGCCGCGCAGCGATTTGGGCAGCACACCGCGCAGCACAAAATCCAGCACAAAGCCCACCACAATGGCGTATACCACCTTGATGACCATGAGCACAGCCAGCTTATCCCAGTAGGCCGGCATGGATACCAGCAGCGGGATGGCTTCGTCGCTGGTAGCAAGGTAGACGGCCATCAGGGTGCCTAGTGTGATGACGCGGGAGGAATAGAAGTTGGACGCAATGGCCGAAAAGCCACACTGCGGCACACAGCCCAGCACCGCGCCCGGAATCGCGCCCCAGCGCCCGCCGCCTGCCAGCAGTGCTTCAATGCGCTCACCGTGGCGGGTCTCGATATACTCGATCAGAAGATAAGCCAAAAACAGGAAGGGCAGCATCTTGGCGGTATCCACCAGAGATTCGCCCAGAACATCCAGAAACAGTTCCATATACGCTCCTAAAAACGACCGTTCGTCGCTTCATTTTAGTAAATTGCAAATTGGTTGCATTTTTGAACAGGGATGATTATACACGATATTCTCTCCAATTGCAATACCAAAATGCAAATTAGTTGCAAATTTATTTTTGCAGTATTTTTGAAGCCTGTGCCGCAGCGGTGACATTGCCCATAACAGAAAGGACCCCAGAAAAATCCGCAGACTTTTCCGGGGTTCCGTAAAAACTATTTTAAATATCAGCCCTTCATCGGTACAAAGCCCACAAGGTCTTTTACCACCTCGCCGCCGATGATCAGGCCGGCCACCGAGGGTACAAAGGCATTGGAGCCCGGCACCGAGCGGCGCTGGGTGCACTTGCGCTGGGTGCCCGGAGGGCAGATGCAGTGATACTTGCAGCTGATGTCGTCATCCTCGATGGGGGTCATGGCAGGCTCCTTGGAGTAGACCACCTTCAGGTGCTTGATCCTGCGCTTGCGGCACTCGGTGCGCATCACCTTGGCCAGCGGGCAGACCGAGGTCTTGTAGATATCGGTCACTTCAAAGCGGGTCGGGTCCATCTTGTTGCCTGCGCCCATGGAGCAGATGATGGGGGTGCCTGCCTCCTTGCACTTCATCACCAGCGCCAGCTTGCCGGTAACGGTGTCAATGGCATCCACCACATAGTCGTACTGGGTAAAGTCGAACTGGTCCTGTGTTTCCGGGCCAAAGAAGCACCGGTGGGTGGTCACCCTGATGTCCGGGTCAATGTCGTGGATGCGCTGCGCAGCCACATCTACCTTATATTGCCCTACCGTGCTGCGGGTGGCGATGATCTGGCGGTTGAGGTTGGTCAGGCAGACCTTATCATCATCGATCAGATCCAGTGCCCCCACGCCGCTGCGCGCCAGCGCTTCCACCGTGTAGCCGCCCACGCCGCCAATGCCGAACACCGCCACGCGGGAATTGTGCAGTTTTTCCATAGCTTCCGCGCCCAGCAGCAACTGCGTGCGGGAATACTGATTTTGCATTTTGTTCTCCTTGTTACTTTTCCACTCTCGTAATGGTGCCGCCGCCCAGCACGGTGTCGCCCTGATACAGCACCACGGCCTGACCGGGCGTAGGGGCGCGCTGGGGCTGGTCAAATTCCAGCCGGAAGCCGCACTCCGCCGGGTAGACGGTGGCGGCCTGCTCCACCTGATGGTACCGGGTGCGAGCTGTGACCCGCAGCGGCCCGGTCAGCTCCGGAATGGCGATCCAGTTCACCTCGTCCGCATACACGATGCGGTCGAACAGCATCTCCTCCGGCCCTACCGTGACGGTGTTTGCCTGCATGTCCTTGCCGCAGACGTACACAGGTGCCCCCATGGCAAGGCCCAGCCCCTTGCGCTGGCCGATGGTGTACCGCACCGCGCCGTTGTGGGTGCCCACCACCCTGCCGCTCTCGTCCAGAAAATCACCTGCCGGGTAGTGTTTGCCGGTGAAGTCCTCCATAAAGCGGGCATAGTCGCCATCCGGCACGAAGCAGATGTCCTGACTGTCGTGCTTGCGGGCATTGACAAATTTGTGCTGCTCCGCGATCTCGCGCACCTCAGTCTTGTGCAGGCCGCCCAGCGGCAGACGGATATGCGCCAGCTGCTCCTGAGTGAGGTTGTAGAGCACGTAGCTCTGGTCCTTGCCCTCGTCCAGCCCCTTTTTGAGCAGGAAACGGCCGGTGGCCTCGTCCTGCTCCACCCGGGCATAGTGGCCCGTGACCACATACTCCATGCCGTGTGCCCGGGCCCAGTCCAGCAGATGGCGGAACTTCATATATTTATTGCAGTCGATGCAGGGGTTCGGCGTGCCGCCCGCCTCATACACGCGGACGAATTTTTCAATGATCTGTTCCCGGAAGTCGGCCGTGAAATCCAACACCTCGTACGGGATATCCATGGCAAACGCCACCTCTGCCGCGTCCTCGATGTCCTTTTCCGAGCAGCAGGTGTGAAAGCCGGACTGTCCCAGCGTTTCGTTGCGGGTGAGCCGCATGGTGATGCCGGTGCAGTCATAGCCTGCCTGCTGCATGAGCCATGCCGCCACCGAACTGTCCACGCCGCCGCTCATGGCAATGAGGGCACGCGGCTTTGAATCAGGGGTCTGTGTGGTCATAAGTTCTCCTTTGGTGCATTCAACACACTAAAACAGTAGTATAATAGTAACTCTGAAAAAAGAGCTTGTCAAGACGCAGCGAGCTGCTGCACTGCGGCCAGCAGGGCTTGCCGCTCGTTGGGATATTCTTCCCGGATCACACCGTCCAGCAGCGCTTCCAGCACTTTGCGGATGCCCGGCCCCGCCGGGATGCCTGCTGCCATCAGATCACGGCCATTCACAGCCAGCTGGCTGACGCGGCAGCACACGCCGTCCGCATCCAATCGTTCGGCCAATTCGGAAAGTGCAGCAAAATCAGCCGCCCGTTCCGGCTGCAGGGCTGTGCCCAGTGCAGCAATGCGCTGCACGGTACACAAGTTATATTTGCCCAGTAGTCGGCGGGCGTAGATAGTAAAGTCGGGTGTGACGGTAGTTTCTCTGAGGACCGTCCGCTGGGGTGGGACCCTGTTGCCAAAGGCAATAGGGCGGGCGATGGAATGGCCTGCAACGGCAACGACTGCCGCCTGCGGCGGAAACAAGGAGTTGCTGTTGGAGCAGCGGCCAGCAGGATGCGAGTGCTGCTCAAAGCACGAAGCATCCGCTGGGTGCCGCAACCCGTACTCGTGTCCGAAGAGAAAGCTGCCGTCACGCCTTCTGGCTTCCCGCACCAACACCGCAGCCTCTTCAATCAAGGCGTTGGAGCAGCGCAGGCGCCTGAGGGTGCGGCGGGTGCCGCCCTCGCCAAGGCTCAGCAGCAGCGCCGCCAGCCGGATGGGCAGAGCCTGCTCCCCCGCCGGGCAGGCATCCACCACCGGCTTTGCCGCCGCCAGTGCCTCCGGTGAAAGCTCAGGCAAAACAACACCGAGTATTTTTTCGTCAAGATATGCCGCAGGGGCGGGTGCGCTCAGCAGTTTTGCAAGCTCTTCCTCGATGCGCTCCACCGATACGCAGTCCAGATGGGCACACAGCTCCTGTGCCGCCTGCGCTGTGGGCGGGTCGATGGCAAAGCCAAACCGGGCTGCGAAGCGGTATAGCCGCAGGATGCGCAGCGCGTCCTCGGTAAACCGCTGGCGGGGCACACCCACCGCCCGTACGATGCCGCTTTGCAGGTCGGCCTGCCCGCCAAAGGGGTCCACAAGGCCCTCTTTTTCATTGTAGGCCATGGCGTTGATGGTAAGATCCCGCCGGGCCAGATCCTCCCGCACATCCGGTACAAAGTGCACCTCGTCCGGGTGGCGGCCATCTGTGTAGGTGCCTTCTGTACGGAAGGTGGTGATCTCGTAAAGGGCACCGCTCTGCTTCACCGTTACCGTGCCGTGCTGCAGGCCGGTGGGGATGCACCGCTGCGCGCCGAACAGCTCCATCACCTGCTGCGGCAGAGCACCGGTGCACAGGTCCCAGTCGTGCGGTGTAAGGCCCAGCAGACTGTCCCGCACGCAGCCGCCCACCACGTAGGCTGCATAGCCCGCCCTGTGCAGGGTGTCCAGCAGCTCTGCCGCACCCTCGTCCATCCGGATGGTCATGGCTGTGCCTCCTCGTACTGCAGGGTGATGCTTTTGCCGTCAAAGCCGCACTCCGCCGCCGGGAAGATGCTCTGTGCCTGCGCGGCATACTCCTCCGGGTCGGTGATCATGGGGGAATAATGGGTCAGCCAAAGCCG
>OFMP01001612.1_pt1 | contig 11239 bp, 10 predicted proteins | sample 1541841 | NCBI WGS metagenome assembly OFMP01 (sample SAMN04209226, study PRJEB22552) | human gut metagenome | biome: gut; material: feces | host: Homo sapiens | place: USA: Oklahoma
TATCATAACACGTATACGCGCGGACATATGTGTAGGTGTCAATGCCCACATCGACCCGGCGGCACAAGCCGCTTTTACGGAAATTCTCGGCGAATTCGTAGCTCTCCAAAGGGGCGATGTAGGCATCGCCCCCTACGAGAAATCTGCAAGCGCCAGCTTTTCCGCAAACCTCAGTCCATATATCGGGCAATATACTCCGGCGGATTGCTGGGATCATCGGCAATGGTGAACGTAAACGCCACCTTGTTTTCCGCCGAGAACAGATTGCACCAGTCGAGGAAGTTCTCCGTCTCAACCGGGTCCTTCGACTTGGAAAGACTATACAGATTGTCGATAAAAACGTGCGTAATATCAAAATTACCCGCATGCAGGCCGCTGATAAAGCCCTGCAGCAGCGTATAGCTCTTGATCGAATACTCGCTCGCGTCGATCAGACGGACACGGTGGTCAACGTCATAGCGCAGCGTATGTCCTTTTTCAATGCAGACCATGCTGCCGGACTCCGTCTTAAGCGCGCGCGAAATTGCGTCGATCAGCAGCTTGGTTTTTCCGGAACCCTCAGGGCCCATCACAATATTAACCATAGGGCATTCCTCCTTTTGCACTCGCTGCACGCACCGCTCCCACGGCCGCAGCGTCTTTTATGGTCACATTCATTCTATCAGGTTTTTGCCCGAAACACAAGCCGGGAACGCGTCAAACTTCGTAAACTTTTCTTGAATAGCCCCGCTTATCCGCCGAGCATCGTTTTTACAAGCGTTCTGCTCGCGCTTTTCCGGTCTACATCAAATGCTTCTATCCCGCACGCGCATGCGCTGAGCGCGCCGGAGAGCTCAAAGAAGTAGAAGAGTTCTCCCAGCCCCGCCGCATCTAAGGTCTGCATGGACACCTGGATCACCGGCACGTCCAAGTCCGTATGTGCCTGCAAGACCGCCTGAAAGCTTGCCTCCTGCGCATCGAGAAGCGTCTTGCCCGCCAGAAAGCCGAGCCCATCGTAGTCCTTCCAGTCCATCTCAATGTTGACCTTCTGGAAGCACCGCTCCGGAACCTGCAGCAGCGTCTCAAACGCCCGCTTCTCTCCTCCCTGCATCATCGTGTCGAGCCCGTCGAGTCCCCCCGGCAGCCCCACATACACCGGCAGCGCGCCCGCGCCCTCCTGACACGTGTGCCGCATAAAATACTGCTCCCACCACGCGCCGAAGGCTCCAAAGTCCGGCGTAAAGCAGCCTAAAATTTCCGCCGAGCGCCCCTTCTGCGTCAGCGCGTACCGCGCGCCCGCATACATCCACACCGGGTTTTCAAACGCCCGCAGATCATACTGCGAAAAGCCCTCTGCCGCGCCCTCTAAAACGCCCAGCGGGTCAATCCCAGCCGCCGCCATGACTAAAAGCGTTCCCGCGTTGAGCGCGCTCGCGCCTCCTCCGAGGCAGCCGTCCATCGGAAGAAACTTAAAGCCCTCTTCCTTCGCCATCACCGCAAGACCAGACCCCTGCTTTGCGCTCACATACACGCGCTCTTTCGCGCCCTGCCCGTATCTGCGCTCCATCAGCCACCGAAGCGCCCGCGAGGCCGCGCACATTTCGAGCTCCACTCCCTCGCTGCTCAGAAGCAGCAGGCAGAAATCATGCCCCTCTAGGAGCCTGCACAGCGCGATCCAGTCGGAGCTTGCCAGACTGTCCCCCGTAAAGAGGATCCGCATCCGATTGTCAAGCAGGTTCCGGTACCGCCCGCCGATGGCCTCCACACCGGCCTTTGCTGCCAGATACCCCTCTCCCGCGCCTGCAACTACCAACGTGTCGCACTGCCCCGAGATCGTCTCACAGGCCTTGCGGATCGCATGCACCGTCTTCGCCGTCAGCGCGTCCGGCTGTCCGAGCCAGCCCAAAAATTCCGGCGCGTTCGGCTGGTTGCTGCGCAGATGCAGATGCGCGTCAAATAGATCCTTCTCACACGATAACAGCTGCGGCAGCGACACACAGCTCCAGATACTCGATAATTCCACATTGATCATCCGAAACCACCCTTTCCCGGTTCAGAAGCTTTCATACGTTCTTTAAAACAGTATTATACTACACGCTCCGGAAAAAGGCAAAGCATACAATTACCATATCATCCCGCCATGCAGACCGTTCCCAGCATCTGCTTCCAGATATCAAAGAACCCCAGCGCCGGGACCGCTTCTGCCGCCACCAGCTCGATCTCCCGCAGCACCTTCCCACCGGCTTCTACCCGGAGCGTCCCGAGCCGCTGCCCCTTTTGGACCGGAGCCTGCACGCTTTCGTCTAATTCCGCCGTACACGTCACCGACCCCGCCAGCGCCTTGTCAAGCAGAACCGTCCCCGCGCCCGAAGCCTCCACCTGCACAACATCCCGTGTTCCAAGCACCACAGGAACAGCCTCCAGCGTCACATTTTCCATCGGGTCCACGATCGCGTAATTTGCGAACCCATAATTGAGAAGTGCCTTCGCCGACTCGAACCGATCCGGAGACGTCTTGCAGTGCATCACCACCGCAATGAGCTCCATCCCGCCGCGCTCAGCCGAAGCGGACAAACAGTACCCCGCACTCGACGTGTACCCCGTCTTGAGTCCCGTCGTCCCGTCGTAAAACCGGACGAGCTTATTCGTGTTGCTGAGCCCGAACTGCCCGTCCCGCACCGTGTCCATCCAGATAGTCGTATACTCCTTGATTTTCTCGTGCCCCAAAAGCTCGCGCGACATGATGGCAATGTCCCGCGCCGTCGTCAGATGCTCTCCCGCGTCCGCTCCATCGTCCAGTCCCGTGCAGTTAACAAAGTGCGTGTTCACCATTCCAAGCTCCTGCGCCCGTTCGTTCATCCTCTGCACAAACGCCGCCTCGCTTCCCGCCACGTGCTCTGCCAGCGCGCACGCGCAGTCGTTGGCCGACGATACAACCACCGACTTGAGCATCTCCGTAAGCGGCAGCTGCTCGTTCTCCTCCAGATAGATCTGGCTCCCGCCCTTACCTGCCGCAGCCGCGGAGGTCGTGACCATATCGTCCCAGCCGATCCTCCCATCCTCCAGCGCTTCCATCACCAGAAGCAGCGTCATCACCTTTGTCACACTTGCCGGCCGGAGCCTTTCGTCGGCGTTATCCTCATACAGGACCTCTCCCGTCGCCCGCTCCATCAAAATGCTCGACGGCGCGGCCAGCTCCAGATCCGCCGCCCGTGCCATCCCGGTAAATATCCCCGCAATCATCGCCGCCAGCGCCAAAAGCGCAGCCCATCGCTTCATAAAAAATCCCCCTTGCGTTTCAGCTTGGTACAAGCATATGAAACGAAGGGGAATTTTACCACTCTATAAAAACCCGGCCTCTCACGCCGTCGCGCTCTGCGCCAGATACGGCTGCAAATTTTCGCAGAACTCCGACACATCCACGCCGTCGGCCAGAATGCGCACCAGCTGCGGCGAATTAAGCTGCAAGCTCAAACAGCTGAACATGGACTTCGCATTACTCACGCCACCCGCGCGCACAAACAGCACATCAAACGGCTGCTGGTTCGCCAGCGCCATAAACTCGGAAAGCTCCTGCACGGAGCCAAATTGGACGGTAAACTCTCTCACGGAAAATCCTCCTGTTAAAGACTGTACAAGTAAGACTTTGTCGGATATAATACCATTGTATGGCGCGGTCGTCGGCTGTATGAAAGCCCATATGAGAATCGATATAACATAAAAACTGATATATAGTATAAGCAAAAAAGATAGCCGTGGCTATTCACAAATAAGACAAACATTTTTTGTCAGTAAAAAACTTGTTTGGTGGTTTTACCTATGAAATTTTCCTTCTATACCCTTGGATGCAAGGTCAATCAATACGAAACGCAGGCAATGCAACAAATGTTGCTATCGCATGGCCATACGCTCGGCGAATTCGACGAGCCCTGCGACGGCTACATCGTCAATTCCTGCACTGTCACTGCTGTCTCCGACAAGAAAACACGCAACGCCATCCGCCGCGCGCAGAAATTAAATCCCAACGCCGCCGTCGGCGTCTGCGGCTGCTACGCGCAGTCCGCTCCGGAGGAGGTCCGCGCCCTCGGTGTCGACGTGATGGTCGGAACCGCCGACCGCGAAGCCTTCGTTCTGCAAATGGAGCAAGCCGCGCAGGATAAAGCCAGCCACGCCCATTGGGAAAAGGTCGAGCCCAGCGGCCTTCCCCGTGCCTTCGAGCAGCTCCCCGCCGGCGGTCTTGCCGCGCGCACAAGAGCGCTTCTCAAAATCGAAGACGGCTGCAACAGCTTCTGCACCTACTGCATCATCCCCTACGCCAGAGGCCGCGTCCGCTCCATGCCGCTGGAGGCCGCCGTGGAGGAAACAAAGCGTCTCGCCCGCGAGGGCTACCGTGAGATCGTCATCAACGGCATCGAAATTTCCTCCTGGGGCTGGGAATGGAAAGACGGCAGCCGTCTTCCCCAGCTTCTTCTCGCCGTCTGTCAGGCCGCGCCCGACGTCCGCATCCGCCTCGGCTCTCTCGAGCCGCGCACCATCGACGAAGAATTCTGCACTATGCTCTCCGGCTGTAAAAACCTCTGCCCGCAGTTCCACCTCAGCCTCCAGAGCGGCAGCGACACCGTACTCAAGCGCATGAACCGCAAATACGATACCACCCGGTATTTAGAAAGCGTCCGCCTGCTCCACGAATATTTCCCCAACTGCGCCGTCACTACCGACCTCATCGTCGGCTTCCCCGGCGAAACCGAGCAGGAATTTTCCGATTCGCTTTCTTTCATGCAGACCTGCCGCCTTGCCGCCATCCACGTCTTCCCCTACTCCCGCCGCAAGGGAACGCCTGCCGCATCCATGCCGGAGCAAATCGAAAGATCCGAAAAGGAGCGCCGCGCCGCTCTCGCCGGAGAAGTCGCCGCCGAGCTCCATCAGACCTTCCTCACGCAGCAAATCGGCACCGAGCACGACGTTCTCTTCGAGCAGACCGAAAACGGCTATTTCACCGGCCATACCATGAACTACGTCAAGGTCTACTGCGACGCTTCCGACCTCCGCAACGAGATCCGCCGTGTCCGCGTCACCGCCCTCTTTGAAGACGGCGTTCTGGCCGAGCTCGTCTAAAAAACCGGCGGCAGCGAAAACGCCTCTCCAAAAAGCACCCACCGCAAAACATCATCCAAAATCACGGCCGCCCCCGCAAGCCCAACCCAGCAGGCCGCAAATGGCAGGCAAATCTGCCCCATCAGATTGTGTGGCTGCTTAGAATAGTCCCAGACCCCGAGCCCCAAGGCCCGGTTCACAACCAGCCCCGTCAAAAATTCCGCGCAGGTGATCCCCCACGCGCCAAGCGCCATCTGCACTGCAAGCGGCGCGCCTGGCCAAGCTTCGTCCATCAGTCCAATGAGCCAGAACAGCACCCCGCCCAGCAGAAACATGCTCCCATGGCTCCTTCCCCGATAGCAAAGCTCTACCAGCACATACAAAGCCCCTCCGCACCCAATCAGCACCAAATTCTGTCCCACATCGCCCCATCCTCTCCGCGCATCTTTCCTCTGTCCGTATTTTTTAGAAATTTCCCCATTTCATACTTGACAAATCGCGTTTTATCCTATATAATTCATCTTGCTGTTCAGCGAGCAGCAAATTGAATATGGCGGCATAGCTCAGTTGGTAGAGCACCCGGTTCATACCCGTGTTGTCATCTGTTCGAGTCAGATTGCCGCTACCAGGCCCGTTGGTCAAAAGGTTAAGACACCGCCCTTTCACGGCGGTAATATGGGTTCGATTCCCGTACGGGTCACCAAAAAAGAAACCATCCTCTCGGATGGTTTCTTTTTTGTTATCCGTATACCGAACCGACCTCATCGGGTTCGACCACAAGCATTTTGCCATCGTCAGATGGCCGCGATGCAAAGCATCGCAGCTTTTGGCATAGCCAAAAGAAAATGCGCAGGGGCACGGAGCCAGCTCTGCTGGCGGAGTATTCCCGTACAGTTTCCCGCTGATCCATAGTGTTCACATGACACAACCCCTTGAAAGTTTCTGCTTTCAAGGGATTTTTATTTGCCGAAGTTGCACAAGTAAGCACAACTTCTTCTGCATTTGCCGCTGCATGTAGAAGTAATTATTTTACATACAGGAGGCGTATTATGACAGAGGAAAACTACAACTACCGGACAAGTCAGATCATGCTGCGTAATCAGTTTCCGGGGGACGGAAGATGGAACATCCCAATCATTCCGAAATTTCAGGAAAAGCCCGGGGACTTTGACGATTTGCTTCTGATTGGCTTTGACAAAACCAGCACGGATGAGCAGAAACACAATGCCCGTATGGTACATTTCTTTCTCTACGATTACCGGTTCGAGCGTGTGTGGGAAAAGCCGGACACAGTACTGGAGAAACTCCGTCCTTACCGCGCGGTACTCTCTCTGGATTTCAGCATGTATCTGGAAATGGCGCCGGTTTTGCAGCTGTACAACGTGTTCCGCAACCGCTGGTGCGGCGCATACTGGGCATCACAGGGATTGCGCGTTGTCCCAACCGTCAACTGGGGCAATGAGACGACGTTCGATTTCTGCTTTGCTGGAATTGAAAAAGGAAGCGTTGTTGCCGTATCGACCTATATGGCATCGGCACACGACAACCGATGCGATCAAAAGGAATGGTTTCTGACAGGCTACCGGGAAATGCTGCGGCGGATCGAGCCGGAAAAGATTATCTGCTATCATACGCCGTTTCCGGAGATGGAAGGAAATATCGTCTATGTGGATTATGAACGCAGCTCGTGGCGGTATCTGAACACGCGGCAAGCTTTTTCAAAAGAAAATCTGGAAGATTTTATGATTGGCGAGACATATCGTCCGGAATCTGATAGAATAGAAGCGTACCTGGACATTCCCTCATTCAAAGGCGGCGGCAGCGCCTACGGCGGAAAATGGAAACCGAATCCGAACAAACCCGCCGATAGCCGATTTCTTGGCGAACCAGGTGAAATTAAACGGACATTTAAGGACGGCTACTGGGTGGATACAAAGATTGGCGATGATGGGCGCGCAGTTATGGAGCGCCATTATACCGATCATTGCAGAGCACACACGGGTCATACAAACCCACACGATCATCCTATCACATGGGATAATCCAACCGAGCATCCACATCCAGGGTCAGCGATCAATTATCCGAATGGCGCACCAGAATTCAAGCAATATCAGGGGTTATGTAATATGAAGTATAAAATTGTTCCAAATAATACACCGGAGCAGAACCGTTTTGCAAGCATCAGTGATTTCAAAGACTGTATGCGTTGGGGTGGTGAGGTGGAATTTGTCTGGAATGGAATCCACTATGGCGTTATGCGCTATGGCATCAATAATATGATTACTATTTATAGAATGGGATACCCTGAAACAGATAGGGTCTGTAAAGACGCTGATGAAGCGTTGGAGTATATGGTGGGAGAAGACCGCCTGCGCGATGTGATTACGCAGGTGACTGTTCTTGACCGCACCATTTGAATTTCATTCATAGTGTAGTGAAAACACAAAAACCTGCAATCCATTGAGATTGCAGGTTTTTCTTGTATTTTCAGTGCACTCCGCCATTTAGGACGTTCCGCATTCCAGAAACGCAAAATGCCAATAAAAAATGCGCATGAATTTCCGGCCCTGCGGCCCTCGCACAAATTTTTCTTCCAACAGCCCAAACAACCATACCGTAAACGCAATTTATCTGCTATAATAGCTCGTGGAAGGTTCTCCCGTCTCCGGGAACCTTTTCCACCCGCGCACCGTCTCACCATTACCCGGCCTCCGCAGAGGGCACACAGCACACGTTCTCCCCTGCGCCGCAGGCTCTGCGCGTCAGAGCTTCAGATTTCAGAAAAAGGAGTTACATTATGGGACTTATCAACGCAGCATTGGGCGCCGCCGGCGGCGTGATGGCCGACCAGTGGAAGGAGTATTTCTACTGTGAAGCCATTCCCGAAAACGTCATGGCCGTCAAGGGCCTGCACCGCGTCTCCGGGCGCAGCACCAACTACAAGGGCTCGGAAAACATCATCTCAAACGGTTCTGTCGTGGCGGTTGCCGACGGTCAGTGCATGATCATCGTCGACCAGGGCAAGGTTACGGAGCTTTGCGCCGAGCCCGGTGAATTCGTCTATGATTCCTCGACCGAGCCCTCGATCTTCTCCGGTCAGCTCGGCACGAGCATCGTCGACACCTTCAAGAATATCGGTAAGCGCTTCACCTTCGGCGGTGAGCCCCCGAAGGACCAGCGCATCTACTACTTCAATACCAAGGAGCTCATCGGCAACAAATACGGTACGCCTTCTCCCGTTCCCTTCCGCGTCGTCGACCAGCGTGCGGGCATCGACATCGACATTTCCCTTCGCTGCTTCGGCGAATACAGCTACCGCATCTGCGACCCGATTCTCTTCTACACGAACGTCTGCGGCAACGTCTCGGAGGAATTCACCCGCGACCGTCTCGACGGCCAGCTGAAAACGGAGCTTCTGACCGCCCTTCAGCCCGCGTTCGCGAAAATTTCCGACATGGGCATCCGCTACTCCTCTCTCCCCGGCCACACGATGGAGCTTGCCGACGCGCTCAATGAGGTCTTGTCTTCCAAGTGGCGCGACCTGCGCGGTCTTGAGATCGTGTCGTTCGGCGTTTCCAGTGTGAAAGCCAGCGAGGAAGACGAAAAGATGCTCAAGGAGATGCAGCGCAACGCCGCGTTTATGGACCCGACAAGAGCCGCAGCCCACCTGGTCGGCGCGCAGGCCTCCGCGATGCAGGCCGCAGCGAGCAATCAGGGCGCAGGCTCCGCGATGGCCTTCATGGGTATGAACATGGCAGGTCAGGCCGGCGGCATGAACGCGCAGAACCTCTATCAGATGGGTGCGCAGCAGCAATCTCAGCAGCAGGCCGCGCAGCCCGCCCCTGCAGCCCCGGCCGCAGGCTGGACGTGCACCTGCGGCAAGACCGGCAACACCGGCAAATTCTGCGCCGAGTGCGGAAGCCCCAAGCCCGTCTCCGACACATGGACGTGCGCCTGCGGCGCGGTAAATAAAGGCAAATTCTGCTCCGAATGCGGCAAGCCCAAGCCCACCGCGCCCCGGCACTATAAGTGCAATAAATGCGGCTGGACTCCCGCCGATCCCACCAATCCCCCCAAGTTCTGCCCCGAATGCGGCGATCCGTTCAACGACGCGGACCTGACCTGATTCACAGCCAAATCATCTGGAAAAGAGGGAAGATATGCCAACTCAGGTAACGAACTATCAATGCCCCGCCTGTACAGGCCCATTGCACTTTGACAGCGCGACCGGCAAGCTCACCTGCGACTACTGCGGCACAAGCTACGAGGTCGCCGAAATTGAGGCGCTCTTTGCCGAAAAGGAACAAAAGGCCACCGAAGCCAAAAAAGACGCCGACCGGAAGTCCGCGCAGCAGAAGCAGCAAGCGCAGGCCGAGGGCTGGGACACCTCCGATCTTGGCAGCGACTGGGGGCAAGACGCTGCCGGCATGAAGAGCTATTCCTGCCCGTCGTGCGGCGCGGAGCTCATCTGCGACGAATCGACCGCCGCGACCGCCTGCCCCTACTGTGGAAACCCCAGCATCGTCCCCGGCCAGTTCTCCGGCAGCCTCAAGCCAGACTTCGTCCTGCCCTTCAAGCTCTCGAAGGACGACGCAGTTAAGGCGCTCAAGGCGCACTATAAGGGAAAGCCCTTCCTCCCGCGTCAGTTCACAAACGAGAACCACGTGCAGGAGATCAAAGGCGTCTATGTCCCGTTCTGGATGTTCGACGGCAAGGCCACGGGCTCTGCCCAGTACGAGGCCACGCGCAGCCGCTGCTACACCTCGGGCGACTATGAGGTCACAGAGACCGACCACTTCGATATTTTCCGTGAGGGCTCCATCTCCTTCGAGAAAGTCCCCGTCGACGCATCAAGCAAAATGCCCGACGACTACATGGACTCCATCGAGCCCTTCGACTACAAGGAGCTCAAGCGCTTCTCGACCGCATATCTGCCCGGCTTCCTCGCCGACAAATACGATGTGTCCGTCGAAGACTGCCACGAGCGCGCCGACACCCGCTGCGAGGGCTCTCTCGTTGCGGCGCTTGGTGATACGGTCACTGGCTACGATTCCTGCGTCCCCGTCTCCCACGATGTGAAGCTCCGCCGCGGCAAGGTGCATTACGCGCTGCTTCCCGTCTGGCTTCTCAGCACCAAGTGGCAGGGTAAGAACTACCTGTTCGCCATGAACGGCCAGACCGGCAAGCTCGTCGGCGACCTTCCCACCAGCGCAGGCAAGTTCTGGGGCACGTTTGCCGCCATCTCGGCCGTCCTCACCGCACTCATTTCGGCAGGCTATCTGCTGTTCGCGTAAGGAGGGACACGGCATGAAAAAACGGATTATCACAGTTCTTCTCGCGCTAACCCTTCTTCTTTGCCTGAGCGTCTCGGTCTTCGCCGAAAGCCAGCTCTGGAACATCACCGACGATGCTGGGCTCCTCTCGGACGAAGAATACACGCAGCTTGAAAGCTACGCAGAGTCCGTCTCCGAAACCTACGGCGTCGGTGTCTACGTCATCACGATCGATAACTACGAGGACTACTACGACTCACCTTATGAAACTGCCTGGCAGTTCTACCACGAATATACCCTCGGCGAGGGTGAGGACCGTGACGGTATCATTCTGCTTCTGAGCATGGATAACCGCCAGTTCGCGAACTTTGTCTACGGTCCCAAAGCAGACTATGCCTTCGACGAGCACGGCGTTCTCGAGCTCAACGACTGGTACCTCGACGATTTCCGCAACGACGACTGGGCAGGCGGCCTCAACCACTTTGTTGCCGGCTGTGAGGACTTCCTTGCAAAAGCAGCCGCCGGTGAGCCCGTCCGCCGCAGCACGACCGGTCCCATTCTTCTCATCACCCTCGGCTCGATGGTCTTCGCGCTGATCGTCTGCCTCATTCTCAAGGGCAAGATGAAATCCGTCCGCGCCGGTACGCACGCAAACGCCTATGTCGTCGGCGCGCTCAACGTCACGGCCAGCCGCGACCAGTTCACCCACACCACCGAAACCCGGACGAAGATTGAAAAGGAATCATCCTCCAGCTCAGGCAGCTCCGAATCGGGCGGCGGCGGTCACGGGAGCAGCGGGAGCTTCTAGCCGCAAATCAAAAGGCGCAGCCTTTTGATTTGAACCGCACCCCGTCAAGAGGACAGTGAAAAAATATAAAGTTTTTCCGGTCAGC
>OFMP01001625.1_pt1 | contig 11147 bp, 8 predicted proteins | sample 1541841 | NCBI WGS metagenome assembly OFMP01 (sample SAMN04209226, study PRJEB22552) | human gut metagenome | biome: gut; material: feces | host: Homo sapiens | place: USA: Oklahoma
TCCTAATATATAAAAAACGCTCCGCTCAGGATGCGCACTGCAATTGTAGCGGAACAGATACAGAAGAAAAAAGAAAAGAGGAGAAACATGGCACTATTTATCGAGCTTTTGTTGATGGGGGTCGGGCTTGCGATGGATGCATTCGCAGTGTCTGTCTGTAAGGGCCTTGGAATGAAGAAGCTGAATAAGAAACAGGCGGTAGTGATCGGATTGTATTTTGGAGGGTTCCAGGCATTAATGCCGCTTGTGGGATGGATTCTTGGAATTCAGTTCCAAAAGTATATTACAAGTATTGATCACTGGATCGCATTTATTCTGCTTGGCTTTATCGGTGGGAAAATGATTCTGGAGGCAGTAAAAGAATGGAACGAAGAAGATATTGTTGAAGTAAAAGATCAGCCGTTGGATCATAGAAATATGTTTGTACTTGCCGTTGCGACGAGTATCGATGCGCTGGCAGTCGGAATCACATTTGCATTTCTGGACACACCGATTCTTGAGGCAATTACGATCATCGGAATTACGACAATGATTATTTCTATTGTTGGTGTAGTGATTGGAAATTATTTTGGTGGGAAATATAAACATAAGGCAGAACTGGTTGGTGGAATCCTCCTGGTGCTTTTAGGTGTTAGGATTTTGATCCAGCATCTGTCTGGATTAGCATAAAATGAGGTTGAATATAGTATAGCAGAAAGGAAATAAAAGATGAGTAATTTGTTTCAAAGTGTGCCATTTGCAGTGGTACTTTTAATTATTGGATTTGTGTTTCTTGTAAAAGGTGCAGATGCATTTGTTGAGGGGTGTAGCAGTATCGCAAGACGGTATCATGTTCCGTCACTGATCATCGGAATGACGATTGTGGCGATGGGGACGAGCCTTCCGGAGACTGCGGTCAGTGTGACAGCAGCAGTTACGGGAAACAATGCACTTGCAGTCAGTAATGCGGTAGGATCTAATATTTTCAATCTCATGGTTGTAGTCGGAGCCTGCACGCTTTTTACTTCCGTGGCAGTTCAGATTAATACGTTAAAGATTGATTTTCCGATATCTATTCTGTGTGCGGTATTGCTTCTGATTCTTGGTGCAGCCGGAATGTCACTGGGACATATAGATGGAGTTGTATTTATTATCTTATTCCTGGCGTTTATCCTCTACATGATTCGCTCAGCACAGACATCTCGTGAGAAAAATGTGGAGCCGGGAGTGGAAGAGGAAGAGTATCTTCTGGAAGCAGAGGAGATTCAGGAAATGTCTATGGGAAAGAGTGTGATTTACATTCTTCTCGGCGCAGTAGCGATTGCGGTCGGAAGTGACTGGGTAGTAGACGGTGCCTGTACAGTTGCGGCGGCAATTGGAATCAGTCAGACTCTGATCGGTCTTACTGTAGTTGCATTTGGAACAAGCCTTCCGGAGCTGGTTACATCGATTGTAGCAGCAAAAAAAGGTGAGGTGGATATGGCACTTGGAAATGTAATCGGTTCCAATATCTTTAATATTCTCATGGTGCTTGGTATTGCGGCAGCAATTTCACCGGTCGCATTTTTGACAGAAAATATCATTGATATTGCAGTGCTGATCGTGTTCAGTGTTATTGGATGGATCATGGCATGGACGAAAAGAGAACTTAATAGAAAAGAAGGTATTATCATGTTACTTCTTTATGCAGTGTATGTTGTGTACATTTGTATGAGATAGTTTGTGATAACTCTGAAAAAAGGATTATGTAAAAGGCAAAAAGTACTTGTGCCAATCACATAATCCTTTTTTAGTTTCCTATAATTAATGCAAAGTAGCCCCAGTCCCATAAGAGGGATTCGAAACTGTTTTCCAGATATTCATAAATATCCGCTGTTTCATATCCGGTCATTCGTGTAATGATCACAAGATATTGTCTCAACGTTTCGTAAGAAATTTCAGAAACGTTTGCGTCTGTGCCATCCAGCATCCATCTTAAGAAAATGCTGTGGCGGATTGATGCATATTCAAGGGCAATCCATTGCATCTGTACCAGTACATTTTCCAGGTCACTGTCAGGAAGCAGGAGATCGGAGAAAATCTCGTTGCGCAGAAAATTGCGAAGCAGTGGTTCATAAGGGCTCAAGTATTGTGTGAATTGTTCCCATTGTTCCAGTAAAGTGGATTCGTAAGCTTTAGTATCATCAGGATTTTCAGTACTGTCCGAAAGGGCTTCCGATATTTCTTCAGCCAAAGCAAGAATTGGATTCAGAGTATCCTGATAGAGCCCTTCTTTTTGATAGTTTACGGAAAGATCTTGTAACAGTTCGTTACATTCACTGATCAGATCCAAAGGTGGAAGGTCTATATCTGAGATCGCATTTCCAAGTTCTCTCACTGTGCTATCAGAAAAATAATCTTCTAACAGTTCTTTTGTTAATGGCTGATGCTGGTATAATTCCTGAAGAATATAGAAGCTTTCCAAAAGTTCCTCTTCAATTGTTCTGGAAGAATCATCTAAAAGATTGAGTAGTTTTTCACGCAAGAGGAAAAGAACAGAAGTATCTGTATCGCCAGTATCGGACAAAGTGTCTGATACATTTGGGAAATGCAGGGACTTCTGTTTGTTCCACAGGTCAATCACTGCAGGGCAGCAAGGCATCAGCATTTTCTCGTTATGTGTCGGAAAGCGATGCTCCTCTCGTGGAAATGTAGTGCATGTTTCTGATAGGACTTTGTCGCCGTAAGCAACAACAAGGCGGCAGAGCTTCTCAGAGTTAAGGAATGGACAGCGATGATCACTGTCCAGGCCTATCACACGCTGTCCATCTTTTTTAATCGTATAAGCGCTTAAATTTTTCTTTTGTTCAGGTACGGTTTCCGGAGCCTGGAGTTTCTTCCATTTACGGTTCGTATCTGCATCGACGCCAATCTTCCATTCCTGGCAGCAGGTGATCGGACAGCGGTCGGCGATGCAGGTGAACTTAGAATAATAATCAGGTATCAAATAATTAATTTCTGTCATCACGGTTATGGAATTCTGTATGCTGCCCAACATATTTGTATGCCGGACGGATGATCTTACCGGCATTTAACAGTTCTTCCAGACGATGTGCACTCCACCCGGTGATACGTGCAATTGCGAAGAGTGGTGTGAAAAGCTCTTCCGGAATATTCAGCATTGTATAAACAAATCCGCTGTAGAAGTCAACGTTAGCACAGACAGGTTTCAGCATCTTTCTGTGTGTCATGATCTCTTCACCGGCGATTCTTTCTACGCGGTCATAAAGTGCGAATTCATCGTCAAGTCCCTTTTCAGAAGCAAGCTTCTGTGCATAGCTCTTCAAAATCTTTTCTCTTGGGTCGGAGATTGTGTAGACTGCGTGTCCCATTCCATAGATCAGTCCCGTCTTATCAAAGGCTTTTTTATCAAGAATCAGGCGGAGATACTCACGAATTTCATCTTCGTTAGTCCAGTCTTTGACAGACTTCTTAATATCATCAAACATCCCCTGCGCTTTCAGGTTTGCACCACCATGACGAGGTCCTTTCAGAGAACCGATGGAAGCAGCAATTGCTGAATATGTATCTGTTCCTGAAGAAGTAACAACATGTGTAGTGAAAGTGGAGTTGTTACCACCGCCGTGTTCTGCATGAAGAATCAGTGCAACATCAAGAACCTTGGCTTCTAGTTCTGTATACTGTCCATCCGGACGAAGCATGTACAAAATATTTTCGGCAAGAGAGCGGCCTTTCTCCGGATTACGGATCAGAAGTGTCTCATCTTTACGGAAATGTCTGTATGCATGATAAGAATATACTGCGATCAGTGGAAGCTTTGCAATAAGTTCAAGAGCCTGACGCAGTGCATTTTCAACAGAAATATCTTCCGGGTTCTCATCATATGTATATAAAGTAAGAACACAGCGCTGGAGTGCGTTCATGATGTTAGAGCTTGAGGCCTTCATGACAACGTCACGAACAAAACGTCCGCTTAGATCTTCTAATTCAGATAAAACCTTCAGAAAATGCTCTAATTCATCTTTCTTTGGAAGACGTCCGAAAAGGAGCAGGAAAGTTGTCTCCTCAAATCCAAAACGTTTGCCTTTCAGACCGTTGATAAGGTCATTGACATTGATTCCCTGATAGTAAAGTCCACCTTCAGCAGGAATTTTACGTCCGTTTACAACATCAAATCCACAGACATCGGATACTTCAGTCAGCCCGGTAAGAACTCCTCGGCCGGTTGAATCACGAAGTCCGCGCTTTACATCATATTCTTCATAAAGATTCGGATCAATGCGGTGTCCTTTCAAAAGTGTTTTCTCTAAATAGTCCATATCACTGCGCAGATCGTCAGTGTTTGCAATTAATATATCATTTGAATTCATAGTTTTCATCCTCACAATACATATATGTTTTCTAGTGTCTTGATAGTGCATTTTAATGTAATTATAAACAGTTGAGGTGAAATTTGCAAGAAATATATATGTATTCTTGCAAAAACATGAAAAAAATCAAGAAAAGTACGCATAAAACAGAATAAAATGAATATTGAATTGTTAGATAACTCAAAAATAAGAATGCTTAAATGAATTTTCTGAATCGTCAGAAAGAAAATGATGTGGATGTGGTCATACCAGATGCCAAAACGCAAATCTATTGTAAAAATACAAAAATACGGAGAGATATTTTATTATAAAGTGCTGAAAAATAGGAGAAACAGGTGCATTTATTGACGCATAATAATAAGAAGAGTATAATGTTAAAAAGATAACAATAGGTTGGTATAACCAATTAAAAGAAGGAGGGGGATAATTATGTTATTCCAAATTTATGGCGATGGTGCCGGTTGGCAGCTGTTAGGGTGGGTACTGGTGTTTGCCGGACTTGTTCTTGCAAATGAATTTGCAAGACGTACAAAAATCGGTGGACTGATCTGTTTTGGAGCTATTCCGGCTATACTTACAGTGTATTTCATCGCAATCTATATCTGTGCAGCAAATGGTGCAGAATGGGCACTGAATAACGATACTTATGTACATATGACAAGCTGGTTCCATTATGCAAAATTGTATGCTGCAACAGCAGGGTGTATTGGTTTTATGATGCTGAAATACAAATGGGGAATTGGTAAGACAGAATGGTTCAAAGTATTCCCGTTTGCAATCGTTGCAATCAATATTCTGATTGCAGTAGTAAGTGATTTTGAATCAGGTATCCGTGGATTCATGGCAATGAAAGAATTCGGTGACCGCTGGTGGCTGTCTTCAGAAAATGTATGGCTCTACGGAGGATGGTGGAACTGGGTGAACGGAATTGCCGGAATCCTGAACATCTTCTGTATGACAGGATGGTGGGGAATCTACACATCCAAGAAGCATGACGATATGCTTTGGCCGGATATGACATGGTGCTTTATCATTGCATATGATCTGTGGAATTTTGAGTACACATACAATAACCTGACAACACATGCATTCTACTGTGGTGTTGCATTGCTTCTTGCTCCAACATTTGCAAATATGTTCTGGAACAAGGGTGGCTGGATCCAGAACCGCGCGAATACACTGGCACTGTGGTGTATGTTTGCTCAGGTATTCCCATTATTCCAGGATGCAAGCCGTTTCTCAGTAATTCCGGCTCTGTATTCTGACGGATTCATGGATGCAGCAGTAAGACCGACAAGTGCTAATCCAACCATGCAGGGTGTGATCGCGGTAATTGCACTTGCAGCGAATGTGATCTGTCTGGCTGCAATTATTAAGAGAGCAAAACAGCAGAAGAAGAATCCTTATAAGAATGAGATCTTTACAGATCAGAAGGATTATAAGGATGCAATGGCGAGAGCAGAAGTTTAAATTTGTATTTAGATGTTTGAATTCTGAGTGATGAAGCAAAAACTTTTGTTGGATAAGGGCGTGATATGGATACTTTATTGCATCGGACACCGGCCCGCTCCTCTTCATCCCTTTGAATGAATGTAACGAAAAAGCCCAAACAGGCATCGTGAGTGATTTCTGTTTGGGCTTTTTCTAACATTCAGAACAAAGTGTATTCAGAACCGCTCCTGCCTTAAAATGTGTCCTCAACAATAAAGTATCCACATCACTTACATTATCCAGGACAGAAGGGATTGCCGTGGAACGAATTCAACACTTAAATACAGAATTTCCTATGCTGACTGAAAGGGAAGTTTATCGACTTATTCTTATCATTCCTGATCTGATGAATCTGAGTATATCTTCTCGTTTACGTGCACCAAATCAAAATTTACAATTCATAGTAAATCTGATGTTCCCCATCAATGCAGTCTTGCATGGATTTCTGAACCCATGCAATCGCTCCTTGGGTATCCCGGTCTCGGATATAGGTCCAGGTCTTATAATTGCTTCGATATAATTCTTCTATCCCATAGAGTTCACAATAACGTTCCCACATATTAAAAATCGGTGCTCGGAAAGACTGGAAAATAAGTGGAATCAATGTATTTCCAGAAATCAGGGCAAACTCGTGTTGGAATTCGTAAGCAGCTTCAATGGCAGTGGTGACATCCTGTGCATCACGGATCTGATTAACGAATTCGAGGAGACGCTGGATGTTTTTGTCGCTGATCGTGTTGATGGCGAGCTGTGCAGCAAGTGTATCAAGCGCAATGCGGACTTCGAAGATGGAACGAATCTCCTGATCACGCATGCGTCCGCCGTTGTAATTCATGATCGCAATCAATGTATCCAGAGTCCCTTTTCTGCGAAAATCTGCTACATAAGTTCCACTGCGGGGTTTTACGGTGAGGAATCCTTTCTTCTCCAGCTCACTGATCCCGCTGTTGACAACCGCACGGCTGACCTGCATCATTTCAGCAAGCTGGCGTTCCGGCGGAAGTTTCTCTCCGACCGGTAGCTTGCCGGAAAGAATCAGATGTTCTAATTGTTCAATAAACAGATCCCTCAGGGAAGGGGAACTGATCTTCTGAAATTCCATAATAAATTCTCCGTTTCGTAAGCGTTATCTTCACAAAGTGTGTTTTGATGAGATGAAAATGTTGAAAATCTCGTAAAAAATAACGGTTATTGTTGATAAGTTTATTATAGGGAAAACAGGCGGTGGATTCAATACTCTATATTTATATCAGCTGGGAGATGACTCCCATCTCTATAGGTGGTGAGAAACAAGCTAGTATCAGTGGTGGGAGTCATCTCCCAGCTGATATAGTCTTTGGCAAGACCACAGAGATGCGCAGAAGAATGCCGAGGAATTCTTGAAATGCAAGGAGATTGTGGTATTATAGTTAGAGTAAATTGTGCGAGTATATCAGATATGAGAGGAACAATCATGGTAAAGATAGATTTGATTACAGGTTTTCTGGGGGCAGGAAAGACAACATTTATAAAAGAGTATGCATCCTACCTGCTTCGTCAGGGTCTGAATATCGGAATTCTGGAAAATGATTTCGGTGCGGTGAATGTGGATATGATGCTTCTTCAGGAGCTGCAGGGAGAAAAATGTGAACTGGAAATGATTTCCGGAGGGTGTGATAAAGAGACACACCGCAGACGATTCAAGACAAAGTTGATCTCTATGGCAATGTGTGGATATGACAGAGTAATCGTGGAGCCGTCGGGAATCTATGACGTGGATGAATTTTTTGATGGATTAAGAGAAGAACCTTTGGATCGGTGGTACGAAATCGGAAGTGTGATCACAATCGTAGATGCGGGACTGGAAGAAAATCTGTCAGATCAGGCGGAATATTTGCTGGGATCTGAGGCGGCGGATGCTGGTGTGATCGTGCTGAGCAGGCTGGATAAGGACAATGCTTGTGAAGAACAGGAAAACAGAATTATTTCACATGTCAATCGTTCTCTTGAACGCATTGGATGTACCAGAAGAATTGAAAAAGAAGTGATCGCAAAAGACTGGGATATGCTGACAGAGGAAGATTTTGCACAGATTCAGAACAGCGGCTATCAGATTGAGTCGTTTCGTAGACCGGAAGGTACAGAAAAGGATGGATTCCAGACCTTATATTTTATGAATCTGAATCGGACAGAAGAAGAACTGATTCCGGCTGTGAAAAAGCTGTTTGGTAAACGTGGATGTACAGATGATTCTGAAAAAGAAAACAATAAAAATCTTAATGATATCGGAAGAGTGTTCCGTATAAAAGGATTTATGAAGAATCAATCCGGTGACTGGATGGAGCTGAATGCGACAACACAGAAGATGACAGTAAATCTAATCAAAGAAGGACAGGAGATTCTGATCGTGATCGGTGAGGATTTGAAAGAAGACAAGATTCGTGAGTGCCTGGAAGACAAATGCACTGAGGGAGCGGAAAATGAGTGAAATTCAATTGCCGGAAGCATTTCTGAAACTAGGAGAAGTGCTGGAACAAGGACAGTTTGAACTGCTTTTTACAGAAGAAAAACTGCGGTTGGTTTATTTGATGAACGATGCGGTAGAGAGCTTTCTTGTCTTTGAAAATGCAAGGATGACAGGTCAGTATAGAGAGGATTATGAAGGTGAACTAGAAGCGGAGTTAAGTGTAACAGAAGAACCGGAGGAGTCCTATGTCCTTGTAGTTCATCAGGGTGAGACCGTGGTTACGATTTTTTTTGAGGATTTAAGTGAAGAAGTACATTTATATGACTATGGAGAAATCGGACATTTCTGGGTGAAAGGTGCGGAATATCTGCGTCAGATAGAATATAAGATTGCAATCGTACGGGATAAACTGGATTATCTGGGAGCAAAATACTGTAATCAGACGGAGCGGAAACTAGCTGTGCTGGCAGACTTTCCGCCGCTGAATCATTGCTGTTATCCGGCAGTTTCAGAGCAATATGTAGTTCCAAGGGAAAATCCGTGGGTACCGTCAGCAGAAGCACATCAAGTGATGCAGGAGATTGCGGCAACAGTAAAAGATAAAAAGTTACTAAGATGTCTAAAGTTTTATCAGAAACATCCATGGAAGCGGAGTGCAAAAAAGATTGCCGGGATGCTGCAGGAAAAGCGTCATGCAGAAGTTACAGATCTTTTGATGGAAGAACTGAAGATGGCAGCAGCAAATTACCCGAGAAGAAAATTCACAGATGAGGAAGAAAATCAGAATCGTAAGACTGAGAAGAGAGCATCAGAGCGGAAACGAGAGTTAGAAGAACAGGGATTTCGGATAAATATATTTCGTGAGGAACCATTTATTGCATCAAGAGATTCACTCCAATATAAAATCAGTCTGATGATCTGGGAAAAGAAAGGAAAAAAACGAAAAGTTCAGATAGAAGAATTTTCTGCTGATCGGAGAGGATAAGTATGGAACCATTTTATTATAGTAAGATGAACAAGATGCAGCAGGCGGCGTATCATGCAATCTGCCAGGGGGTCTTGCAGATGGAAAAGGAGATTCAGGTACCGCGTATGAGCGGAGAAGAACTGTATAATGTATTCTTCCAGATGCGCCTGGATCACCCGGAGATTTTCTGGGCAACGGGATTTAAGTATCGTTATTATCAGGAATCGCCAAACATTCAGTTTCTACCGGAATATTTGTTTGACCGGGCGAAGGTGAAAGAACATCAGAAGGCAATGAAATCCAGAGTAGAGAAACTTGCACGACCGGCGCAGAAATTATCAGAATCAGAGAAAGAAAAATACATTCATGATTTCATTTGCGAGAATGTAAAATATGATAAATTGAAGAAACCTTATTCACATGAGATTATTGGTCCGTTAGGACAGGGTGTCGGAGTTTGTGAGGGGATTGCAAAAGCGGTGAAAGTGCTGTGCGATGAGCTTGGAGTCTGGTGTATGATCGCTATTTGCGGGAATAATCCGGATAAGGGAATCAAATACCGTCATACATGGAATATCGTGAGGATTAATGGAAAATATTATCATTTAGATGCGACATTTGATAATACACTTACAAGAAATTGTACGATCGGAGAAGAAATCCGTTATGATTATTTCAATCTGGAAGATAAATCGATTTTCCGGGATCATGAGCCTTTGATCGCTCCGGCTATGAAGTGTACGGACGGAGATCATTTCTATTATAAAGAAAAGAAACTGTCTTTTACAAAACCGGAAGAAGTTTACAAAAGAGCACTTCAGATGGCAAAGAAAGGAAGAATTCTGACGTTTCACTGGCGCGGAGGTTATCTGACAAAAACAGTTCTGGAAGAATTGCTTGATCTGATTGAAAAAGCAGGTGCGGAGAAAGGGAAGAAACCAAGAATCAGCCTTAACTGGCCACAGGCAGTGATTCGTTTTGGGTATGTTGATGCAGAGATAGCAGGAAGTAGCGCAGCAGAAGAAGTGCAAATGGAAGAAGCGAATGAAGGTGAGATGCATTTTGGAGGTTGACTCTGAACAGTTACACATATTTTATATATGCTTCAGACCGCGATTGGTATCAGAGATTGGTATCAGAGTGATAGTTGAGAATTTACAAGAAAAAGTCAGTGTGATAGAATAGGATTGAACCGTGAAAGTTGTCGATATCTGTAGGATATAAGCGGGAGAAGAAACAACTTTCAAAACCAAAGATGGTGACAAAAGAGAGGTTAAACAGATGATAATTGTAAAAACATACAGAGGACATATTCGTAACTGGGAAGAACTTTGTGAGAGACTTGGAATTGATCTTACACTTTCCAGAGAAGAAAGAGAACATGAGATTTTGATTAAGGCATATCAGACATGGGGATGTGAGATGGCAGATCATATGCACGGAATGTTTGCATTTGCTCTGTGGGATGAGGAAGAGCAGAAACTTTTCTGTCTGAGAGATCAGTTTGGAACAAAACCATTCTATTACTATGAGACAGAAGATGGAGAGCTTCTTTATGGAACGATGATCCGTGATATTATCGATCAGCCGGGATTTAAGAAAGAACTGAATGAAGAGATGCTTCAGCTGTATTTAAGTCTGACCTATGTTGCCGGAGAAAATACATTTTTCCGTGGACTGAAAAAACTGTTGCCGGGACGTTATCTGATCTGGCAGGATGGAAAGCTTGAGATTCACAGATACTGGAAACCGGAATTTCATCCGGATGAGAGCAAGACTCTGGAAGACTGGGCAGATGAGATTCATAATACTCTGAAAGAAATCATGCCGGAAGTGAAGACCGCAGATGAGAGAGTGGAGTCATTCCTGTCTCATAGTAATAGAATGGTTTTGT
>OFMP01001633.1_pt1 | contig 11110 bp, 13 predicted proteins | sample 1541841 | NCBI WGS metagenome assembly OFMP01 (sample SAMN04209226, study PRJEB22552) | human gut metagenome | biome: gut; material: feces | host: Homo sapiens | place: USA: Oklahoma
AGTGCGCCTCCTCGCGGAGCATTTTTATCGTATGGAAACGAAGTTTCCTATACGACAAAAAAGAATCCTGCGAAGCAGGATTCTCCGCCTGCGGCGGGTCGCGTAAGCGACATTCTACCATTCCGCCGCAGTGCGATCCGCGCGGAGCGTTTTTTATCGTATAGAAACGAAGTTTCCTATACGATAAAAAATTATCGCTACTATCAACATCACAACACCTATCGCAATAAGCAAGATGCTGACAAGAACACTATTCAACTTTCCTGCGACAAATACCGAGGTAGGACCATCTGCACCTCCGATTATAGCAATAGCATTATTATTCATCTTCAATGCAACACCCACAATAACAGATATTATTCCAACAATACCAGCAACGATTCCTAATATTTTTTTCATTGACTAATCTCCTTTCTCAACCTTCCGATTTGTCGATTTCTTTTTACTTACCAAGCATACCATATAACAGCATAAGAAACACTAAAATATTACAGACCATACCGCCCCAAAACAGGTACAGCTTTAAGCCCTCATATCTGAAAAAGCTGTTCTTGCTTTCCTCCAGCTCCCGGATCTTCTGCTTCATCACGCTTGTAAGTGTATCAGACTGCTTCTCAAGAAGCTTTGTAGCCCTCTGTATAGCCTCTATATTCGCCTGTAACGCCTTTCTAACCTCTTGGACGGTGTTTTCCTTAACCTCATCTTTCAGGCTCCCAATCTCGCCCGATATAGCGTCTTGAAGCAATTCGTTGCTGTTCTTCAGCAGCTCTACGCTCTGCTTCAGCTCGCTGATGAGCTTCCTGTTCTGCTCTGCGTCTCTCTGCCTGTTCTGCTCTGCCCTTACTTGTTCTTGATTTGACTGCTTCATCAATTCCTCGCAGTTCTCGCTCGACATCGCCAACGCTTCTTTGAGCAGACTGTTTTCCAGCTCTGTCCGGCTCTGTCGGTTTAACTCTTGAAGCTGCTCTCTTGGACTGCTCTGCTTCTGCTGTTCGTGCATTTCTCTCAAACTCATGCTCCATGCTCTCCTTTCCGAAATCCATATTGTAGTATTTTTCCAGCTTGTTATCTCTGATTTTACAAGCCTTTTCTCCTGCCTGTTCCCTGGCTAAGTCGGTATATGTGATGTACTTATGGCTGTCCTGCCAGTCCACTCCGTACCCTCTTTCATTCATCAGCCGGATAAATGTTTCCCGGCTGGTCGCTGTTTCCTTACAATCCAGCACCGCAAGGGCAATATCCTGCACATAGCTTTTGACCTTTCCCTGCTCTGCCTGTTTCAAAAGCTGGTAGGTGTCTTTGCTCCATGCCACCGTTTCTTCCCGTACTTCTCCAGCAAATGTCTTTCCTTTCTCCGGCACATGCAAGCCCTGTTCCCGGCTCTGCTCGTTGCACCGTTCCTTTAAGTCTTTAAGGTCGTGCTTACTCCATTGGAGCTTATGACCGTTCTCATAATTTACGGAATTAACAATAAAGTGCGTGTGTATATGTCCCTTGTCTATATGCGTGGCTATCAGAACTTCATGCCCTTTCCATGCCTTTGTATGCTCTGCCAGCTCGACAGCGTTCTTATGAGCCTGCTCCGGGGTTATTTCCTCGTCCTCATGGTAGGATTGCACATAATGCTTATAGGTTCTTCCGTCCGTCTTGCCCCACAGCTCCTTTGTGGCTTGCATTTCTTCCTTGACCGTCTCCGGCTCACAATGCAGACCGCTGACAAGCTTCTCCTCTGTCTTTTCTTTTTTCGTCACATAATCTATTGCGTGCCCTATGCCCGCCTTTGAAGATACCGCCTTAATGACTGCCATACTTTGTTCAGCTCCTCTCCATGCTTCCGCACTTCCGCTTCACTCGGCAACATTCCCCCCTCATTACACCGCTTTGCTATTTGGTTGAGGTTGTTCCCTATCCGTTTCAGTTCCGGGATAAGTTCTTTGATACCGTCCGTATTCACGATCTGCTTCTCCAGCACACAGGAAAGGATATACTCCTGCTGGTTCTTTCCACTCTCTAAAATCTTCTCCTGCAACTGCCGGTATTCTTCTTCACTTACTCGGAATGATAACTGCTTTGGTCTTGTCTTGTTCATACCCTTACCACTCCATATCCATGACATCAAGTAAGTCAAAGAAACGCTCCAGCGTCTTATTTTCCTTTTCTGCCGGGTTCTGTTTTACATATTTATCAATTACTTTCATCAGCTCCTGCACCTCGTATCTGTACTCAAACTGAATTTTATCCATTTCTTTTTTCATGCCTTTGACCTCTCTTTCTTCGGTGCTACCACCGTCACACTATGAGCCTTTCGGCTCTCTGAAAAGGGGGATTGAAGGGGGGCTTGCCACCCTCACAAGTTCTAAAGTGGTAACACTTTAGGGAACTTGCAATATATCCGCTACACATATTATAGCATGATAGACACCCTATATCAAGCGGATATATTCGTGCGTATATTCTGCCAAGAATATAGTGGAGCTTACTTCCTCTTGGGCGACTTTGGAAGTGTAGGAGGAAGACAGTCAAGGGCTTGTTTTTTATCTGCAGTATGAGCTTCGGCTTGCCGATCAGCGAGTACAGCAGATAAAAAATGGTCGCAGACCACCCTTTACTTTCTTCCGCCGGAACGGACAATGAAGCACAGGGGGGGGGAAGTAAAGGAACGGACGGACAGCCGTTTTCCCCTCCGGCATTATAGCCAACAAAAAAGAGTATCAAGGGTAAACGCTGCGGTCTATGACCGCCCTTGACACTCTTTTCCTTATGGCTTTGATAATAAACAAGGGGAAATGGCTTCTTGTGGCATTTCTGCCACTATGGTATAATGGGCGACGCTACCACCCCTATACAGGTACAGAAAGGGGGTGTGCCACCATGAGTATATTTTCGTCTTTCTTACTCTCTGTCTTGGCAAGTGTAGTCGCCTACTACATCTGCAAATGGCTGGACGGAGATAAATAGGCGGTAGCCAGCCTAAGGCATAAGCCACCTTGCCACAACGGAATAGAAAAGCCCCGGAGGTCGCAACTCCGGGGCTTTTTGCGTGCCACAATGAGCACTTTCGTCTTTCTTGCCTACTGGCATTATAGCATATGCCTTTCGGCATTTCAAGTATGCCCTACTTCCACCACTTATAAACCGTATGCTTTGCAAGTCCTGTCTCTCGAATGCAGTCCGCTTTCTTTCCTGCCGGGTGGCTCTCCTGCCATTCTCTGACTGTCCGCTCTGCTGTTGGTCTGCCCTCTTTTACTACTTCGCCTATAACTTTCATATCCTCTTTTTTTCGCCTTGCAAGATATAAATGAGCCTCTTGTTTTCTGTAATTTCGCTTATTTGCTGGTATCGTAACCTTTGTGTTGTCCTCTATCCATTCCCGGCTTGCTATCGTTGACAACCTTTTTCTGTCCCCTTTCAATGCCCGGAGAGCGTCTTTCACATCTGCCCGGCTGAAATGGTTGTCCTCGTCCTCGGTAAGGCTCTCTAAATGGTCCAAGAACGCATAGGCGTCTCTCCGTATCTTCTGCTCGGATATGCCACACTTCAAGCCATAAGAGCACAACGCCATAATAGAAAAGTAACGCCCTCCGGCTTTCACTTCCTCGGTTATTTTCCGTTTCCACCACTCATATAAAGCTTCGTTACATACCCACGTACCGCCCTGCTTCTTACTTTTCTGCTTCGGCTCTCCCTGCACGATCCGCTTCTCATACCATTCCGGGTACAGCTCCTTTGCTTCTTCCAGCGTAACGGTACTTTTTCTTCTCGGCTTCTCGTACAACGGAGCAAGGTCTACCTTACAGCTCGGTATGCTGGCTTTTATGTCCTCCAGCGTGTAACGGTTCTCTGACAGCTTATAGGCTTTTACTGGGAAATCTGCACCCAGCTTCGACTGACTCCCCACACACCGGAAACCTTGATAAATTCCGGTTATATCCGGGCTGTCCGGACGGATAGAGCTGGTATCATTCCATAGCCGCCGGATAAAGGCTTCTTTCAGCTCCGCAAGCACTTCTTCCCGGTTTCGATACAACTGAACCGGCTCCTGCAAGAAATAGTAAAGATGTACCCCCTTGCCGGAGCTGACAAGATAAGTCGGACGAAGCTGCACACCATTCCCAAACTGCTTCAACAGGTTCTTTAACTGCTGTTTGCCTACATAATCCACATCCACCACCACCGCAAACAGCTCATGAGCGTTCTCTTTCGTGTGTGACTTCCCGTAAAAACTAATAGGCGGTATCAGCCCAAACCTATCTCCTATGACCTTATCCAGCATTTTCAGACTATCATCAATTACCCACTGCCGGGTTCTTCCTTTGCCGGACGGTCTAATCTGTGTCGCTATAATATTACCTTTTCCGTCCCCCGGCTCTTGCTGCAGACTACCAGTCGGAAACAACTCTCGATAGAAATCATGAGGACTTACTTCCGGGTATCCCCTCTCCAGCATAAGAGCTTCTTTCTCCCGATAAGCAGACTTCCACTCATACCCTCTTTTATCTCTCCTTTTGGTGTATTTTGCCATAGTCTTTTACACCTCACTCCCTCTCGCCTTGACCGCTAATCTTATCAATAGGTTTTTGCACCTTTTTCTCTCAAGTATAAGGGAGTGCCTTTTTGGTGTCAATACCTACACCTCACTCCCTCTCGCCTTGACCGCTAATCTTATCACTACAGTATTTTACCTTTTTCTTCGTACCGACAAACTGCAATTTATCTTAGAAATTACAGCGATGTTATTTTGATAAACTTTCAAGAATTGAAATATCATGCTTATCTTTATCTCTTAATTCATAACCTGAATGGAAAACTTTTTGGCCTTTTAAAGATATACAAGGAATTGTTTTGCCTTCAAAAAAAACACTACCAAAGTAATCTTTTTCAAACTCATACCATCCACCCTCTAAATCAGCTTGTTTTGAAGTTCCGTCCTCATTTAAAACGAACGGGTGAATGTCTAAGTAACCAAGTTCATCACTATATAACTCTATTCTAACCGGTTTCCAGTCTGTATCAATTTTATAGCCCAGATTCAAAAGCACATTTAACAATTTTTCCGTATGTTGAGCATCAAAATTTATATCTATATCTCTATGAATTCTTGTTTGTTTACCAGCTAAAATATCTACACCCCATCCGCCATCCAACCAGTATGTAATTCCAGTATTTTCGAATAATTCTATTACTTTCATTAAATCTTCTTTTGTTGTTATTTCTTTTCTACCCATACAAAGTCTCCTTTACAACTTCTATATAATTGTTTAGTTAAGTCAATATCAATATCTAATTGCCAAGGCTCAAAATCAAAAATCATGGTCATCACACTCCTTTTTAAAATTCTAATTTATCACTCTTTTTTACTTTCCAAACAAGCTATATGCCAGCATAAGAAACACTAAAATATTGCAGACCATACCGCCCCAAAACAGGTACAACTTCAAGCCCTCATATCTGAAAAAGCTGTTCTTACTTTCCTCCAGCTCCCGGATCTTCTGCTTCATCACGCTCGTAAGTGTATCAGACTGCTTCTCAAGAAGCTTTGTAGCCCTCTGTATAGCCTCTATATTCGCCTGTAACGCCTTTCTAACCTCTTGGACGGTGTTTTCCTTAACCTCATCTTTCAGGCTCCCAATCTCGCCCGATATAGCGTCTTGAAGCAATTCGTTGCTGTTCTTCAGCAGCTCTACGCTCTGCTTCAGCTCGCTGATGAGCTTCCTGTTCTGCTCTGCGTCTCTCTGCCTGTTCTGCTCTGCCCTTACTTGTTCTTGATTTGACTGCTTCATCAATTCCTCGCAGTTCTCGCTCGACATCGCCAACGCTTCTTTGAGCAGACTGTTTTCCAGCTCTGTCCGGCTCTGTCGGTTTAACTCTTGAAGCTGCTCTCTTGGACTGCTCTGCTTCTGCTGTTCGTGCATTTCTCTCAAACTCATGCTCCATGCTCTCCTTTCCGAAATCCATATTGTAGTATTTTTCCAGCTTGTTATCTCTGATTTTACAAGCCTTTTCTCCTGCCTGTTCCCTGGCTAAGTCGGTATATGTGATGTACTTATGGCTGTCCTGCCAGTCCACTCCGTACCCTCTTTCATTCATCAGCCGGATAAATGTTTCCCGGCTGGTCGCTGTTTCCTTACAATCCAGCACCGCAAGGGCAATATCCTGCACATAGCTTTTGACCTTTCCCTGCTCTGCCTGTTTCAAAAGCTGGTAGGTGTCTTTGCTCCATGCCACCGTTTCTTCCCGTACTTCTCCAGCAAATGTCTTTCCTTTCTCCGGCACATGCAAGCCCTGTTCCCGGCTCTGCTCGTTGCACCGTTCCTTTAAGTCTTTAAGGTCGTGCTTACTCCATTGGAGCTTATGACCGTTCTCATAATTTACGGAATTAACAATAAAGTGCGTGTGTATATGTCCCTTGTCTATATGCGTGGCTATCAGAACTTCATGCCCTTTCCATGCCTTTGTATGCTCTGCCAGCTCGACAGCGTTCTTATGAGCCTGCTCCGGGGTTATTTCCTCGTCCTCATGGTAGGATTGCACATAATGCTTATAGGTTCTTCCGTCCGTCTTGCCCCACAGCTCCTTTGTGGCTTGCATTTCTTCCTTGACCGTCTCCGGCTCACAATGCAGACCGCTGACAAGCTTCTCCTCTGTCTTTTCTTTTTTCGTCACATAATCTATTGCGTGCCCTATGCCCGCCTTTGAAGATACCGCCTTAATGACTGCCATACTTTGTTCAGCTCCTCTCCATGCTTCCGCACTTCCGCTTCACTCGGCAACATTCCCCCCTCATTACACCGCTTTGCTATTTGGTTGAGGTTGTTCCCTATCCGTTTCAGTTCCGGGATAAGTTCTTTGATACCGTCCGTATTCACGATCTGCTTCTCCAGCACACAGGAAAGGATATACTCCTGCTGGTTCTTTCCACTCTCTAAAATCTTCTCCTGCAACTGCCGGTATTCTTCTTCACTTACTCGGAATGATAACTGCTTTGGTCTTGTCTTGTTCATACCCTTACCACTCCATATCCATGACATCAAGTAAGTCAAAGAAACGCTCCAGCGTCTTATTTTCCTTTTCTGCCGGGTTCTGTTTTACATATTTATCAATTACTTTCATCAGCTCCTGCACCTCGTATCTGTACTCAAACTGAATTTTATCCATTTCTTTTTTCATGCCTTTGACCTCTCTTTCTTCGGTGCTACCACCGTCACACTATGAGCCTTTCGGCTCTCTGAAAAGGGGGATTGAAGGGGGGCTTGCCACCCTCACAAGTTCTAAAGTGGTAACACTTTAGGGAACTTGCAATATATCCGCTACACATATTATAGCATGATAGACACCCTATATCAAGCGGATATATTCGTGCGTATATTCTGCCAAGAATATAGTGGAGCTTACTTCCTCTTGGGCGACTTTGGAAGTGTAGGAGGAAGACAGTCAAGGGCTTGTTTTTTATCTGCAGTATGAGCTTCGGCTTGCCGATCAGCGAGTACAGCAGATAAAAAATGGTCGCAGACCACCCTTTACTTTCTTCCGCCGGAACGGACAATGAAGCACAGGGGGGGGGAAGTAAAGGAACGGACGGACAGCCGTTTTCCCCTCCGGCATTATAGCCAACAAAAAAGAGTATCAAGGGTAAACGCTGCGGTCTATGACCGCCCTTGACACTCTTTTCCTTATGGCTTTGATAATAAACAAGGGGAAATGGCTTCTTGTGGCATTTCTGCCCCTGTGATATAATGAACGACGCTACCGCCCCCAGACAGGTAGAGAAAGGGGGTGAACCGCATGAGTGAACTTCTGTCATTTTTTCTCTCTGTTTTGGCAAGTGTAGTTGCCTACTACATCTGCAAATGGTTGGACGGAGAAGAATAACTGGTAGCCAGCCTTGGGATTAAGCCACCCACCCAGAACGGAATAGAAAAGCCCCGGAGTCGCAACCTCCGGGGCTTTTTGCTGTGCCACATGAGCACTTCTGTCATTTTCGCCTACTGGTATTATAGCATATGCCTTTCGGCATTTCAAGTATACCCTACTTCCACCACTTCAATACAGTATGCCGGCTAAGCCCAGTTTCTCTCTCACAATCTATCTTCTTTCCGTCCGGATGCTGCTGTTTCCATTCTTCGACAATCTTCGACTTTTCTCCGCTGCCTTTTGGTCTACCCTCTTTATTTCTCCATGCTCCATTTGGATAATCCAATGTTTGTACCAACCTTGCACGCTCTAAATGTTCAGCCTGTTTTCTTCCGTTCCGTTTGCTTGCTGGCATAGCAATAGCCGATACTCTTTCGGCTTCCCTGCGACTGTATGTGACATAATTCTCTTGATAAAACTGCATGGCGTCCAGTATATCACGCTTGGTAAAGCGGTTATGCTCATCATCTGACATATCATCAAGGAACTGCAATAGGGAAAAAGCGTCTGTAAAAAGCTCATCTTCCGGAATATCGCACTTAACGGCATAGGACGCCAAAACGCAAAGGCAGCTGTATCTGTGCCCTACAGAAGCCCCCTCTTTTATTTTCCGCAGCCACCAATCATATAAGTCCCTTTTGACATGCCAGCGCTCACGGCGCTCCCCCTGCACAATTCGCTTTTCATACCATTCCGGGTACTTCTTCCGGGCTTCGGCAAGACTCAAATCGCTCTTATAGTGAAAATCCGTGACCGCCTTGCTCTTATCCATAAGATACCCGTTCAAATACTCAATCGTCACTCTCTCGCCCGTTTCAAAAGCCTTTACCGGGTATCTCTTTCCCAGCTTTGACTGCGTTCCAACCATACGGAAGCCCTGAAAAATCCCCTGATACTGAACCTGTTCCCGTTCTGTGAAAGTGCTTGTATAACGGTTCCAGACTTTCGCAATCAGCTCATACTTGAACTCTCGGAGCTTATCCTGCAAATGCTTATACAAGGGAACCGGCTTTTCCAGCAGATAATATAAATGCAGCCCGTGACCGCTGTTAATACAGTAAGTGCATTTCGGGATAATATCATGGTTCATTTGATGGAACACATCACGGAGCTGCGGCATCTCCACCCCGTCAAGGTCTATCGCTATCCCATACAGCCACCTTGCATTGGCTGCCGTCCGATTTCTGCCGGAATACGCCACAGGGGACATGACAGCAAACTCTGCCCCCTTGACCTCATCAATGACCGACAAATCATCAAATACAATCCGATTCTTCGCCTTATCATTCTCAACTATGGTTATAATGCCATTTGCCTTTCCGTCCTCAAAATGCCCCTTTCTCTCAAAACTTCCCTCTGGAAAAACAGCCCGATAAAACTCTTTCGGCTTCACTTCCTCAAAGAACTGCCCCAGCCATTCATTTTTCAGCTTATACAACTGCTTTTCAGTCGGTTTTTTTGCCATATTCCCACCACCTTTTTCTCCCCTCCAAAACACCTATAGGGGGCTTATATTATCAATACAGTTTATTGCACATTTTTGACCTCTTAAAAAAGGGCTGGTTTTCTCTCCCTTTCCTTGCCATTATAGCACTGCTACTTTTCCTTCGCAATCTCACTTTTCTCGTATTCAGAACAGTGCCCCTCTCTCTTTACACGGTCTCCGGCAACGGGACAATACCAATCTTTCCTATAAGCGCAGCTTGTGCAGCTCTCCTGCTCTCTTTTTTCTTTCTCCATAGTCTTTTACACCTCACTCCCTCTCGCCTTGACCGCTTATCTTATCACTACATTATTTTACCTTTTTCTCTTCAAATAAAAAAGAATGTGCCTTGGCACATTCTCGCGCCGAGGCGCGGTTGCCTCGGCAACCATCTACCCTTGCGTCGAGTGCGCCTCCTCGCGGAGCATTTTTATCGTATGGAAACGAAGTTTCCTATACGATAATAAAGCGGAAACGCACACCCGCTGCCGGGCATTCGTTTCCGCCTTGTTCTAATTCTTATTTATGACAATAGAATGCTCGCAGAGCGTGCGTTCTATTGTTTATGAAATCTTTCGCTTCCGCACAGAAACCTCTTTTCCGTCGATATCCAGATCAAAGAGCCAGCCCGCCACTTCGAAGCCGCGGATCCTCATGTGACCGCAGTTAATCGGCATCTGCGGATGAAAGACCGGTTCTCCATCCTCCATGGTAAGCCCCAGAATTTCAAAATAAATCAGGGATAAAAATGCAGTTGCGCTCCAGGTCTGTTTGCGTCTGGAATCCCATTCATTTTGACCTCCTGTCATTTTTTGTCGAAGCCGGAGATCTTTTCCTGTCTCCATACGCCACTTTTTCCCGGACGGAAAATTTTTAACATCCGGAAAACACCGGCGCGTTCCAGCACCGTCATCACCAGATATAAAATGATGCTGTCCACCGGAGCCTTGATCACATTTTTGATCAGCCGCGCGGGAAGCATCACCATAAACGCCTTACCGTACACCTGAGACAGCCAGAAGGTTCCGAGCAGGACGTTCACCAAAAGCGCCACTGTCAGCTCCGCCGCCAGAATCCGCCAAAAGTTTGTCGGTTTGCGGTACAGGAAAAATCCGTAGATCAGTCCCGCCAGCAGGCAGTTTAAGGTCAGACCCGGAATCCATGCTCCGGTGGGATACAGCAGCAGCTTTAAAATATCCATCGCTGCAGCAAACAGGCTGCCGACCGCAGGGCCAAACAGGACGTCCACCATTTCATTCGGAATACCGGATACGCCGATCTTTAAGTAATTCCCGATCTGAACGGTGAACGAGTTGAGAATCAACGCAAGCGCCGCAAAAAGTCCGCACGCCGTGATGGTGCGGATATTGCGAAACTCCCGCATGGATTCCGTAAAAAGAGCTGCCATTTTTTTCATTGCATTTCCTCCTTCTACAGACATCGGGCCGCAAAAGGAGATAATGGGATTATCTTCTGCTGCAGCGAGATGCGGTCTGTATACCGCAAGCCGAACCGGCTTTTCGTCCAACAGGCAACTCTCTGTCCTGCCGGCACTTAACGCATACAAACCTACTCTGCATGTTTTATTTTTTTGTTTCGTTTCCCATTATAGCAGTGCAGCCTGCAATATACAATTCATATTTCAGGAAAATCTGTCATGGTCTGCGCAGCTTTCCAAAAAAGAATGTGCCTTGGCACATTCTCGCGCCGAGGCGC
>OFMP01001637.1_pt1 | contig 11104 bp, 8 predicted proteins | sample 1541841 | NCBI WGS metagenome assembly OFMP01 (sample SAMN04209226, study PRJEB22552) | human gut metagenome | biome: gut; material: feces | host: Homo sapiens | place: USA: Oklahoma
CGCCAAATCCAAGTGCGGAATAGGACGGGCCGTTCTTTACAAGGATTGCGGTATCAATTGCTTTCGCATATTTTGTAATGTTATCAATATTCTTGGAATGAATATGTGCGGAATGACGGTTGCCATGCTCAAGCCATACAGCCTGCTCTACAGCATCGTCGAAATCTTTCGCTCTTACTACACCAAGAATTGGCATCATAAGCTCTGTTGCGATCAGTGGGTGTTCCTTTGGTCCTTCAAATGTAATACATCTGATATTGTCCGGAACTGTAACTCCGATCATTCCAAGCAGTGTCTTTGCATCACGTCCAACACATTTTCTGTTCAGCTTTCCGCCTGCAAGAACTACATTTGTCAGTGCATCCTGCTCTTCCTTGGAAGCCAGGTAGCATCCCTGCTCATTTACCATGTAGTGCATCAGTTCATCAACGATAGAATCAACTGCAACAATCTCTTTTTCTGCGATACACGGAAGGTTGTTATCAAATGTACATCCGTTTACAATGTCCTCAGCTGCCTTACGGATATCTGCTGTCTCATCAACGAGTGCCGGTGGGTTACCTGCTCCAGCTCCGATTCCTCTTCTTCCTGAAGAAAGAACTGCTGTAACAACTCCTGGACCTCCTGTAGCAGCGATCAGCTGAATTGCAGGATGTTTCATCATGATGTTACTTGTCTCAAGTGTCGGATGCTCTACTGTACAAGCAATGTTGTCCGGTCCACCAACCTCAACAGATGCTTCGTTCAGAAGATTAACTGCGTAGATTGATGTTTTGATTGCTGCCGGATGTGGGTTGAATACTACTGTATTTCCACCTGCGAACATTCCGATTGTGTTACAGAGAACTGTCTCACTTGGGTTTGTACAAGGTGTGATCGCTCCGATTACTCCGAACGGTCCCATCTCGATCAATGTAAGACCTCTGTCTCCTGACCATGCCTGTGTAGTGATATCCTCTGTTCCCGGAGTCTTCTCAGCTACCAGCTGGTGTTTTAAAATTTTATGTCCGACATTTCCCATGCCAGTCTCCTGAACTCCCATGCGGGCCAGGATTTCTGCATTCTCCTTGATCTTTTTACGGATGTTGGAGATAACTTTCTCTCTGTGATCCAGTGACATCTTAGCCACGATCTTCTGGGACGCTTTCGCTGCCTCAATGGCCTCGTTCATATCCTTGAATACACCGCGGTCTCCCTGTACATCAGAAGCGATCTGCATCTTTGCAAGAACGTCCTGTACGATGTCCTGAACCATCTGTTCATTTATAGACACTCTAATACCTCCTTGAAGACTTGTTTTCCGTAAGCTGCGATTGCTGTGTCCTGCTCAGCAGTTCCGCCGCTGACACCAAGTGCACCGACGATCTTACCATCAGCTTCGAGCACCTCTCCGCCTCCGAAGATCACGATCTTACCATCATTCGTAAACTGAATTCCGTATAATGGCTGTCCCGGCTGACTCAACTGACTTAACTCTGCTGTGGACATCTTAAGGCTCGCGGAAGTATATGTCTTGTTCAATGCAATGTCAAAGCTTGCTATGTAGGCGTCATCCATACACTGGACGGCTACAGGTCTACCTGCCTTGTCGGAAACTGCTACAACCGCATTCACACCCACACGTGCCGCTTCTGCCTTAACTTTTTCAATCAAGGCATTGGCAAGCTTCAATGTCATCTGATGCTTTTTGCATTGACAGACATGTTTGTGTGTATGTTGTGGAGCTGCTTCCTTCATCTGATCCAGCACAGCCTGAACTGCACTGGTAATTTCCTGCTCATTCATAGCATTGCTCCTTTACTAATCTGTCAGATTATCTTCCCAGCTGTTCCATAACTTTCTTTGTGATAGAAGCTACAAGATCAGCATCTGTTCCTTCTGGAGCTGCTGCTGAAGATCCGCCACAGTTTCCACCGCATGAATGGCAGCTTGGCTTACCAGCTTTAGCGTTCGGGCAAAGGTTTGCCGGGTGTTTTCCTGGAAGTCCCATCTGTCTTCTCAGTTCGTACAGTCTCTGAACCTGCTCATCGTTCAGTTCCTGAGGTCCGCCAATCTGCATGGACTGCCATAACAGACGTGCGTAGAACTCAAGAGACTCCATCTTGTGGTATGCGCTCAGAAGGCTGTCTGAGTAAGCAAGTGCTCCGTGGTTCTCAAGAAGAACTGCATCAAAGTGCTGAAGGTATGGCTCGACAGCGTCCGGAATCTCCATTGTAGAAGGTGTACCATATTTAGCGATCGGAACACATCCAAGAGCGATAACTGCTTCTGGCATGATTGGCTGTGTAAGCGGAATACCAGCGATAGCGAATGTTGTAGCGTACAGTGGATGAGCATGTACTACAGACTGAACGTCTGGTCTCTCTCTGTACACACGCATGTGCATCTTAATTTCTGAAGATGGTCTGAATCCTTTATTTGCCTGAAGAACATTACCATTCTCATCTACTTTACAGATGTACTCTGGTGTCATGAATCCTTTGCTGACACCTGTTGGTGTACACAGGAACTCATGGTCGTTCAGTTTTACAGAAAAGTTTCCGTCATTAGCTGCAACCATTCCACGGTTGTAAACTCTTCTTCCGATTTCACACATTTCTTTTTTGATTTCGTATTCGTTTTGCATTTTTTCTCCTCCTTGGAATCGTGTCAAAACTTTTGTTTTGTGTTGTTTCTTAACTTATTTTACCACACAATCCCACATTAGTCAATTTGAACAGCCGTTGTTTTTGTTGTTTCTTGTGATTATTTTCACTATTTTCTCTGTTTTCGACTTCGTGCAGATTATCTGATTGTGTTTTTTATTTTTAACCACCGATCCGGCACTCTACACCGGAAACTTCTTCTGCTACTTTCAGAAGTCGTGCCATCTTTTCATTTGTCGGTGGTTTTACATCCCCCATCAGGTATGAGCGGTTCAGTCCGTCATATTTATCCTGTCCCAGCCTGTGGTAAGGCAGAAGATGCATTCTTCTTACATTGCCAAGTTTGCGGACATATGCGGCAATATCACGGATTTCTATCTCTGTATCATTGAATCCCGGGATTACCGGAACACGGATGCTCAACTCTGTCATATGAGAGTCTGCAATCTTCTTTGCATTCTCTAACATCAGTTCATTCGAGCGTCCTGTAAATTCTTTATGTTTCTCTGGATTCATGTGTTTGATATCCAGCAGATACTGGTCTAAATATGGAAGAATCTCTTCGATTGTGCTGTATGGTGCGCATCCCATACTTTCCATCGCAGTTGTGATTCCTGACTCTTTCGCTGCCCGCAGAAGGTCTCTTGCGAACTTCGGCTGGCAAAGGCTTTCGCCTCCGGAAAGTGTAAGTCCGCCTCCGGTTCTTCTATAATAAGTACGATCTTTTTCTACCGTCTTCATTACTTCAGCAACCGTAGTGTCCTCACCGATCACTTTTGGTTCTCCCTGTACCATCATTGTCTCGATCTCGTAGTGCTGCGATTCCGGATTACAGCACCAGCGGCATCTGAGCACGCACCCCTTCAGGAACACGATGGTTCGAATTCCATTCCCATCATGGATGGAATACCGCTGGATATCGAAGATTCTTCCTTTGGTCTTCAGATATTCTTCCATGCTGTCTCCTTCTTATTCTTAAAATCCCTGCTCTGTTCTGCGGATGATATCATCCTGCAGTGACTTGGACAATGTCGTAAACAGTGCGCTGTATCCAGCTACACGTACAACCAGATGTTTATACAGCTCCGGATGCTTCTGTGCATCCAGAAGTGTTTCACGGCTGACAACGTTAAACTGCATGTGGCTTCCCTTCTGATCGAAGTATGACTGAATCAGTCCTACAAACTTCTCAAGTCCTTCTCTTCCACTCAGTGCTGACGGATGGAACTTCTGATTGAACAGTGTTCCATTTGAAGCAATATAGTGGTCTAATCTGGAAACGGAGTTTGCAGCTGCTGTCGGTCCGCTTACATCCTTACCTGCTGTTGGAGATACTCCATCGGCTACAGGCATGTGTGCCAGACGTCCATCCGGTGTAGCTCCTGTCTGTCCGCCAAGCGGTACATTCGCTGATACTGGATATAATCCCGCCTGGAACATACCTCCACGTGGATTTTTGTATTTCTCCAGTGGTTTTGTATAAGTATAGGCAACGTCTCTTGCAAATGCATCAACCTCCGGAATATCATTTCCGAACTTCGGCACTGCATCAATCAGCTTGAGGATTCTCTCACCATTCGCCTTCACCTGCTCTGATTCTGTCGCTGCAACAACAGTCTTCAGGATTGCCGCAACTTCTTTCTCGCCTACCGGCTGTCCGGCAGACTTCATAGCAGAAGCCACTTCTGATACCATCTCTGCAACATCATCACTTCTCAGACCTTTTCCATAGTTTGTACTAAGAGCCATCTTCAGGTCATGCATTGTAATCTTGTTCTCGTCATAAACAAGTTTCTTTACTGCGTAAAGTGCATCCGCCATGTTGGCAACACCGAATCCCTGCGGACCTGTAAAGTTATATACAGCGCCTCCCTGTTCCAGTGTCTTTCCTCTCTTGATACAGTCATCAACCATACATGCAAGAAACGGCAACGGTGCTCTCTCCGCATGTGCCATATCAATGGCATTGTCAGCATTAACAAGCAGTGCGATCGCGTAATCCATCTGTGCTTTATAAGCATCATAGAATTCATCAAATGTCTTCATATCCTCAACATTACCTGTCTTTGGACCAATCTGTACACCCTTGTCCACACCATTTGAAAATACCAGTTCCAGCGGACGACACATATTGAAGAATGCTGCATCATGCCATCCGTTCGTCTTGCCGGACTTCTGTGGTTCTACACATCCGATGATATTGTAGTCTCTCGCATCCTGTAAAGTCAGTCCACGGCTCTCAAGTGACGGGATAATAACCTCATCATTATAATAAGCCGGGAGTCCGATTCCTGTTCTTGTAAGTTCTGCTGCATAAATCAGGAATTCATGTGGTGATCCATTCCAAACTCTTACTGAAAGAGAAGGCATTGGAAGGAATACATGCATAGATGATGTAATACACATAAATGAAAGATCATTCGTAACATCTATACCATCTTCATTCTGTCCTCCTGCAATCAGGTTCTGGAACAGACTGTAACCTGCGAATCCTTCTGCTGAAGCCGCATCACGGCACTTGTTCAGGTCATTTAATTTAACCCAGATACAATCCAACAGTTCCTGTGCAAACTCTCTTGTGATCTTTCCGCTGTCGAGATCCTTCTTATAATAAGGATACATATACTGATCAAATCTTCCAGGGGATATTGAATGTCCACTGGACTCAATCTGTAACAGCTGCTGTACAAACCAGAAGGACTGACATGCTTCATAGAATCCTGTCGCACCCTTCTCCGGTACATTCGCACAATTCTGTGCAATGATAAGAAGTTCTTTCTTTCTTACCGGATCAGAACATTTCTCCGCCATCTCAAGTGCAAGCTTTGCATAACGACGGGCATATGTAATTGCAGCATCACAGCTGATCATTACCGCCTCAAGGAAACGTGATTTTGTCTGGTAGTTACCATCACTAACCTTCATAGAAGCAAGCTCATCTTCTGCTTTCTTGCGGATTCCGGAAAATCCGATCTCGAGAACTTCACCATACTTAACTGTCACATGTCCTACACCATTATAGAAATAGTTTCCAGGTGTAAAGATATTGTGTTCAATGTCAAGTAATGTCTCCGGCTCCATGTATGCTGTAGCCAGGTCACTTGTTGTACGGCCCTTCCAGTAAGCATTCGCCTCTTTCAGTTCCTTCTTCGTCTGTTCAGAGATGTAGAACGGGTCAGCACTTCTTGTTTCAACTGTATCAAACTCTGCCTCCAGCCACTCGTAAGAGAACTCCGGAAATGTCTGGCATCCTCTTGGAGCAAGTGTACTGCTTCCAACAACAAGTTCCAGGTCACGGATCGTGATCGGAATATTCTCCAAAATATGCTGGAACGCTTTTGCTCTACGGATGATCATTGGTTCATTCTCAGTCTGTTTGTACGACTCCGTAATCAGTACCGCTCTCGCCGACTCAATCTCAGGCATCTTCGCATACAGGTTTTCTACCAGTTTTGGAATTCTGTCCGACTTCGGGATGGGAGTACTGTCATAAGTATAAAGTCCCATTTTGCTCTTAAACTCCTTTCTTCCAATATTAACATTTATTATACTTTATTTATCCCTTAAAGTCAATCAAAACACAATACATCCCACATTATATCTCTCTAAAGTTACAACAAATCCCAACATGGTTTGTGTTGTGTTTTATTTGTTTTTTCTCTGTATTTTACCTCGAATTAATTGACATTTTACTCAAAATACCGCATAATTAGGGTATATATGCGACATGACACGTTAATCGACACTGTGTCTCTCGCGCGAACGATTAGAAAGAAGGGTTGGATTATATGGCTTCTTATGAATTTGATATCCACACACATTCCATCGCCAGCGGGCACGGAACCTGTGCGACCATGACTGATATGGCAAAAGCTGCCAATGCAGCTGGGCTTAAGATGCTTGGGATTTCCGATCATGGTCCGAAAACACTTGGTGGCGGACGCATTTCTTATTTCCGCAGCCTTGCATTTGCACAACCAAAGCGTCTCGGTGTTAGAATGCTTTACGGTACAGAGGTAAACATTCTGGATCAAGAAGGAAAACTGGATCTTGATGATGAGATTTTAGAGTCTCTGGATTATGTTATAGCAAGTATGCATCGTCCAATTTTCAAATCTGGAACAGCAGACGAGAACACCCGTGCTTATATCAAGGCTATGGAGAATCCTAATGTTAATATCATCGGTCATTGCGATGACGAAAAATTCCCTGTAGATTATTTTGCGCTTTTCCGTGCTGCAATGGAGAACCATGTTCTGCTTGAGATCAATAACAGTTCTTTAAGTCCGGATGGATATCGTGGGGATACGACCTATGCTGATCTCTTAATATTGAATCTGTCCAAGCACTTTAATTATCCGGTTCTGTTCTCAAGTGACAGCCACGGCACCGAACATGTTGGAGATTTCCAGTATGCCGAAGCTTTGGCTCGAAAGGCTGACATTCCGGAAGATCTTATCCTGAATTACTCTGTACGTAAGTTTATGGGATTTTTAGGTGAGAGATAATACTATAATATAGAAGGAATACTTACAATGGGAAAATGTCTTTTCTTTGATGCAGATGGAACAATTTTAGATATTGTAAAAGGAACACCAGAAGATACAAAACTTGCACTTCAACAGTTGAGAAAAAACGGACATAAGACTTTCATCTGTACTGGTCGTTCAAACGCTTTTATTCCTGAATATCTTATGAAGGAGATTGGATTTGACGGACTTATCGCTAATCTTGGAGCATATATCGAATATAATGGAACACGGGTATTTGAGCGTGAGATGCCAACCGACCTGGCATGGAAGACCGTAGAGATCATTAAGGCAAACGGTTTTATCCCTGTACTGGAAGGCAATGATTATATGTACTATAATCTGGATGAATATACAAGTGACATAGACTGGTTTGCTGATCTGATCACTCAGGAACTCGGTGACAAACTGCTTCCTATTCGTGGAAATGAACATAATCTTCACTTTAACAAAATAAGTGCCAAGCGCACACCCGGATGTAATCCAGAGAAATTATGCCAGGAATTATCCCTATGGTATGATTATATTATTCACAGTGGATCTTTTGTTGGAAGAACGATTGAATTTGTCATGAAAGGCTGTTCCAAAGGACTTGCGATCAGTGTTATGAGTAATGTACTTGGATACGAAAAGAGGGATGTTATTGCTTTCGGCGATAGCAATAATGACTTGCCAATGTTCCAGGCTGCCGGATTTAAGGTTGCTATGGGAAATGGATCTGAAGACTTGAAATCACAGTCTGATTATGTGACCGGCGTCTTGGAAGACGGCGGAATCCGCCAGGCGCTGGAATATCTGAATTTGATTTGATTACATATTAAAAGATTGAAATTCTCTTACTGTTTCTTTCAATCTTTTAATTTATTGTTGCGCATTATGCAACTAATAGTTTTTCTTTCTTGATTATTCCATACTCCTTTGCTACGTTTATAATGTAAGGCAGATCGTTCAATATTATGCTTTAAGCAAGGAGGCTCAATAACATGAAAGTATTATTAGTAAATGGATCCCCACATAAAAATGGCTGTACACACCGTGCTTTACAAGAAATTCAGATGCAATTAAAAAAAGAAGCAATTGATTCTGAAATTTTTTGGATTGGAAGCACTGTCCAAGGATGTATCGGATGCTGTCAATGTCAAGAAAGCGGAACCTGTGTATTTGATGATATTTTAAAGATATTTTTAGAAAAAGCAAAGGATACTGATGGATTCGTATTTGGATCCGCTGTTTATTATGGATCTTCCACTGGTTCTCTTTCTTCTTTTATGGATCGTCTTTTCTTCAGTGGAAGTTCTTATCTTGAAAACAAACCAGCTGCCGCAGTTGTTTCCTGTCGCAGAGGAGGTGCTTCTGAAGCCTTCTCCCAGATGAACATGTATTTTGCAATGTGTAATATGCCAATTGTTCCATCTCAATATTGGAATCAGGTTCACGGCTTGAAACCAACAGACATAGAAAAAGATCTCGAAGGACTTCAAACCATGCGCACACTTGCTCTTAACATGAGTTGGCTTTTAAAATGTATTGAAGCTGGAAAATCCAACGGCATTCCACTTCCTCAACGTGAGGAACCCATTGCAACAAATTTCATCAGATAACTTCCTTTTTACCATTCTGATATTTTCATCTTTCAGGATGGTATTATTTCTATAAATTCAAAAGTCCGTCTATGAACATTGATAATTAATACATAGACGGACTTTTTATACATCAAATTATGCTTCGCATTTTGTAAAGTACATAGAGATTCCCTGTCCTCCACCAATACACATGCTAATCATTGCATCTTTTTTATCTGTTCTCATTAACTCATACATTACTTTTACAGTAAGCATTGCGCCTGTTGCTCCGATTGGATGTCCGATGGAGATTCCGCCACCATAAATATTAACCTTTTCAGGATCAAGTCCAAGATCACGGCTCACCGCATACGCCTGACTCGCAAATGCTTCATTGATTTCAAACATATCAATGGATTTAAGATCTAATCCAAGTTTATCAGCAAGTTTCTCGCTGGAGATTTTCGGTGAATATCCCATTAGTTCCGCATCAAATCCGGCAATTGCATATCCTTCTATCTTTACTTTTGGTGTCACCCCAAGTTCTTCTGCTTTTTCTTTAGACATTACAACAACTGCTGCAGCGCCATCATTTAAGCTGGAAGAATTTGCCGCTGTTACTGTACCTCCTTTTACAAAACATGGACGAAGTTTTGCAAGTTTTTCCATACTCTGTCCTTCTCTTGGTCCCTCATCTGTATCAAAAATCGTTACATTTCCCTTACGATCTTTCAATTCTACCGGAAGAATCTCATCTTTGAACTTGCCTTCTTTAATTGCTTTGCATGCTCTCTGATGACTACGTACTGCGAACGCATCCTGCTCTTCTCTTGTTACATGATATTTTTTTGCTACATTTTCTGCCGTCACACCATTATGATTTCCATCCAACGGCCATGTAAGAATGTCAATAACTCCATCCTCAAATACTTTGTGACCCATTCTTGCTCCCCATCGTGCATCGTTTACATAATACGGAAGTCTTGAAATATTCTCTGTACCACCAGCAACAACAACGTCCGCCTGTCCTGTCTGAATCTCCATCACAGCTTCTGCAATGGACTGAAGCCCTGAGCCACACTGACGGTTTACAGAATAAGCGGTTGTTTCTTTCGGCATTCCAGCCTTTAAGCTTACTGCTCTTGCAATAAATCCATTTTCTGCAACTTCTCCAACTTGTCCAATTACAACCTCATCAACATCTGATGGCTGGATTCCCGCCCTTTTAACTGCTTCTTTTACCACCATTGCTCCCATGTCTATTGCTGTGATATCTTTCAAACTTCCACCATAACTTCCAACTGGAAGTCTCACGCCGCTTACAATTACTACATCTTTCATGAATTTTCTCCTTCTTCTATTTTCACAATCTTATAAGTCTTTTATTTTTCTTTCAATTTAAGTCCAAAAGGTCCATCCTGAACAAATAATCTTTCGTCCATTACGCGCAGATTCTTGCTTATAATTGGCTTAAAATCCATTTTATCAAGTATCTGTGTCTGTAGATCGATTCCCGGGGCAATCTCTATCAACTCAACACCATCTTTTACCAATTGAAATACTGCACGTTCTGTTACAACCATGACTTCCTGTCCTTTTTTTCTCGCCATTGGTCCATTAAAAGATAATTGTGCAACCTGCCGCACCATTTTTCGTATTTTTCCTTCTTGAAGAATTTCAAGTTTTCTATTTTCAAACTTGTATTTTGCTCCACCAGCTGTAAATGTTCCAAGGAAAACTACTTTCTTAGCATTTTGTGTAATATCAATAAATCCACCGGCACCTGTACATCGAACTCCCATTTTTGTTGAATTGACACTTCCGTCCTCTCCTAGTTCACCAATTCCCATATATGTAATATCCACACCAGCCCCATTGTAATAATCCATCTGCTCATGATGTCCAATCATCGCATAAAGATTCTGACCAATTCCAAAATCAATGCCTCCTGCCTGAACACCTCCATAGATTCCTGATTCTACAGTAATCATAATGTCATCTGATATGCCTTCCTCATTGCAGACTCTTCCTACCATATCATTTGGAATTCCTGTTCCAAGATTAACAACTGCTCCATGATACAATTCCATTGCACCTCTACGCGCAATAAATTTTCTTTCATTAAAAGACGCTGCTGGAATATTTTCTTGTGGTACTCTTGCCTGCCCACAATAAGATGGATCAAAATACCAAGATGATGTCTGACGATGTTCCTCCAAAGGATTTTCGCAGACCACAATATCATCAATAAAAACTCCTGGAACCGTTACTTCTTTTGGGTTTAAGCTTCCTGTCTGAACCACACGTTTTACCTGTGCAATTACTCTTCCCCCGTATCGCTTAGCAGCCATAACAGCCGGAAGTACTT
>OFMP01001642.1_pt1 | contig 11082 bp, 11 predicted proteins | sample 1541841 | NCBI WGS metagenome assembly OFMP01 (sample SAMN04209226, study PRJEB22552) | human gut metagenome | biome: gut; material: feces | host: Homo sapiens | place: USA: Oklahoma
ATCGTCAATATGGGTGGATTTATCGCCACGAGAAAAGAAGACTGGTACGAGGGAGCAAAGAGCTTCTGCATTCCTTATGAGGGCTACTTGACCTATGGTGGTCTCAACGGTCGCGACCTCAATGCCGTAGCCGTCGGTCTTGACGAGAATACGGAGTTTGACATGCTGGAGACCCGCATCCACCAGGTGCAGTATCTGGCCAAGAAACTTGACGAGTATGGCATCCCCTACCAGCGTCCCGTGGGTGGTCATGGTGTGTTCATCGACGCAGACAAGGTGCTCACGCACGTGCCCAAGGAGGAGTTCCCGGCACAGACCCTGACCTGTGAGCTCTACTTGGAGGCTGGCATCCGTGGTTGCGAGATTGGCTATATGCTGGCCGACCGTGACCCCGTGACGCATGAGAACCGCTTCGGAGGCCTCGATCTGTTGCGTCTTGCCATCCCTCGTCGCGTCTATACCGACAACCACATGGACGTCATCGCCGCCGCGCTCAAGAATGTCTATGACCGCCGCGAGCAGGTGACCCGTGGCGTTGCCATCGAATGGGAGGCTCCGCTGATGCGCCACTTCACGGTTAAACTGAGAAGACTGTAGTCTCTCTCTTCCTCCCGTGCCTAAGCTCCTTGGGATAGGCTGTCTTGTGTACCTAAGTTAGGTCAAGGCTTGTACGTAAGTTAAGGCCAGCTTGATACATAAGTAATGTCGAGCCTTGTATATAAGTAGGCTTGTCCCTCTATAATATATAAGGAGAAAGGCAGGGTGAGGCTGATCATACCATTCATCCGGACTGTCGTCTGGGGCGAAGAATCGCCTAAGACAATAGTCCGGATGTTCATTTTCTCCTCTCCATGGTATCCTGACTTGTCTTGCAATAGACAAGGTGTCATATAGTATTGGACAAATTGTCATGTTTACGGTCATGGCACGTTGCTTGCCTTTATACAAGTGTAACAAAGATAATAATATAGCATTAGTGAACAAAATGGATTGGTTTTCCACATAAGAGTTAGTTGATTGACAAAGTGTTGTTAGATTATTTGGAAGTGAATACTTGCTGAACCATCCCGATGGTTCAGGTTTCATAGACTTTCCCGGTGGCTTGAGACAAGTCGCCGGGATTTTTTGTCCTTTCCAGCGCTTCTACTTGCCTTCGAACCACAGTCTTGGGGCCATTGCCATAAAAAATATAGGAGAAGACCAAAAAAAACGCCAGATTTTGCCCGTCGTATTATTTTTTTTCTACTTTTGCAGTGATTAAAATACAACTTAAAATACAAATCTTAAAATTCAAATCTTAAAGGACAAAACGACTATGGTATTAAATTACATTTGGATAGCCTTTTTCGTCATTGCCTTCCTCTTTGGGCTGGTGGAATTGTGCTTCATGGGCAACACGGAGGTATTCACCAACATGGTACAGGCCACCTTCGACTCTTCCAAGACCGCTTTTGAGACCTCTTTGGGCCTCACGGGCGTATTGGCCTTGTGGCTTGGCATCATGAAGATAGGCGAGCGAGCCGGAGCGGTCAATGTGCTGGCGCGCGTTCTCAGTCCAGTCTTCACCAAACTCTTCCCTGACATTCCGAAGAACCATCCTGTCATGGGCTCCATCTTCATGAACATCGCGTCCAATATGCTGGGCCTTGACAATGCTGCTACCCCCACAGGACTGAAAGCCATGCAGCAGATGCAGGAACTGAACACGCGGAAAGACACGGCCACCAACCCGATGATCATGTTTCTCGTGCTCAATACGAGTGGTCTGACCATCATCCCTACTACGATTTTGGCCTTCCGTGCGGCCAAGGGGGCTGCCATGCCGACCGACGTTTTCATTCCTATCCTCATCGCCACGACAGTAGCAACACTTGCCGGTATCATCATTACCGCTCTTTGGCAGAAGATCAATCTTTTTCAGCCTTTGCTTCTCCTGACTTTAGGTGGACTCATCGCTTCTGTGGGAGTCATCGTCTGGGGTTTTGGGCAGATGGACAAGGATACGATGGCGCTCGTGACGAATGTGACGGCCAACGTGATCTTGCTTGGTATAATCGTCACCTTCATAGCCATGGGAGCATTCAAAAAGATCAATGTCTATGATGCTTTCATCGAGGGCGCCAAGGACGGATTTCATACTGCAGTCCGCATCATCCCCTATCTGGTGGCGATCCTTGTGGCCGTGGCCGTGTTTCGTGCCTCTGGAGCGATGGATATGCTCGTGGAGGGCATTGCCTGGTGTGTCAGAGCCTGCGGTCTGGACGACCAATTTGTCGGTGCGCTCCCCACAGCCTTCATGAAGCCGCTTAGCGGAAGTGGCGCGCGAGGCTTGATGCTGGAGGCCATGGACAACTATGGTGCCGACTCCTTTATCGGCCGATTGAGTTGCATCTTCCAGGGATCGACCGACACGACGTTCTATGTGTTGGCGGTCTATTTCGGAAGTATCAGCGTCAAGGATACGCGCCATGCCGTCAGTTGCGGCTTGTTGGCTGATTTGGCAGGTGTGATTGCTGCCATCGCCATTGCTTACGTCTTCTTCGGATAAGACGGCGTCCAATCATCGTCATTCAACAAGCGCGTAGGTCGTTCGGGTCGTTTGCCCTGCGACCTACGCGTTTGCCTTTTTCCCTTATATGAAATGAGAGGTATTTGTTTGGAGAAGCGAGAGATAGCTTGAGGAATACGCCTTTAGCGTTCATCTATGCAAAGTGAAACTCCGCATGGGTCTCATCATTTCCTTTTTCAATCCACCCATCTGTTTTTTTCTCGGTGTTCTGTAGTTTTTTACCATTTTGTGCGTTTATATAGTGTAAGCGTTTTTTTAAACAGAAACAATGGACAAGCAGAAAGAAAACTTTGAACGCCTTGTGCGCTCTCATAAGGACACGATATATACCGTGTGCTACATGTTCTCCAAAGACGAGGACGAGGTGGCGGACCTATTTCAGGAGACCCTAATCAACGTCTGGCGCGGACTGCCGAAGTATCAGGGGGGCGACGAAGCCTTGCGTGGATGGATATACCGCGTGGCGCTCAACACCTGTATTTCGCTCGATCGCAGCAAGCGTCGTCGCAAGACCGTGCCGCTGACTATGGACAGTAACGCGCTTGAACTGCTGAAAAGCGGCGTTTTGACTTCTGACGATTACGCTGCGTTCATGGAGAAGTACGACAGCAACCCCACCATGCTAAAGCTGCTTGCGCACTATGCCGCCGAAGCCGCCAAAGCCACCGAAACCACCCTGTGCAGCCTGTCTTGCAGCCTCCTCGGAAAAGCCCTCCTGCAGACCAGCAAAGCCAAACTCATCATAGAGCTTACGTTTTTTCTCATCACTTAATACATTGTATGCCTCCGTGACATCCTTGAACATCTCCTCAGCGTGCGGATTGCCTGCATTTGTATCAGGATGATACTTCTTTGCCAGCTTACGATAAGCCTTCTTTATTGCCTCTTTATCCGCACTCTTGTTCACTCCGAGAGTCTCATAATAATCTCTCTTTGCTGCCATTATACTCACCTGCCTTTCTATTTACCTGTAACAATTTATCATCATAATTAAACAATATAAATTACACCATATAGTATAAGCGGACTGCACAGGCAGCCCGCTTATCATTTGCAATATCTGATTATCCCTCGATGGAGATACATTTCTTTTCCTCAACCTGTGGTTTAGGCTGCTTCTTTGGAATATCCAGGCGAAGGATTCCATGCTTGAAGGATGCCTTTATGTCATCCTGCTCAATCTCGTCACCCACATAGAAGGTTCTCTGACAGCTTCCTGAGTAGCGCTCTCTGCAGATATACTTCTTGCCCTCTTCCTCTTTCTGATCTTTCTCTAAGCCTTTCTCTGCTGTAATGGTCAGATAACCATTCTCTAAAGAAGCCTTAATCTCATCCTTTTTGAATCCCGGAAGATCCATCTCAAGCTCATAGCCTTTATCGCTTTCCTTGATATCGGTGAGCATCATTCTCTTTCCGTTGTGTCCGTATAATTTCTTCTGTGCCTTCTGTACGTCCCTGTCATCATACCAAGGATCATTGAACCATGGATCACTGAAAAATGTATCAAATAAGTTGTTGTTTGTAGTTGTTAATAACATAGGTCATACCTCCTTATATACCTGTAACTTTCCTTTTGGAAATTTGCTTTCTTTTGTTTACAAGTATGTTATAGCACCATTATTAGCACTCGTCAATAGCGAGTGCTAATAAAAATTATAAACTTTTTATTAACTGAAATTTCTTATGTTTCCCAGCTCCATTTCATATACTTCATCACAAAGCAGCTCGATATCTGCGGGATTGTGGCTTGCCAGAAGTATGAGCTTTCCCTGCTTTTTAAGCTCCATCAAAAGCTCACGTATATCAGCCACACCGTGTTTATCGAGTCCGTTCATCGGCTCATCCAGTATCAGTATGTCCGGCTGCTCCATGATTGCCTGTGCAATCCCAAGGCGCTGCCTCATTCCAAGACTGTACTTGCGCACCGGCAGTCTGCTGTCCGGATCAAGTCCTGTTATCTTAAGAGCCTTACGTATCTGATCATCCGTAACCTTTCTGCGTATTCCGGCAAGCAGCCGTAGATTTTGCAGCCCGCTGTAATATGGTATAAATCCCGGTGTTTCAATGATTATTCCTGCATTTGGCAAATAATCCACATCTTTTCCCACACGCCTGCCGTCTGTTTTTATCTCTCCCTCTGTCGGATGCACAAATCCGCAGATGCATTTCATCAGCATTGTTTTGCCGCTTCCGTTGCTGCCAACAAGTCCATAGATTTTCCCCGGTTCAAGTGTCAGCGAAATATTATTTAAAATTGATTTGCCATCCAGTCTTAGTGATACATTTCTTATTTCTATCATGCGCGGTCCCCCTATTCCTTTACCTGATAATGTCCTGCCCTTGCAAAGCAAAGCACAAGAAGCAGCGCACTTATGGCTCCCAGATAAAGATATGATCCCCACATCGGAAAATTCATCCTGTCAAGATATTCATCATAGTGCAGCCACGGTATCGTATGCGCCATCGGAAGTATCCACATCTGCTTCATTCTGACCTCACAGGTGACTGCTCCGAGTATGATTGCAAAGCCATTTACGAGTATCCCCACATATCTGTGATTGCTGACAGCCGAAAAAAGCAGCACATATGATATGAGCAGAAAATATAAAAGCAGCAGACAAAATGTGTGTATAAGTGCCTGTTCAAGTGTCATCTGCTGATACAGATTTCCCGGAAGAAGCTGCACCACATAATCTCCCGTCCTATCCGGATAAACTGAAGTAAAATGTGTGACCGCATCAGAAAATGAAAGACTCCATCTGCCTGTTCCTATCATAAGAACGCACGATGACACCAAAAGGAATAAAAGCACAAAACAGGATGCCGCTGCCGCAAAAACTGCCTGTCCAAATATCCATGTCCTCTTTGTACAGCGCATCTGATAAAACCTGTCAATTCCCGTCCTCTGTGGAAAATCAGCCATCAGCACAAGAAAAAGTATAGGTATTATAAGAAGGATAACTCCCGAATTTCCCAAAGCCACAAAAGCCTCAGGTATAGAAAGCATTTCTCCCATAAGCATTTTGCACTGTCGAAGCGGCCCAATCACCTGCACATTCACAAATACGAGCATGACAAACAGTATGATTATCCTGCTGCTGCGCAGCCACTGCCTGAATTCAGCCTGCGCAATGTGCACTGCTGCCCGAAACGAAAATCTATCCATCGCAATGCCTCCTTTTCACCTGTGCATAATACAGCAGAACAAGTATCACATAACAAACTATCGTAAGTCCTACCGTCCATTCCCAGCCGCTCTCACCCGACACATTCATCAGGTTTGATAAGTTAATCCTCGCCACTGCCAGGTTTTCAAGTGTAAGTCTCTGCAGAATCTGCGTGTATATGTAATTAAGTAGAAACGGAAGGCACAGCAGCATATACCGATCCCTAAAAAATATTGCTGCTCCTATTCCAAACATACTTGCCGCCATACCATATAAGAAAGAACCTATAAGCCGTTTTACCACATATATGAGCACCATACTGCCTGTTCCGTACCAGTCTGCATACATCATCTGCTCATCCACGGAAAATGATATATATGCCGGAAATGCAATAAGCATCATAAGTCCGAAAACAATGTTCGCTGTCATGAAAAGAATTCCACCTGTAAGCACTCCTGCTGTCACCTTTGTGGCACAATACTTTGCATTTTGCGACCTTATGAGCAAAAAACCTGTCATGCCGTTGTGCCGTTCCGCGGAAAGCACTGCGATATATCCAAATGACATTAAAAGCGGCAGTATAAGCGGAAGCCAGCCATTCATCCCTTTTATCCACATAAAAAGTGCGCTGTATTCTATCGGCTGCTCACTTTTATGTGCAATGCCGGTTATTGCAAGCCTAAATACCGACACGGCACTGCCTGACGGATCATAATACGCATTTGCGCTAAAAGCAAGTACAACACATCCTATGACCGCAAGAAGCAGATACGGAAAATACAGATATTTTTTCATTTCCGCCCTTATCATACTAAGCCGCCTCCCCATAGGTATAGTAATAGACCTCTCCTGTAAATGCATCAAGATACATCCTGATGTTTTCGTCCTTAGTCCTGTTTATTCCGTCAAACTGCCATGCCGGAAGATATATTTTGCACTCAGAACCATCTCCCAAATTAAGCGGTACATATGTAAGACATACACTTTGTACATCAACATTTAAAAACTTTGCCATCTTCCCGCTTAAAATATCTGCGGCATCCTTTATTCCCAATATCTCATCCGACGAATACAAATTTTCCAGCGGTTCCGAATCGTTAACTCCCGCATAAGCACTGACTCCATCAGAATCCACTACATATGCATGTTTGATATCCTCTTCAAAATTATACTCATTTCCATATATCTGATAATTTCCATAATCATGATATGCTATTGGAACACCATGGTACTGCCTTTGAACCATATAATCATATCCGTACACCTGTCCGAGCCTGAACACGCGAACCTCAGGAACTGACAATGTAATGCCATCTGTGGGTACAAACGGAGTACCTTTTTCAAAATATTCCCCTGTAAGCTCTGCCCCCTGTTCAATGGTCAATTCACCATTTATAAGCTGATAGCTTTCTTTTCCAAGCTCGTCTATTGTCCCCGATTTTACAACATCATCTGTGTATGTTCCAAGAGCGTCACTGCTCGCATGCGCATCCGTATTCAGATATGCTCCTATCTTTCCATCACTCATGGAATATATGCCATTATCCGCTATCTGTATATGACACTCATTCGTATTTACAAGTGCTCCTGCTCCTGATGCAAGATCCATATGATCCTTAAGAGCCGGATAACTGTATGGTGTTTCCTTTGTATCATCCATTCCAAGGTCACTGTTTACGATCCTTACCTCCGAATCCATATCAGTTGTATCGAGCTTACCGATTGATTCAAGCCAGTCCTTTATTGTATCCCAGCTCTCCTGTGTAGTAATGCCGTGTACTCCACCCTCCATGACATACAGCTCATCCGTTTCCGGCATATCTTTAAAAATGCAGTTTGTAAACGATAAATTCCTGTAATCCGTGTTTTTTACCATATCGGTATCTGTGCTGTACTGCTCACAGCCTAGCTTATAATTCTCCCTGTTATCGGCAAGCTTTTTCTCATACGCAGCTATATCAATCCCCTGCTGCGTGTCTGATTTATCCGCTGTATTCTTCTGCTGTGTATCTGCCATTTTGCTGTCTGCACATGCAGACATGGTAAAAAATGCTGCAATGCAAATGGCTGGTATTAGTATTGTTTTATGATGTTTGTTCATATATAATTCCCCCCATTTTGTAACACAATTAGCCGGTATGGAAAACATACCGGCTAACATATTTTTATCTTTTTTATACGACTTTATAAATCATACCTTTTGCATTGCATCTTTTCCCCATAGACTTCTCCTTTACTATACTATGTTTTAAGTTACTTAATAACAATAATTATTGTTATTAGAAATCGATTACAATTTCAATTATATTCATTTCCCCATTTTTTTCAATACAATTTACATGAGATGACATTTTTTATTCACTTTTGGTACATTTTATATAGATCAATTAAAAATTAAAAATCAGTTACAACACAACCTTATCTTCTGCGGATAATACTGCAGCACCATATACAGCTTCATCTTATCTACCCTGCTCCAGTCTTTCTTTGAAACCAGATCCTCATTCATTGCATACGGTATCACAAAGGACGTCTCCTCACCGGCATTAAGCTTTATCTCCAAAGCTTCCAAAGTAGGATTTAATTTAAAAAACAGTTCCATGTCATACTGATTACCATTGGTTCCCATTTCAAATGCAAGGCTTGTAAGATCAAGTGATGTTGTATCGTCCTTTACCTTGGTAACTGACAACGTTATAAATCCCACACGCACACGGTCTAAAGGATACTCTGAACCATCATCCATCTGATCATATACATAATCAGAACATTTTTCTTTTAGGAGACTGCCATCGCCCCACTCACATCCGGTCTGCTTTATCTCATAATTTCCAAGCTTAATAGTGTCATTTTCTGTATATGTGATGACCTTTGGGGATGGATAGCAATGATTCAGATAAACAATCCTTGCCAAAACAGCAATCATCACAATTCCTATGAGCATTCCCGAAAAAAGTCTTACTTGTTTTGATTTCCTTTGCTTCATAATAAATTCTCCTCGTTACTTCAATTTAAACCTTCCGCTGTCCACCAGATAGATTACATCTGATAAATTTTCGAGTTCATCCTTATCATGAGAACTAAGCAGTATAAGGCTTCCTTTATCACGCATATCCCTTATGATTTCTGACAGTTTTTCCTGCCCCTCCTTGTCCAGGGCGTTAAAAGGTTCATCCAGCAAAAGAAGCTTTGGTTCCTCCATAATGGCACAGGCAATACCCAGTCTCTGCTTCATTCCAAGAGAATATTTTCTATACTTTCTCTTATCCTGTGGGTTCAGTCCAACCGTTTCAAGTGCCCTGCTTATATCAACTTCACCTTTATTTATTGATGCAAGCATTTTTAGATTGTCATAGCCTGTATAACTATCTATAAATGCAGGATTCTCAATAAGCATACCTATCTTTTCCGGAAAAGCCATATTTTTTCCAAGTACCTTGCCATCAATACTGATGGTACCGCTTGTAGGATACATAAGTCCGCTTACCGCTCTCATCAGCATTGTCTTGCCGGAGCCGTTTACGCCCTGAAATCCATATATATTACCACTTTCCAGTGTCATGCATACATCATCGAGTACCAGAGCATCCTTTATCTTTTTAGAAACATGTTCTATCTCTATCTTCATAAAATACCTCACAAAATATTTTTTCTGTTAAAATACACACTTCCGGACACAATAGAAACCACCATCACAATAATGCAGCTTATTATTCCGGCAGCCGCATCCATTCCGAGCGCACAGATTCTGTTGTTTCTGATGATCATAAGATAATTTCCCATAAGAAACGGACTCACCCAGTAAACAGACACCACAAGATAAACTATGGAAACAATATATCCAGCGATCGCACCGGCAAAAACACTGATAGTAAGCTGCACCACCGCAATTGTACAGGCACATAGCATTGGCAGTATCAGCCATACAAGCACTTCATTTCCGGTCGAAAACTGCTGCATATCTATTCCCATTTCCATGAGCATATCATCAGGCTTTGTGCTCCACTTCCCGATTGCACATGTCACAGCCGCAAGAACAAGTATCATTGCAGCATAATACATAATCACATTTATGAGCGTCCATATGTACTTACTCCATAACCACTTAAACCTGCTGCCGGACAATATCAGTGTCTTTTTGCCTGCACCATACAGATCTGACAATGGATAAAATCCTACCACAAAAAATAAAAACGCATAAAACAAAAACCACGACACCGGAATGGTGAATACGCTGTCATCTGTCTTTATGTATGGCGGCATACCCTGAAGTATATTTGTAAAGTATGCCAAAAATCCAAGCTCCGGTGAATTTACACTAAAATCACTGACGGTGATAAATGAAAAAAATACAAATATGAATACTCCGACTATCCATTTTATCTTGTTTTCCCTAAATCCTTTTCTGATATCATATAAGATCAGATTTGCAAAAATTCTCCTATTCATAAGCAACAAGCTCTTTCTTTACCGCGTGTATGTAAAATATAATATTTACCACTATAAGGATAATAAACGCACAGATCACAACCCGGATATCATTTCTAAACGGCGCACTTGGTCTAAGAAACATTACCGGTGATAAACTCACCCTGTTTACAAAATGAACCATACAGAACACAAATATGTATATGATAAACGGTGTCAGCAATATCCAGAACCGGTTTCTTACAAAATTAACCGCCCACAACACCGCACAGTTTAAAAGTCCCCAGAAGCAGCCATCAATCAGCACAAAAATCAGATTGTATACAAGTGGATGTGTATAAAATACCCCTGACATGATATCCATTGCCGCTACCGGGAATGTGCCTGTTCCTACCTGTGGTATTACCATCGGAAATACCATTGCAGTAAGCAGAAAGTCAAACACCAGTGGTATAATTCCAATAAGCGCACCGCTTACAAATGCAGCTCCATATTTTGCTCTTATATAATCGCTCTTCTTTCCTCTTGATATGATCTGGGCAGCATACCCTGATTTAACATCAAAATAAAAGCTTCTGCCATACGGTATTGCACACAAAGCAGGCATTATCAGATAAAGCAGCAACGGCTGCACACTTGCATTATCCGCACCTATCCATTTCTCATATACAGACAACGGATACGTGTCAGAGTAAACATACATCCTCCATATCCACACATTTTCCATAAAATGCCATACACATATTGCAAACGCAACACACAATGTGGCAGCAAATAATCTATTTCTAAAAGCACGTTTAATTTCGAGTTTAAATATTCTATTCATAACTACAGCTCCAGTTTAAAATATTTCTGCACCTTATCATTGGTTTTTGAATCTATACCCTCTATACAATAATAAATATACTTAGAGTCTTC
>OFMP01001645.1_pt1 | contig 11076 bp, 7 predicted proteins | sample 1541841 | NCBI WGS metagenome assembly OFMP01 (sample SAMN04209226, study PRJEB22552) | human gut metagenome | biome: gut; material: feces | host: Homo sapiens | place: USA: Oklahoma
GCTTCTGCAGGTTGCGGAAGCAGACGATATTGCCAAAGGTCTTGATGCTGTTCAAGATACGGTTCGTCCTGCTGAACGCCTGAATCAGACCGTGCATCTTCAGGTTCTTGTCCACCCAAAGGGTATTCAGGGTCGTGGCATCAAAGCCTGTCAGGAACATATTGACCACGATCAGCAGGTCAAGCTCCTTGTTCTTCATGCGAAGTGATACATCTTTGTAGTAATTCTGGAACCGTTCGCCATCGGTGGAGTAGTTCGTATGGAACATCTCGTTGTAATCCTGAATGGCGGCATCCAGAAAATCCCGGCTGCTCTGGTCAAGGTTGGAGGTATCTTCCGGGTTTTCCTCGTCCAGAATGCCATCCGTTTCCGCTTCATTGGCTCCATAGCTGTAAATGGTAGCAATGCGCAGCCGCTTGGTTGGGTCTGCCGTCATCTGTTTTTTGAACTCCTGATAATACAGCTTTGCCATCGGCACAGATGCCACGCAGAAAATCGAATTAAAACCGCTGACGCGCTGTTTTTGCTTGATTTCCTCCACTGCACCACGCTGGGCAGAGGCCACCTCTGCCACGTTCGTCAGCAGATTAAACTCATACGATTTGTCTCCCCGATAGGTTTTCTGGTCGAAGTGGCCGAGGATGTACTTTGTCACCAGCGAAATACGCTTGGGTGCCATAAACGCCTTTTCCCGGTCAATGTCCCAAACCTGTTTATCGTCCATGTCTGGCTCTGCATCCATCGTCTTGATGTAATCCACACGGAATGGCAGCACATTCTTGTCGTTGATGGCATCAACGATGGTGTAGGTGTGCAGTTGGTCGCCGAACGTCTGCGCCGTGGTGAAATAGCGTGGATCAGTGGAGCTTCCTGCGTTGACTGCAAAAATCGGTGTTCCTGTAAATCCGAACAGGTAGTACCTTTTGAAATTGTGAACAATGGCCTTGTGCATATCACCGAACTGGCTGCGGTGGCACTCGTCAAAGATGATCACAACGTGCTTCTGGTAGACTTCATGCCCCGGATTTTTCTTGATAAAGGTCGCCAACTTCTGGATCGTGGTAATGATGATATGTGCTTCCGGGTTTTCCAACTGGCGTTTCAGAATCGTGGTGCTGGTGTTGGAGTTTGCCGCTCCCTTCTCGAAGCGGTCATATTCCTTCATGGTCTGATAGTCCAAGTCCTTGCGGTCTACCACAAACAGCACCTTGTCGATGTAGGGCAGCTGCGATGCCAGCCGCGCTGTCTTGAAGGAGGTCAGCGTCTTGCCGGATCCAGTGGTGTGCCAGATGTAGCCACCGCCCTCAATGCTGCCATACCTTTTGTAGTTGTTGGCGATCTCGATGCGGTTCAATATCCTCTCGGTTGCCGTGATCTGATATGGGCGCATCACCATCAGCATCTTTTCTGAGGTAAAGATGCAATACCGGGTCAGCACGCTCAGAATCGTGTGCTTTGCAAAGAATGTCCGGGTAAAGTCGATCAAATCCGTCAGCACACGGTTATTCGCATCGGCCCAGTAGGAGGTAAATTCAAAGCTATTGCTGGTCTTTTCCTTCTTGATCTTGCCGTGTTTGGCGTCCTTGATGGCATTGTAGCGGGTGCTGTTGGAGTAGTACTTGGTATTTGTGCCGTTGGAGATCACAAAAATCTGCACATACTCATATAAACCGCAGCCCGCCCAGAACGAATCCCGCTGATAGCGGTTGATTTGGTTGAACGCCTCCCGGATGGCCACCCCGCGCCGCTTCAGTTCCACATGAACCAGCGGAAAGCCATTGACCAAAATCGTCACATCGTAGCGGTTATCATGCCGTGCGCCGTCTGCTTGTTTTACCTCATACTGGTTGATGACCTGCAGGCGGTTGTTGTGGATGTTCTTCTTGTCGATCAGCGTGATGTTTTTGGAGCTGCCATCATCCCGGTGCAATACCTGCACATTGTCTTCCTGAATCTTTCGGGTCTTTTCGGGAATATGCTCGTTGGGGTTGGCAATTACATCACTGAAAAACTGCCGCCACTCCGTATCGGAAAACTGGTAGTGGTTCAGCTCTTCCAGTTGGCTGCGGAGGTTAGCAATCAGTTCATCCTCGGTATGCAGCGGCAGATAGGTGTAGCCCTGCTCGCACAACAGCCGGATAAATTCTTTTTCCAGTTCCGCCTCGCTCTGGTAGCTGTCAGAGCGCACCTTAGAGGGTTCATAGGTAGCAACAACAGTATCTTCACTCGTGCTTGCGACAACGTTGAACGAAATCATATATTGCACTCTCCTTATCCAAATTACTTCCCAAGTCTGTTCTCATTGCATCTACTATTTTCTGAATATACTCTCTCATTAAGGGCATACGTTTCTTTTGCTCTTTCTCATAGCAATCTATCTTATATCTATATTCGCTATAATCCTCATCTGTGGGATAGTATATTTGATATATTGTGCCATCCTCATCTTCTTCGTACATATCCTCTGCCCGATCTGGATCATTGTCGTCTTTGAACTTTTTGTATTCATTTACAGATGTACGCAGCACCTCATAATACTTTTTATACTCTTCTGTCGTTTTTTCAGAAGCGAGCAACTTCATTCTTGACTTGTATGATGCTATCTTTTCAAAGTATTCTTTGTCGAATATCTTTTTCCAATCTTTTAATAGTAACTCTACCTGTTCAAAAACTTCAAGGTAAAGCTCCAATCTTTTTTGATGTATTATTTTTCGCATTTCATTATCTCGCGTAATTTTAGAAGTCAAAAATGCTGTCAGAATGGATGCCGTCAATGTTAAAATCGCACTCAATATAACTTGCTCTGTTGTCACCTCATCATCCTCTTTCTTTGAACGTCAGCAGTTTATCCCTATAATACTCATACTGCTTTTGTCTTGCTTCAATCTCCGCTGGCAGGCCGCTGGTCAAATCATTGCAGATCGCATCAAAGCGATCAAGGATAGAAACAATGCGCTTTTGCTCCTCAATAGGCGGTACTGCAATCACAGCCTTTGCAATATTATCATTGTATAACCTCTGTATTGTCCCTCCGCTAGATACTTTCCACGGTTTCAGTTCATAGCAGTAGCGAAGATAGCTATTCAAAACAATACTTTCATCGTTATCAATCCAAACGATGTTAGAATCTTGGAAGTATGCAGGCTTCCCATCATAAACGACTGTTCTGCCAATCGTTCCCGCCGCAGAAATCAGCACATCGCCTTTTTTCGGAAAATTATACTTCGACCGATATTCGTTAAATGTTTCCTGCGAAATATAGGCATCTGCTTCTTTTCCAAAAGTTCCAATTTTATAGAACGGAACACCGCTCACCGTATTTGTCTGGCTCTTCAAAATACGCTTACACATACAGATAGAGCCAATATCACCTAAAGAGATTCTCACATAGCCAAACACATACTGCAAGAGCTTAATCAGTGCTCTGCTCTGCTCTGCTCTGCTCTGCTCTGCTCTGCTCTGCTCTGCTCTGCTCAAAATTGTGTTGCCATTTTCTGCAAATGTCAAGAGTTTATCACGGTAATACTCGTACTGCTTCTGCCGGGCTTCAATTTCAGCAGGCAGGCCAATATTGAGGTCGGAGCAAATCTTCTCAAAGTTATCCAGTACATTCACAATGCGGTTTTGGACATCGAGGGGCGGAACCGTAATTTCAAATTTTCGGATTTTTTCCATTGGAATATTCTGCATGGAAGACGATTGAAGCAATCGCCTTATCTGCTTATCCCAAAACTGCGTTGTCTGAAAGTAGTATTTCATATATTGCGGAAGCAATACTTCCTTATCGCACCGAATCAAAGCCACATTTGGTGCCAAATAATATTTATCTTCTTCATCAACTATAGCAACCTGTCCAACCGTTCCAACATAGGTGAAAAGCATGTCTCCAATATGTAGTTTACTTCTTTCCAGTTTGGAGAAATCGCTTTTATCTACATATTTCACATCATGCAAATCTAATCGTCCATTTTTTACATTTAACCCCCGTAGCGCAATTATATTTCCGTTTTCAGAATATGTCACATAGTTTGTAAATTCAAAGCCCGCAAGTTTTGTTACTGTTGCGATTTCTCCCAGTTTATACTTATGAGCGTTAGTTTCAGCCTTAAGTAGTTTATCTCTATAATAGTTATATTGCGTCTTTCTGGCTGTAAGCTCTGCTGTAAGCTGGTTTTGTAATTTTACAACATTTTCCGTGTAATTATCCAAAGTATGGACAATTTCACGCTGAACTTCAATTGGTGGAAGAGGCACAACGATTTTACTCACATTATCAAGATATATTCCTTTCTGAGCTGCGCCACGAGCATTTACTTGAATATAAGATTGTACTGAAGAGGATTGCAATGCAAAAAAAACGTACCTCGAAATTGCAACACTATTGTCGAGCTTTATAACACAAACGCTTCTTTGAAACAATGCTTTTAAGTCCGTATCAACAACCGCAACTCGACCAATTGCTCCCACTATTGTTAATAGTACATCTCCTTTTTGAACATTTGTTCTTCTGTTTTCAATTTCAAATATTTCTCGCGACACCCATTTGCTTGCATTTACATCGATTATTCCATTATTGATATTCTGCGCAGAAAGTATTGGATAAGCTCCGTCCGTACCAGCACCCTTTGGTAAATTATGCATACCATCAGTTATTTTTGTTGCAATTTCACCCAATTTCTTATATTCCACTCCATCCGGGCAAAGCTCCCGGAGCAGTTCATCTAGCTTACTCATCCGCACCCTCTTCTTTCTTTGCAATATAGGTACTGTACAGTGCCATCACCGCATAATAGTACATATCTTCCTGTGTTTCGATCAAATCTTCATCGAAAATAATATCTTCTTCTGATTTAGCAAATACCCGGCAACAGTCAATAACGATTCGCATCGTCCAGAATGTCATTATTTCTTCCGGGCATCTAGCTAAATTGCATTGCGACCAAACCATATCAATTGGTGGCTGCAGCAGCCATTTGGATTTTCCCAAATCTGCGGAGTGAAAGTAATCATACATATATCCGTATAGCGTTCCGTTATAGCTCGTGTCTTTTAATAATTGGAGTGAATCACCTTGATAAAAGTGTGTTCGCCTTATGTCCTCAAATATGTACGGGTTTACGGTTTCAATTTTTTCATCCGAATAACGATCCATCGCTCGATGAAAGTATTTAGCCCCATCATATAAAGCATCTCGTCCAAAACCGCACGCCTTAATATCATCTTTTAGTCGTTTTAATGCAGCACTCACCTGTTCTTTAGAAACCTCTATTGTTTGAAAATTGGCTTGCTTGAGGATTTCCTTTTGGACTTCCTCGCTACATCTTAAAAACTTGGTTGTTATCGCTCTATGATGCTTTCTTTTGAATTTCAGGCTTTTTGCAATCGCTGACAACGGCAAGTATTCTATTTCATCTTCATTATCAATCAGAAAAACTCTTGCCGCTTCAGCAACAGCTTTTTTCTGCGCCTCCACTTCCATTTGCTCACGTTCTTTTTCATGTGAGCGCTGTAGCCAATAGATTGCAACTGTCAATACAACTGTTGCAATCAATGAGAGCACATCCACTACGAAACTCCAAATCTCAAGGCTCATCTTTACTCTAGGTTTTCCTCCAAATACCTGTCAAAATCACTCTGGTACAGCCGATCCTGCACCACACGGTACTTTTCAAACTCCGTTTCGGCGTGCATCTTTGCAAGCTGCGCCGAGATTTTGCCTGCATCCTTCAGCACTTCCAGATCATCTGCCTGCAAATAGATGTCCAACCGCTTGGCCCAGTCCTCCATGGTCATGGGGATATGACGGCGGGCACGGTTCTCGGCAAGGTCAAGGTATGCCGAAACGATCAGCTCCATGGACTTCATTTCATCCTCAGTCAGGTAATTTTTCGCCACCGAAACATCGCTCTTTTTGATTTTGCCGTTGGGAGCGTCCTTCCATGTGTGAAGCCCCATGTGTGGCTTTTCGGCATCGGCACGCTCATAGATCAGTTCTGCCGCCGTATGGCGATGCACGGCATAGTGCATCTTATTCTGCACCTTCGCAAAGAACTCTTTTGTGGTCAGCGCATTGCGGTCATAATCCAGCGAAGTAGCGTAAATGTCAGTGAGTTTCTGGTAGAAATTGCGCTCCGAAATGCGAATTTCCCGGATGCGCTCCAACTGCTCTTCAAAGTATTTCCTGGTCAGGACCGTGCCGCCGTTTTTCAGGCGTTCTTCGTCCATGGCCCACCCCTTGATGGTGTACTGCTCCACGATCTGGTTCGCCCAGACACGGAACCGCACCGCCCGCTGGTTGTTCACCTTGAAGCCGACCGCAATAATCATTTGCAGATTATAGTGGTTCACGCTGCGAGTAACCTGTCGGCCACCCTCATTTTGAACTATTCGGAATTTCCGAATAGTTGCCGCTTCGTCCTGCTCATGGTCAGCATAAATCTTTTTGATATGCTCATTGATGGTCGGAAGCCCCACATCGTAAAGGGTCGCCATCATCTTTTGCGTCAGCCAGATGTTTTCATCCTCGTAGCGCATCTCAATGCTGTCCTTGTCCTCGCCCGTAGAGGCAACAAAGGTCAGGTATTCCGCCGCAGAAGAACGTATCAATGCAGAATCTTTCTTTTCGTTTTCCATCTCAACCCTCGATTTCTGCCACGATCTGGTCAATGGCGGCCCGCAGTTCGTTTTCTCGTGCTACGATTTGCGCAATTTCAGCGTTCAGCTTTACAATGTCGATCTTCTCGCGGGTATCCTTGGCTTCCACATAAGTGGAAACCGACAGGTTATAGTCATTTTCCTGCACCTCGGAATACTCCGCCAGATGGGAGAAGTGTGCTTCTTCTGCCCGCTGTGCAAAGGTGTCCACTATTTTGTTAATGTTCTCCGGGGTGAGTTTGTTGTTGTTCGTCACCTTGACGCACTCGGAAGAAGCATCAATGAACAGCACCTTATTGTCCGTTTTACCCTTTTTCAGCACCATGACGCAGGTGGCAATACTGGTACCAAAGAACAGGTTGCTCGGCAACTGGATGATGCAGTCAATGAAGTTGTTGTCCACCAGATATTTGCGGATCTTCTGCTCTGCGCCGCCACGGTACATGATGCCGGGGAAACAGACGATTGCAGCCGTACCGTTGGAAGCCAGCCATGCCAGCGAGTGCATGATAAAGGCCAAGTCTGCCTTGCTCTTCGGAGCCAGCACACCAGCTGGAGCAAAACGCGGGTCATTGATGAGCAGCGGATTCTCGTCACCGGCCCACTTGATGGAGTACGGCGGATTCGATACGATCAGCTCAAAGGGTTCATCATCCCAGTGCTGCGGATTTGTCAGCGTGTCCTCACAGGCAATGTCGAATTTGTCAAACTCGATGTCGTGCAGAAACATATTGATGCGGCACAGGTTGTACGTTGTGATGTTGATTTCCTGCCCAAAGAAGCCGTTGCGCACGGCATCCCGTCCCAGCACCTTTTCTGCCTTCAGTAGCAACGAACCAGAGCCGCAGGCCGGGTCATATACCTTGTTGATTTCCTTCTTGCCTACCGTACCCAGCCGGGTCAGCAGCTCCGAAACATCGGCAGGCGTAAAGAACTCGCCGCCGGACTTGCCCGCATTGCTGGCGTACATGGTCATCAGGTATTCGTAGGCATCGCCAAAAGCATCAATGTCATGCTCTTTCACATCGCCAAGGTTCATATCTGCCACGCCGTTCAGCAGTTTAACGAGCTTCTCATTGCGCTTGGCAACGGTCGCCCCCAACTTGTTGCTGTTCACATCGTAATCATCGAACAACCCTGCAAACTGCCCCTCGGAGGAGCTGCCCTTTGCGGATTCCTCAATGTGCCGGAAGACTGTTTCCAGCGTTTCGTTGAGGTTTTCATCGTTGGCTGCTTTTGCCCGCACATTGCAGAACAACTCACTGGGCAGGATGAAGAACCCTTTTTCCTGTACCAGCCCTTCCCGTGCCTGCTCTGCCTCTGCATCAGACATATCTTCATAGCGGAAATCCGGGTTGCCTGCATCAATTTCGCCCTGATTGATATAGCTGGCAATGTTCTCCGAAATATAACGATAGAACATCGTACCGAGAACGTAGCTCTTGAAATCCCATCCGTCCACTGCGCCGCGCAGGTCATCCGCAATCGCCCAGATTGCACGGTGCAGCTCTTCGCGTTCCTGCTCTTTTTTGGTGTCTACCATTTTTATTTCCTCCATCAAATGCGGATTTCCACATTGTTTTCTTTCATTTTAACATAGTAAATGTACCACTATTGGTACATCATTGTGTTTTTTCTAAAAAGGATATACTTTTCCTTTATACTATCCTAGTAAAGCGTACCACAGCTTTTCCGTGATTGCAAGCCGATAAAATTTTCTATTGCTTTTTTCGGGGTCGAATTATCACTTATATGTACAGACCCCCGCCAACATTCACTGACGGGGGTCTGCTATACTTACAGCTCTGCGCTGTTCTGCCTGTTCTTCTTCTGGATTCTATCTGCGGTCTGCTCCTGCTCCCTCATAAGACCAATGACCTGCTGCATCTTTTCGGCACCGAAATAGTTCCATACTCGCCTGAAATCACGTTTCATCGCATAGAACTGAGAGTTTTCAGCCTCCACCTCTTTCAGCCGCTGGCTTAGATGATGGGTAGCTTTCTTCTCGTCCTGATAGAAGTGCAGATACTTATCCCGCTCATCCTTGACCTCCCAGTACTTCCGATGGAGGGCAAAGAGTACCTTCACTAACTTCTGGATCAGCGGCATTGCCTTCTTCTCCCGATAGCTCTTGGCGGTCTCAAACGTGGCTGCTTCCGGCACCCATTCTTCTGGCCGCTGGGAGTACTGCGCTGACAGGTTTTCCAAACCTTCCATGATGGGAGCCAGCTTGTTCAGCTTCTGGCTCTGCTTCTGGTAGGTCTGCTCCACTTTCTGCATCCGCTGCTCGGCAGCGTCTACGGCTGTCTGCGCTGTTTCCAGCTGCTCCTGCATCTCGGTCAGGTCGGTCTGGCACTCCTGCTTGGCAGCTTCCAGAGCCGCTACTTCTTTACTACGCTCCTGCTTTTTGAAGTCCAGCACAGACAGGTGCTCTTCGTGGGTGCCTTTCTGTTCCCACTCGATGCCGTGCCGCTCCATCACGGCAGCAAGCTGCTCTTTCTCGGCGTTGATCCACTGGTTCAGCTCGGATTCCCGTTTAGAACCGCCTGCAAAGCCCAAGGCTTTCAGCGCCTGCTTCAGGGACACCTTGGTGTCCAGCCCTTTGCCCTTCCAGCCGGACACATACGGCACGAAGTCGATGTGCAGATGGGGCGTAGCTTCGTCCATGTGGAGGAAAGCCCCGAACACCTGCAGTGTCGGGTTCCGCTCTTGGAAGCCCTGCATATACTCGTCCAGCAGTTCCTTTGCCAGTGCGCCATTCTCGGTCAGGACACCCATATCATCCTTGTTGCCAATCTGGACGATCAGCTCATGGAAAAGCTTTTCCTGCTTGCCTGTCCGCAGGTGCTCATAGTAGTCGGTGATACAGCGGTCCTTGCGCTTCTGCTTGGCGTTGTAGCGGTTCACTGCCTCATCAAACAGTTCGTGGTACACCTTCTGAATCAGTTCATCCCGGTACACGACATTCAGACTGCTGCGCTCCGGGTCTACGTTTTCAGCGGTGAAACTTCTCCGGTTATGGTTGAGGGAGCCGGGACCCCGCATTGCGGAAATAGTTCTTTTCAATCGCACGTCCTTTCTCTGTGGAAGTAACTGGTGCCGGACACGACAAAGGCTTTGTTACTTTCGTCGAAAGTAACGCAAAAGCACTTTTGACAGACGTTCCGTCCATCAAAAGATGCCTTTGCGCCCTGCCGGGGGCTTCCGTCTGCGGACGGGGTTTCGCTGTACCTCGCCGCTGCCCGGTCCAACACCACCTTCCTGCGTGATTGCATTCACAGGAGCGTGACACGCTCCTGTCCTCTGCCAATAGAGGAACTCACCAGCGGAAGCTTTCTGGCACGCCTCGTCTGTCCAGATACTCCTGCCGGAACTTTTCCCGTTCTTCTTCTGTTGGTGCAGTTTTGAATTTACTGTATACCTCACGATTTACCATTGCATCCAGCTTTTTCTCCAGACCTTTTCTTATATCATCTGCTTCCTGTTCCTGATCCAGTAAATGATATTTTATAATCTTTCCAAATAACTCCTCTGGAATCATAACGTTTTTCAAGTTCTCACCTTCTTACAATTTATGTAAGGACGCAACACTGCAATGTCTTTACAGATTGCAACCTTGCATTTTAATTCCGCATTTTCTATATACTCTGCAATGTTGCACCCTTAATTTATTCCGGCTTAACTTTATTTAAATCCCAATACCAGGAATTACCGATTCGTCTTGCCTTAATTCCAAGTTCCTTTTTTGCATTTTCCAGTGTTCTTTTAGAAATATTCAAATCTTCTGCCATATCAAAGATTTCACTGCTTTGCACAGAAGTTGATGTTTCTGCCAGTTCCCTCAGCATCTTTTTTGCCTGTTCCAGTTTATTTACCTTTGGAGCAATTCCACCAAGCACCTCATCTGCTGTGATTTCATAGTCACCTATCCACTCAAATCCTGTTTCTGTCAGGCGAAATGCTTTGGAATGTCCAAATGCAGCCAGATTATTTTTAATCTGAACCACTGCTCTTAAATCCGGTTCTCCCTCTATTCTTCCTACCAGTAATACGCTTCTGGCTACTGCAAAAAAGTCAATCGAACCCATTCCTCTATATGCAGCTTTATTTCCCCCAGCTTTATTCATGTGTCCGATTAATAAAATTGCACATTTATACTTTTCTGCCAGCAAGCTCAATCTTTTTGTCATATCCCTTGCTTCATTTGCCCGGTTCATATCCATTGTTCCTCCAAGGTATGCCTGAATCGGATCTAAAATAAGCACTCTCGCACCAGTCTGTTTGATAGCAGTTTCCAGTCTTTCATCAATCATGGAAAGTGATTTTTCTGTTTCATCTATAACCATGATTCTTTCACAGACCGCTTCTGCCAGCTCCAGTCTGGGTTTTACCGTATCTGCCAGTCCATCTTCTGCTGTCTGA
>OFMP01001647.1_pt1 | contig 11051 bp, 10 predicted proteins | sample 1541841 | NCBI WGS metagenome assembly OFMP01 (sample SAMN04209226, study PRJEB22552) | human gut metagenome | biome: gut; material: feces | host: Homo sapiens | place: USA: Oklahoma
CCCCTCTCCGGAGCATATCTTTTCCACCTCACTCAGGGCGGAACCGGGAACTACAAAGGAGAAGGACTTCGCCCCCTCGGTTCTTTCCACAGCCTCCCGGCGCAGCGCCAGACGGTAGCCGTCCACCGACACCAGGGTCAGGCCGGTCTGGTCCACTTCAAAGAGGGAACCGGTGTGGATGGGGCGGCTCTCATTGTCACTGACGGCGAACAGGGTTTGGGCGATCATGGAGCGCAGCACGCTCTGCTCCATAGTCAAAGAGTTCTGCTGATCCACAGCAGGCAGCTCGGGGAACTCCTCCGGGTCTGTCCCCAGGATGTTGAACTCAGACAGGCCGCATTTGATGTTCACCATATAGTGATTGGCGGTAAATACTACTACATCATCCGGCATTTTCCGAATGATCTCGCCGAACAGGCGGGCAGAGAGCACCAGAGAGCCGGGTTCCTGGATCTCCGCGGGCACGGTGGCTTGGATCCCGGTCTCCAGGTTGTAGCCGGTGAGACGGAGGCGGGTATCCGCCTCGATCAGGATGCCCTCCATGGCGGGAATGGAGCTTTTGACTGCCACAGCCCGGGAGGTGGTTGCCACCGCCGCGGACAGAAGCGCCTTTTCACAGGAAAATTTCATGGGTGTGCCTCCTTGCGTTCCTCCCGCGCTCTCTGAAAGAGAGGAGAGGATATATTTTTCGTAACAGTAGCCCGTAGGGGGAAAAAATGTGGAAAAACGCCGCAAGCCTTAGAGACTCTAAGGGAAAAGCGTCCACAGGGGGTGTGGAGGAATTTTGACCGCTTTCCACAGGCTGGGCGTGGAAAACAAGTTATCCACATTATGCAACGAGTTATCCACATTTAAGTGTGGATAACAATGGGTCAAAAGAAGCAGGCCGGAAAAGCCCGCTGGGGGCGTCTGGCCTGGATCTTTTGGGGAGAGGCGGTAAAAGCCGCGCTCCGGTCACTCATATCGGATGTTGATGTTGGAGGTGATGTCTTTGATGATCTCCGCCTTTTCCGGGTCCACCTTGATGAGGTCCTCAATGCGTTCGATGGAGTGGAGGACGGTGGTGTGGTCCCGGTTGTCGAATTCCTTGCCGATCTCCTTCAGGGAGAGGTTGGTCATCCGGCGGATCTGGTACATGGCGATCTGCCGGGCCAGAGAGATGTCCTTGGCCCGGCCCTGGCCCCGGAGGGTGGCCGGCTCGATATTGTAGAATTTGCAGACCTCATCGATGATAACGTCTGCGGTGGGGACGATGTCAGATTTCTCCTTGAACATATCCTTGACGGCCCGAACCACGGTCTCCTTGTCCACGGAGTCCCCCATCAGCTGTTGATAGGCCATGATCTTGTTGACAGTGCCCTCGATCTGCCGCACATTGGCGGTGATGTTCTCGGCGATGAGCTGGAGCAGGAAGTCTGGCAGCTCCACCCCCATGCGGATGGCCTTGTTTTTGATGATGGCCATGCGGGTCTCATAGTCCGGGGGCTGGATGTCGGCCAATAAGCCCCACTCGAACCGGGTCTTCAGGCGGTCCTCCAGGCGGAGCATCTCCTTGGGCGGCCGGTCAGAGGTGAAGACGATCTGCTTTTTCAGTTCGTACAGGGTATTGAAGGTGTGGAACATCTCCTCCTGGGTAGAGTCCCGGCCGGCGATGAACTGTACGTCGTCCATGAGGAACACGTCGGCCCCCCGGTATTTTTCCCGAAATTCGGCGTTGCGCCCCTCCCGAATGGCCTGGATCAGTTCATTGGTGAAGGTATCTCCCTTGATGTAGACAACTTTGTAATCCGGGTGGTTTTTATGGATGGTGTGGGCGATGGCGTACAGAAGGTGGGTCTTGCCCAGGCCGGACTCGCCGTAGATAAACAGTGGGTTATAACTCTGTCCCGGATTGTCGGCCACCGCCCGGGCGGCGGCGTGAGCAAATTTGTTGGAGGAGCCCACCACGAAGCGCTCGAAGGTGTACTCCTCGGTGCCGGGGAAGAAGTCGTTTTTTTCCGGCTCCTGCTGATACTGATCCAGTTCTCCCTCGGTAAGAACAGTCACCTCCATATCACAGGAGAACAAGTCCCGCAGGGCGGTCTGGATTTTGGAGACATAGCGGGTGGCGATGATGTCCCGCTTGAAGCGGGTGGGGGAGTAGAGGACGAAGCGGTCATCCTCCAGCGCCACGGCGGTGGCGTCGTCAAACCAGGTATTGATGGTGGTGGCGGTCATGTCGGGCTGCATCAGGCTGATCACCTTGGCCCATACATCTGCGGCAGGATTCATGGGAAGGAAAACCTCCTTGAATGAAGTGGCGGATAAAGGAGCGCGCGGAGTCCGGCCGCGCGGGGTGTAAAACAAAAGAAAGGCCCCTGCGCCAGATCCGGGCAGGGGACCCGTCAGACGATGGAACGGCTCCGCAGCCCGGAGCAGGGGCGGCGGAGCAGGAAAAAGCATATTTCTTCCCCCGTTATTATACCAAAAAAGCGCCTTGGCCGCAAGGATTTCCCGGGTATTTTTTATTTTATAGGTATGAAAAATTCTGTCCCTGAACACAGAGGGCGGCTGGGATGTGGAAAAACGAGCGCTTCCTATGGGAAAAGGGGGCCGGGGACACAAGATGTGGGATTTTTCTGAAAAATATAGAAACTTTGTGGAGAAAATGAAAAAAGTAGTTGACAGGGAGAAAATACATCCGCTATAATGGGTGTCGCTGTTCCAGAAGAAAAGGGGTTTTTGTACCCTTTTGCGGAATGGCCGGAGAAAGTCCGAACGACCAAGTGAACCGCAGCCGGAGACGGCTGTTGTTGGGCCGGTCCGCCGGCTTGAGATCAAATGAGGAGGTGTCCCCCATGCTTCGTACCTATCAGCCCAAGAAGCGCCAGCGTTCCAAGGAACACGGTTTCCGCAAGCGTATGGCCACCCGCAATGGCCGCAAGGTGCTGGCCCGCCGCCGCGCCAAGGGCCGCGCTCGTCTGACCCACTGATCCGTGGACAGGACGGGTCCTGTCCTGCCGCGGGCCTTATCCTGCTGAGCCCGAAGCCGGACGCGACAGGATCATTCCATGAGATACGACAAAAGGACACTCAAGACATAGCGCGTAGTTAGGGGCGTGGGAATGATTCCCCCGCCCCTGCGGTGCATACAGAGAAGCGCGGAGGATCGGCGCGCAGGGGAGACAGACTCCGGAGCCAGAGGAGTTGTCGACCTGGCCGCGCGCCCAATCCGCAGCGTGACAAAGAGAAGCGCGGAGCGCCTAAAAGCGCCCCGTTCCCCCTGTGCACCCTCTCTTTTGCCGTATCTTCAAACAGTCGGAGGAAATTTCATGAAGCATACCGTTGCGCTGAAACAAAATCACGAGTTCCGCCGGCTTTACAGCAAGGGCAAGAGCGCCGTCTCCCCCTATTTTGCCATCTACTGCCGCAAGACCAAGCGGCCCAACAGCCGGCTTGGCATCACCACTGGGCTGAAGCTGGGCAACGCGGTGAAGCGCAACCGCGCCCGCCGCCGTATCCGGGAGCTCTACCGCACCAATGAGAGCCGGCTTCTGCCGGGCTATGACATTGTGGTGGTGGCCAGGACCCGGGTGATTTACGGCAGCTATGGCGAGCTGGAACGCAGCTTTTTGCAGCTGATGCGGAAGCTGGGGATCTGCCCACCCCGGGGGAGCGCGGGATGAAGGCCCTGCTGCTCTGGATGATCCATTTTTACCGACGCGAGATCTCGCCTCTGCGCCCGCCCTGCTGCCGATTCATCCCCACCTGCTCCCAGTATGCCCTGGAGGCGGTGGAGAAGTACGGCGCCTGGAAGGGGGGCTGGCTGGCGCTGCGCCGTATCCTGCGGTGCAACCCCTTCCACCGGCAGAAATCCATCCAGTACGACCCCGTGCCGTGATGGAGGGCCGGAACCAATTTAACAATGTGGAGGTACCATTGTGGGTATTTTTCTGATGCCTTTTGCCCTGCTTTTGAAGTTTTTCTATGACTTCTTCCAAAGCTACGGCATCGCCCTGATTTTATTTGCCCTCATCATCAAGCTGGTGCTGTTCCCCTTCAGCCTGAAGGGAAAGAGAAGCATGATCCAGATGAATCTGCTCTCCGGCAAAATGCAGCAGCTGCAAAAGCAGTACGGCAAGGACCGGGAGCGCTATAATCTGGAGGTCCAGAAGCTCTATGAGAAGGAAAAGGTCAACCCCATGAGCGGCTGCCTCTGGTCCTTCATCCCCATTTTGTTCCTGATGGTGCTGTACGGGATCATCCGTGAGCCACTGACCTACTTCATGGGGCTGACCATGGAGCAGATCCAGCTCATCGCCCAGGAGCTGGATTGGCAGACCGTGGCTGTGAGCAGCGGCTGGGTCACCCCGGCCGCCATGGAGAAGCTGGTCCAGCAGGTGGCCGACGGGAAGCTCACCTCGGTGTTCCAGAACGGCGCCTATAACCAGATGTACCTTGCGTCCATGATCAACCCGGACAACCTGGCCGCCCTCCAGGCCCTGCTGGGCGACGCCGGCTCCAAGCTGTTCGTGATGGACTTCTCCTTCCTGGGGATCAACCTGGCCAACATCCCCAAGTGGAATTTCTGGACCGCCGGCTTTAGCTGGGCTTCCATTGGACTGTTCCTGCTGCCCCTGGTGTCGGTGGGCATCTCCCTGCTGTCCATGCAGGTCAGCCTTAAGACCAACCAGATGAACAATCAGGCGCATGATGAGACCATGGCCAAGACCAACCGCACCATGATGATCATGATGCCTCTGATGTCCCTGTGGATCGGCTTTACCGTCCCCGCCGGTCTGTCTGTGTACTGGATCGCCCAGTATATCTTCACCATTTTCCAGGAGATCATCTGCGGAAAGCTGCTGAAGAAGGACTATGAAGCGGCCCGGGCCGCCGCCGCGGAGCGGGAGCGCCAGGAGAAGGAAGAGGAGAAGCGCCGCAAGGAGGAGGCCCGGCTGGAGCGCCAGCGCCGCCTTGAGGAGGAGAAGAGGAACCGGGGCAAGAAGCACGTCAAGAAGGACGAGCCCACCGAGCCCGGCGTCAACAAGGATGACAGCCGCATCGGCATCCGCGCCTATGCCCGGGGCCGCGCCTATATCCCCGAGCGCTTTGGCGGCGTCACCGAGTACCGGGACATGAGCGACCTGCTCCAGGCCGAGATAGATGCGGAACAGCAGAAGAAGGGCAAGAAGAACAAGAAGGCCGCTCCCGCCCAGGAGAAGAAGGAAGAGACCGCTCAGAAGCCTGAGACGGAGGCCCTTCCGAAGCAGGAGACGGCCCCGGCGGAGCAGCCCGCCGTCCAGCAGTCCGCCCCCGAGACCCCCGAGGAGCAGCCTGTCCCTGTTCAGGAACCTGCGGAGACCGAGGAGGTCGAGGTGGAAGTGGAGCAGATCGAGGTGGAACTCCCTGAGGAAGAGGACGACAAAAAGGAAGGTGTCTGAGGATGAGAAAGTGGATCGAGACCACCGGCCGCTCTGAGGAGGACGCCATCGCCGCCGCCCTGTTCCAGCTGGGTCTGGACCGGGACGACGTCTCGGTGGAGGTGCTGGAGCGGGCCAAATCCGGTTTTCTGGGCTTCGGCGGGAACCCCGCCAAGGTCCGCGTGAGCTATGAGGTCCCGGACGGGGATGTCCCCGCCGCCCCGGAGCAGTCTGAGCCTGCCCCCAAGGCGGAGCCAGTTCCAGCCCACCAGCCCAAACCAAAGGCGGAGCCTGCCGGCGGGCAGCTGGAACCCGGCGATGAGCTGCTGATCGGCCGGGACGATGCGCAGTCCGCTCCCGTTCAGGAGGAGAAGGCTCAGGACGGCCTGGAGCCCGCCGGGATGGATGACCCCAGAGCGGCCCGCATCCGGGAGTTTCTCACCGGCCTGATGGAACACCTCCATGTACAGGCCGTCCCGGAAATTTATGTCAGTGAGCGGGGCTATCAGGTGGTGCTCCAGGGACACGGCCTGGGCGCTATCATTGGCCGCCGGGGCGAGACCCTGGACGCCATCCAGCAGCTGACCAACTACTCAGTGAACCGCAGTCAGTCCAAGCGGGTGCGCATCCATGTGGATGCCGAGGGCTATCGTGCCAAGCGGGAGGAGTCCCTCCAGCGCCTGGCGGTCAAGGTGGCCGGAAAAGTGGTCAAGTACCGGAAGAATATGACGCTGGAGCCCATGAATGCCTATGAGCGCCATGTGATCCACGCAGCCCTTCAGGACTACCCCAATGTGACCACCTACTCCACCGGAGTGGAGCCCAACCGCCGCACTGTGGTGGCCTACGCCCCCGGACAGAAATAAGGATTCAGCCCTGACGCGGCGGGAAGATGCAACGATCCTCCCGCCGCGTTTTTATTTCATTTCACCCAGGAGGGAACACGATGACACCGCTCTATGACGCCATCCGCGCCTTTTCGGCCCAAGGTCCCGTCCGGCTCCATATCCCGGGCCACAAGGGGAAGCCTCTGCCCATCCCGGAGTTAACGGGGGCGGCCGCCCTGGATGTGACCGAGCTGGGCCCCACCGGGGACCTGTTCCATGGCGGGGAGCCCTTCGACTCCGCCCAGCGGCTGTGGGCGGAGGACTTCTCCATGAACTGCTGTCAATTCCTCACCGGCGGCTCCACGCTGGGGCTCCACACCGCGCTGGCCCTCTGCTGCCGCCCCGGGGACCGGGTGCTCATCGACCGGGGGTGCCACCGGGCGGTGTACAACGCCCTGGCCCTGCTGGACCTGGACCCGGTCTACCTCCCACGGCCCTGGTGGGAGGAGGAGCGGCTGATGTCCACAATTTCCCCGGAATCTGTGGAAAAAGCGCTGACAGAACACCCGGAAATCAAAACGGTTTGTATTACATCGCCGAGTTATTGCGGATTGTTGTGTGATGTCAAGGAAATTTCCCACATGGTACACCGAAATGGGGGACGTCTTATTGTGGACGGGGCTCATGGGGCACACCTGCCCTTCCTGGGGGTGGACGCCTTCGCCGGGGCGGACATGGTGGTCTGCTCCGCCCACAAGACCCTCCCCGCCCTGGGGCAGTCCTCCCTGCTGTTCGCCAACGGCTTCGAGCCGGAGCAGGTGCGCCGGATGACCTCGGTGTACGGCAGTTCCAGTCCGTCCTACCCCATGATGATCTCCATGGACGGGGCCCGGGACTGGATGGAGGGGGAGGGGAAACTGCTGTACCGCCGGACAGCGGAGCGGACTGCCGCCCTGCGGGAGCGGTTTCCCAGTCTCCAGGAGGGCGCTCTGGATCCCACCCGGCTGACGCTGAACGCGGTAGACGGCCCCGCCCTGGCCCGGGCGCTGGAGGCCCGGGGCCTTTGGCCTGAGATGGAGGACGGCGGCCATGTGGTGCTCATTCTCACGGGGATGGACAGTGGGGAGGATCTGGACCGGCTGGAGCGCGGACTGGAGGAGGTTCCGGAGCTGCTTGGCCGCTGCCCGCCCATCCCGGCGCCCCCCATGCCGGAGCGGGTCCTGTCCCCCCGGGAGGCCCTGTTTGCCCGGACGGAGCGCCTCCCTCTGGAGGGCTGCGCCGGGCGAGTATCCGCCGTACAGCTGGCCCCCTATCCCCCCGGGGTGCCAGTGGTGGCGCCCGGTGAGCGCATCACGGAAAAAGAACTGGCCTATTTGCGGGAAATAGGATATAATAACCACGAAGTGTCTGTGATACTTTGAAACGTCCCTTTGGGGAGAAGCGAGGAATGTTATGGAACTGTCGGCCCTGGCGGGCAACGCCCATGTGAAGGCGGTCCTCTCCCAGCAGGAGGGGGGCCGGGGCCTGTCCCACGCCTATATCCTCTCCGGCCCGGCGGGGTCGGGGCGGCATACCCTGGCCCGGCTGCTGTGCGGGGCCATGCTGTGCACTGCCTCCAGCGGAGAGCGCCCCTGCGGCCGCTGTGCCCCCTGCCGAAAGGTGTCCTCCGGCGTCCATCCGGATGTAACGGTCATCTCCGGGCCCGGGGAGGGAAAGCCCATCACAGTGGACCAGGTGCGGGCCCTGCGTTCAGATGCCTACATCCGTCCCAACGAGGGGGAGCGGAAGATCTATCTGCTGGAACAGGCGGACCGGATGAACCAAAGCGCCCAGAATGCCATGCTCAAGCTGCTGGAGGAGGGACCGGCCTATGCGGTTTTTCTCCTGCTGGCGGAAAATGGCGGCGGCCTGCTCCAGACGGTGCGCTCCCGGTGTGAGGAGCTGGACCTGGTCCCCGTTCCTCCGGCGGAGGCAGAACGCTGGCTGTCCGCCCATTTCCCGGACCAGGATCCGGCGGCTGTCCGCCGGGCTGCCCTGGAGTGCCAGGGGCTGCTGGGCCGGGGGATAGAACTGCTGGAGGGGAGCGGCGAGGCGGCTGAGACCCGCCGCCAGCAGGCAGATCAGCTGGTCACAGCTCTGGAGGGGCGGGACGAGCTGGCTCTGCTGGAGGCCTCCATGCTGCTGGAGAAGGTCCCCAAGGAGGAACTTCCCCGCCTGCTGGATCAGGTGACCGCCGTTCTGGGCAACCGTCTGCCCCAATCAGAGGACCCGCGGCGCCTGCTGAGAGCTGAGGCACTGGTCCGAACGCTGCGTGGGGCGGCAGAGCTCAACGCCAACCCAGGCCAGCTGTCCGGCTGGCTGTGTGCGGGTATGTTTATCAAGCATTAAGACCGGGAGGGGCCGTGCCGCTCCATTCCGGATGGATCATCAGGAGGAATTATGGTCGAGATCATCAGCGTCCGCTTTAAGGAAGGCGGAAGGCAGTACTATTTTAACCCCAATGGGGAGCGCTTCCGCCTGGGGGAGGGTGTCATCGTCGAGACTGCCCGGGGCGTGGAGTTTGGAGAGTGTACCCAGGAGAATACGGCGGTGGATGAGATGGAGCTCACCGCGCCCCTGCGCCCGGTGCTCCGCCGGGCCACCCCGGAGGATCAGCTGACCCGGGAGAAAAATAAGGAGAAGGAGGCCCGGGCTTTCCAGATCTGTCAGGAGAAGATCGCGGAGCACGGCCTGGAGATGAAGCTGGTAGAGGCGGAGTACAGCTTCGAGGGGAACAAGGTCCTCTTTTTCTTCACCGCCGAGGGCCGGGTGGATTTCCGCGCCCTGGTGAAGGACCTGGCCAGCGCCATCCACGCCCGCATCGAGCTGCGGCAGATCGGCGTCCGGGACGAGGCTAAGATGCTGGGCGGCCTGGGCATCTGCGGGCGGCCCTTCTGCTGCTCCCAGTTCCTGGAGGAGTTCCAGCCGGTGTCCATCAAGATGGCCAAGACTCAGAACCTGTCTCTCAACCCCACCAAGATCTCCGGCACCTGCGGGCGGCTCATGTGCTGCCTGAAGTATGAGCAGGACGCCTATGAGGATCTGGTGAAGCACTCCCCCAAGCAGGAGTCCTTTGTGGAAACCCCGGACGGGGCGGGGACGGTGTCCTCGGTGAATCTGCTGCGGCAGACGGTGCAGGTACGGCTGGAGTCCGCCCCGGAGACCCCAAAGTGCTACCACAACTGTGAGCTGTGCATCATCCGAAATGGAAAGGGAAAGCGGCCGGAGGGCTATGTGGAACCCCCTCTGGAGGAGCTGGCCAAGCTGAGAAAGCCGGAGGAGCCGGAGGAGGTCCCCGATCTGAAGGGGGCGGCCTCCCCGCTGGCGGCCGCTCTGGAGGCGGTGTTTAACGGTGAGACGCCTCAATATGAGGGGGTGGGAACAGAGCGTTCCTCCGAGGGAAACGGCCGGAGCCGGGACCGCCGCCGGTCCAGCCGGAACCGCCGGAGCGGCGGACGTCCCCAGGAGGGGGAGCGGCCGGCCCGGGAGGGCGGCCGGCCCAAGGAGGAGCAGCAGTCCCACAGAAGTGAGCAGCGGAAGCCGCGGCCGGAGCGGCAGCCCAAGGGCGGGGAGAGCCGGGAGAAGGCCGGCGGAAAGCCCGCTCAGGAGCCTGGAGAGAAGCGCAGCCGTCCCCGCCGGCGCCGTCCCCGTGGCGGAGGGGGCGGAAAGCCTCAGGGAGGCTCTGCGGGACAGGAGTGACCGGACAGGGCCCCGGGGCGTACGGCCTCGGGGCCCTTTGCTTCGATTTGGAAGAGGAGAGAGGAGCGGTTTTATTTGGACGGTTTTTTCAATGCCATGTCTGCCTCCCTGGTCCTGCTGATGCTCATGTCTGTGGGCTATTTTATGGGAGCGCGGGGCTGGATGAACGCCTCGGAGAAGAAATTTATCAGCAAGTACATCGTCAATATCGCGGTACCCTGTAATTGTCTCACCGGACTGCTGAACAACCTGGACCATGACAGCCTGCTGGAGGCGGGAGTCATGGTGGTTGCCGCCATGCTGGGGGTCCTGATGACCCTTCTGCTCTCTTTGGCGCTGGCTGCCCTGCTCCGGCTTCCCCGGGAACGGTGGGGAGTCTTTGTGGCCATGACCGCCTTTTCCAACACCCTGTTTATCGGCCTGCCCGTCTCCACCCAGCTGTTCGGAGATGCCTGTATCCCCTATGTGATGCTCTATTATCTGGCCAATACGGTCTTTGTGCAGTCGGTGGGCTTTCTGCTCATCGAGCGGGCGGGAACGCAGGGACGGGGAAGTGTGACCCTCTCCTCCTTTTTGAAAGGCGTCTTTAGCAAGCCGCCCATCCTGACAGTCCTCTTCAGCCTGGTCCTGCTGGCTCTGGATGTGGGCCTGCCCTCCCCGGTGATGAAGTGGGCGGGATACATCAGCGGGTCAGTCTCCCCGCTGGCCCTGATCTACTGCGGCTACATCATCTATGAGCTTGGGCTGAAAAATCTGCGCCTGATGCGGGGCCTGCCCACTATGATCGTGGTTCGTCTGGGGGTGGCTCCGGTGGTCTGTTGGCTGTTCTGCCGTCTGTTCGGGATGAGCGGCCTGCCCATGAGTGTGTTCATCGTGGAGAGCGCCCTGCCGGTGGTCAGCCAGGTCACCGTGATGGCGGGGGCCTATGGGGCGGATGAGAAATATGCGGCGACGGGAGCCGCCCTGTCCACTCTGTGCAGCTTCATCAGCATCCCGATTCTGATGCTGGTCCTGGGGTAAGTATCCACATTTTAGACAAGCGGTGTGGAACAAAGCCCGCCGGAGAAGCCGTTTTGGCGTCTCC
>OFMP01001648.1_pt1 | contig 11048 bp, 8 predicted proteins | sample 1541841 | NCBI WGS metagenome assembly OFMP01 (sample SAMN04209226, study PRJEB22552) | human gut metagenome | biome: gut; material: feces | host: Homo sapiens | place: USA: Oklahoma
TCTTGGAGGGGCGGATTTCCAGGCCATTTTTCAGCTCCTGGGCAAGCTCCTGACGGATGGCATCTGTCACCTGACTTACCTCCACCGTGTAGGCGGACACATCCTCACCCTGCAAAGCGGCACGAATGAGGGTAGCCAGGGTCTGCTGATCCAGTGCCTTGCACACATCGGCAGCCAGGATCTTTTCAAATTCCTTTTGAATCTCCTGATGGAAAGCCAGTACGGCGTCACGCTTGGCCTGCTCCGCGCTGAGACGGGCGCTGTTTTTGAACACTTCGATCTCGGCGTTTGCATCCTGAAGCAGCTTGTCGGCGTCGGCCTTTGCCTGGGAAATAATGGAATCCGCCTGTGCCTTGGCTTGCGCCACAATGGCGGCGGCCTCCCTGTTGGCGCTGTCAATGCCATCTTGCTTGATGGATGAAACGAGGTCCTGAATTTGAAGTTCCATAGTTATCACCTTCTTGATTATGTTTTTGTGCATATGTCTGCATTATAAAACTTTTGCGTGCAGGTTGCAAGTGTTTTTGGCGTGGGAGTCATTGAATATGCTGATAAAAGGCATAACAATATAGAGAATCCACCGACCCCCTGGGGGATCGGTGGATCATAAAGAATGAGAGAAAAGAGTTTACGCAGCGGATGCGGCTTGCTTTTTGCCAGAGATATACTGGAATACGACAATAGCGGCAACAACGGCCAAACCGATCAGATCGGAGGTCAGGCCAGGGATCATCATGCCGAGACCACCTGCCACAAGGGCAAGGCGCAGCACCATGGGAATCTTGCGAAATAGATGGCCGTTAAGGGCTGCGGCGATGCCAAACAGGCCCAACAGGGCGGTAACGGAGATAAGCAGCACATCGTACCACTCAACATTGCCAACAAAGAGCATACTCGGATTATAGGCGAATATATACGGCACGATGAAGGCTGCTATAGCCAGCTTTGTAGCGTTAATACCGGTCTTCATGGGGTTAGACTTGGCGATGGCGGAGCCGGCATAGGCAGCCAAGGCCACAGGCGGCGTGATGTCCGCCACAATGCCGAAGTAGAACACGAAGAAGTGTGCCGCCACAGGGGAGAAGCCCAGCTGGATCAGTATGGGGGCGCAGGTAGAGGCCATGATGCAGTAGTTGGCGGTGGTAGGTACGCCCATGCCCAGCACGATGCAGCACAACATGGTCAGCACCAGGCCGATGATGGTTGCATTGCCGGCCAGCTGCACGATGGCGTTGATGAGGATGGAGGCCAGGCCCGTAACGGTAATGCACCCGGCAATCATACCGGCCATGGCGCAGGCCACAGCCACGGTGATGGCACCCTTAGCGCCGGCTGCGAGAGCATCGACGGCGGAGAGAAGGCTGGCCTTCACAGTCAACCACAGGATCTTTCCAAAGCCCTGGCCGTTCATCTGACGGAGGTTGGTGGCCAGCAGGTGGATAAAGCCGATGATAAAGGAGGCCAAGATGGAGATGGCAGCAGAGGTAGCCATGGTCTTTGCACCGGAGGACACCAGCCATACCAGCAGCACCAGGGGCAGTATCAGATAGAGATTTCTGAGCAAATAGCCCCACTTCGGCAACTCTGTGCGGGGAATACCCTGCAGACCCAGCTTCTTTGCTTCCAGATGCACAGCAATGAAGATGCCGGAAAAGTACAAAATAGCGGGAAGAATAGCCTTTACGGCGACCTCAGCGTAGGGCAGATCCATATATTCTGCCATAAGGAAGGCGGCGGCACCCATAATGGGCGGCATAATCTGACCGCCGGTAGAGGCGGCAGCTTCCACCGCACCGGCGAACTCAGGCTTATAGCCGGTTTTCTTCATCATGGGAATGGTCACGGAACCGGTAGTCACAGTGTTGCCCACAGAGGAGCCGGACACCATGCCGCACAGGGCGGAGGAGATAACAGCCACCTTAGCGGGGCCGCCGCTGGACCAACCGGCCACACGGTTTGCAAAGTCAATGAAGAAGCTGGCGATGCCGGTGCGCTCCAAAAACGCGCCGAAGATAATGAACAGAACGATGTAAGTAAAGCACACGTTAATGGGAGTGCCTATGACACCGGAGGTGGTGTAGAATAGCTTATACACCACATTTTTCAGCGCGTTGAAGAAACTGGGGTTATAGCTGAGCTGGTTATAGAAAGTATAGATCAGCAGCGCAGCCACAACACACAGGATAGGGATACCCACGCATCGGCGGCACAGCTCTATCAGCACCAAAATGCCGATGACGCCGATGATTACATGGATGGGCTCAATGCGGGTGGCCAGTTGGATCAGGGTAAAGGCATTGATGGCAAAATAGAAAAAGCACGCGGAACCCACCAGCATCAGCACGATGTCGTACCAGGGCAGGGAATTGACCCTCACATGGCCCTTCTTGGCCGGGTAGGTCAAAAAGCCCAAGATAATGATGCAGCCCACAAACAGGGTCAGGCGCACCTCGGGCAGGGCAGTGGAGAACAGGGTCATATACAGGCAGTACAGGGAGAAAAGGGTCATGATCACCGTAATGATGATCTTGGGGGTGCCTTCCCAAATGCGGGTGGCAGATTCGCGGTCATACTTACGCATGACTTCGTCCAGATCGGTCTCCATGTCACTGCTGCTTTCAGCAGCGGGTGCAGTATCTACCGCAGGTGCCGTCTGGCTTTTCTTTTTAAAGATGCTCAACGGGAGCGTCCTCCTTTAGGCTTATTTTGTTATAGACAGTGAGGACTACGGCGGATAGCCTCCGCCGTAGTCATCTCACTTGACATTTTCGTTAAGAAGTTGAACAGAATTACTTGCCGGCCACGGTGATGTTGTGCTCAGCAAAGTACTCCACAGCACCGGCGTGATAGGGCACGGAGGTGATGGAGGAGGCATACTCCAGGTTCAGCTCGCCGTACTTGGCATGGCTGCTGACCAGGCTGGAGGCGTTATCGAAGATGTCGGCGCACAGAGCTTTGATGGCATCGGCGGGCACATCGTCACGGGCCAGGATCACAGCGCCCACGGCCACGGTGGTGGTGTCGGAATCCAGGCCGTACACGTCAGCCTTGATGGTGCACTTGGAGTAGTAGGGGGAGGACTTGAGCAGAGCGTCGATATGCTCGTCATCCAGGGAAACCAGGGACACGGGCTTTGTGGTGGATAGATCCACGATAGCGGTGGTGGGGGCGCCGGCCACGATAAAGGCGGCGTCGATCTTGCCGTCCTTCAGAGCGTCAGCGCTGTCGCCGAAGGACTGATAGGTGGCGTTTATCTTGGTGAACTTGCCGTCGGCATCCAAATCACCGATGCCATAAGCGCTCAGAATGTCCACGGCGTTGAAGTACACGCCGGAGCCGGCCTGACCCACGGAGACATTTTTACCTTCCAGGTCAGCCACGGTCTTGATGCTGGGATCCACGGTGACGATCTGCACCTGCTCGGCATAGAGGGCGGCCACGGTGGAGAAGCAATCAATCTTCTTGTCAAAGATGTTGGTGCCGTTGTAGGCGTAGGCCATCACATCGGACTGGCAGAAGGCCAGCTCGGCATTGCCGGCGTCCAGTTCTTCAACGTTGGACTTGGAGCCGTTGCCCACCAGACCCACGACGTCGATGCCGGCGTTGTTGGTGGCGTGCTGGGCGATGGTGCTGCCAAAGGCGTAATAGGTGCCGGACTCACCACCGGTGACGAAGCGCATCTTGGTCTTGGAGCTGCCGCAGGCAAACAGGCTTAAGGACATAACCAAGGCCAAAATCAGTGCGAAAAGCTTTTTCATAGTAATTCTCCCTTTACGTTTTTTTATCCTCATTTTCCGCGCAAGGCGGATCACACTTCCGCTATTGTATCGCACTTCCTGACGATTTGCAAGTTATAATTGCGATTTTATTATATTTTTTCTTATGACGGATTTGGATTAAAAGAGCTTATTTGAACAATATTTTCGTATTTGTTAAGAAATAATAACAGCTTCCGCTTAAATAACATAAATTGGTGAAGAATAGTATTGAAATATAAAAAAGCTTTTTGCGAAAAATCTTTCATTATTTTGCAACTGCGTGAAATGAATCTTGCAAAAAATGAGCATCATACGAAGAAAGGAAGAATAGCGCACTGCAGATAATAAAAATATGGTATGATTTTTAGCAGCTGACCCAGGAAAAAGAGGGCAGATATCCTCTGCGTGAGACAGGCATGGCGATGCATTTTCTCTTGACTTCTGGCAAAAGATACAGTAAAATACCGCTATATTGCAACAAGCGATGATGGAGAGTAGTACTCCCGTGCGGGATGCCCAGAGAGGAAACGGTCGGTGTAAGTTTCCGTGACGGCAGGGAGGAAGTCGCTCCGGAGTTTTGCCGCCCAGCGAGAGCAAGCGGCAGCGGTCAGCCGCCGTTATCAGGTTTTGAGTGCGGAGGGGTCCCCTCCGAACACAGGTGGTACCACGGACTATATTTATGGTTCGCCCTGTTTTGCTTTTGCGGCAAGACAGAGCGGGCCTTTTGTTTTGCCGAATTTCGGAAAAGGAGAGTTCACTATGAGAAAAGAATTACCCAAGGTCTATGACCCCCGGGATGTGGAGCCCCGGATCTACCAGATGTGGATGGACGGCGGCTGCTTTAAGGCGGAGCCAAATCCTGATAAGAAGCCGTTTTCCATTGTTATGCCGCCCCCTAACGTCACCGGCCAGCTGCATATGGGACACGCTATGGACTCCACCCTGCAGGACATCCTCACCCGCTTCAAGCGGATGCAGGGGTATGAAGCTCTATGGCTGCCCGGCACCGACCACGCCGGCATCGCCACCCAAATTAAGGTGGAGGAGAACCTGCGCAAGGAGGAAGGCCTTACCCGCCACGACCTGGGCCGCGAAAAGTTTTTAGAGCGAGTCTGGGAATGGAAGGAGAAATACGGCAACCGTATCGTGCAGCAGCAAATGAAGATGGGCGCCTCCTGTGATTGGGACCGTAGCCGCTTCACTATGGACGAGGGCTGCTCCCGGGCTGTGCGGGAGACCTTCTGCGAGCTGTATGACAAGGGCCTCATTTATAAGGGCAGCCGTATCATTAACTGGTGTCCACACTGCCTGACGGCCCTGTCTGATGCTGAGGTGGAGTACACTGATAAGCCCGGCCACCTTTGGTATGTGCGCTATCCGCTTACCGACGGCAGCGGAGACATTGTCATCGCCACCACCCGACCCGAGACTATGATGGGAGACACGGGCGTGGCTGTGAACCCGGGAGACGAGAAGTTTAAGCATCTTATCGGCAAGACTTGCATCCTGCCTATTATGAACCGGGAGATCCCTATTGTGGGCGACGAATACTGCGAAATCGGTTTCGGTACCGGTGCGGTGAAGATGACTCCCGCACATGACCCCAACGACTTTGAGGTTGGCCTGCGGCATAACCTGGAGGTGATCCGGGTCATCGCCGATGACGGCACCATCAACGAAAACGGCGGTCCCTACAACGGCATGGACCGCTATGAGTGCCGCAAGGCCATTGTGAAGGACCTGGAGGAGCAGGGCTACCTCATTAAGGCTGAGCCCTATTCTCACAATGTTGGTACCTGCTACCGCTGCCACAACGACGTGGAGCCCCTAATCTCCGCCCAGTGGTTCGTGAAGATGGCGCCCCTGGCCAAGGAGGCCATCCGTGTGGTGGAGGACGGAACCATTAAGTTCGTACCCGAGCGCTTCACCAAGACTTATATCAATTGGATGGAAAACGTCCATGATTGGTGCATTTCCCGCCAGCTTTGGTGGGGCCACCAGATTCCTGCCTGGTACTGCGATGATTGCGGACACATCAATGTCAGCCGCCAGGATCCCACCCAGTGTGAGAAGTGCGGCAGCACCCATTTGACTCGGGACGAGGACGTACTGGACACATGGTTCTCCTCGGCGCTGTGGCCGTTTTCTACTCTGGGCTGGCCCAATACGGAGTCGACGGACCTGAAGTATTGGTATCCAACCTCCGTCATGGTCACCGGCTACGACATCATCTTTTTCTGGGTGGCCAGGATGATCTTCTCCGGCATGGAGCAGATGAAGAAGGAGCCCTTCAAGACCGTGTTCATCCATGGCCTGGTCCGTGACGATAAGGGTCGCAAGATGTCCAAGTCTCTGGGCAATGGCATTGACCCCCTGGAGATGGCGGAGCAGTACGGCGCAGATGCCCTGCGCTTTAACCTCATCACCGGAAACAGCCCCGGCAACGACATGCGTTTCTATGTGGAAAAGTGCGAGGCCATGCGGAACTTTGCCAATAAGATCTGGAACGCATCCCGCTTCGTGATGATGAATCTGACTATCGACAAGGTGGAGCTGCCCGAGAAGCTGGAGTTGGAGGACAAATGGATCCTCAGCAAGCTTAATACCCTTATCCGCGAGGTCACGGATAATATGGATGCCTTTGAGCTGGGTGTGGCCTCCGCCAAGATCTATGACTTCATTTGGGACACCTACTGCGACTGGTATATTGAGCTGACCAAGACCCGGCTTAACGGCGAGGATGAGGCTGCCAAGCTGGCGGCGGAGAATGTGCTGTGCTATGTGTTGCTGCGCATCCTGGAGCTGCTGCATCCCTTCATGCCGTTTATCACGGAGGAGATTTGGCAGGCTCTGCCTCATGAAGGGGATTATCTGATCCGCGCCAAGTGGCCCGAGTACCATTCTGCGTTTGACTTCCGTGCTGAGGAGCAGGCTATGGAGGCGGTCAAGGACGCCATTTCTGCCGTCCGTGCTCGCCGAGCTGAGATGAACGTGCCGCCGAGTAAGAAGGCGCAGATGATCATCGTCTCCGACCATGCGGAAGACTATCGCCTGGGTGAGCATTTCATTAAGCGTATGGCATACGCCAGCGAACTCACTGTAACAGATGCGTCGCCTGCGGACCTCACGGGCATGGTCACTGTGGTGACCCATGGCGCCAATGTCTATCTGCCTCTGGCGGAGCTGGTGGACTTTGAAAAGGAGCTGGAGCGCATTGCTAAGGAGCGAGCGAAGGCTGCCGAGAACCTGGCACGCATCGAGCAGAAGCTCAGCAACGAGAAATTCGTGTCTAAGGCTCCTGAGGCAGTGGTGAATGCAGAGCGGGAAAAGGCAGAGAAGGCCCGGGCCCTCATCGCCAAGCTGGACGAATCCGCCGCTGCTATGAGAGGGTGAGAACTGGTACATGTAATCAGATCTTTAAATTTTATAGTAAGGGAGGCACATTTTTGTGCCTCCCTTACTATTTGTATTCCGGCAGCGGCAATAATGACAGAGATATAGAAAAATGGCCGGCAAACCATGCCGGCCATTTTTCTGTATGGAATCTTGAGGAGAGAAAAGAAAGGCAATAAATTTATGCTGCGTTGTGAGCATTACGGTGGGCGGGGCGCTCTTCGTGGTGCATCTCCAGAAGGCCTGCCTTACTGGCAGCCCAAGTGCCGATGGCACCAAAAATCAGGGGCAGATACATACCGGCCTCACGGATGGGTGCGTCAGCAGCTGTCATCAGGAAAGCGGTGGCAACGACAAGGATTAGTGAAACGATAGAAATCATAATATAAGCGTCCATATTTTTCATAATAATTCCTCCTAAAAAATGGATCAACTTAAAACTATTTTCTGTTTGCAGTTGTATAGTAGGATTATTAACAAGAAAAGTAAAGCGCCAAATCATTATAATTAATACCAGTAACACTTACAGCTGAGAGCCATATAAGAAAAATGTATTTTTTAACGGCAACAAGGTTCTTCGACAAAAAGATACCGGAGAAAAAAGTATAATCATCGTAGGCTGATGCCTACGGTGAATTTTATACAGGAAGTGATGAAGAATGCAAGTGAAAGCAGAGAGTGCAGATCGCAGGCTGCGGCTACGCCTGTATGGCGAGTTGGATCACCATGCCGCCCGACAGCTTATGAAAAGCATCGCGGACGAACTGGAATATGCGCTGCCGCTGGAGGTGGTATTGGATTTTTCCGGTGTGACCTTTATGGACAGCTCCGGCATTGCCGTAGCGCTGCATACACTGCAGCAGGTAAAGCGATTGGGCGGAAAAATGTGGATTGCAAATCCATCGCAACAGGCAAAAAAGGTGTTTTTTGCAGCCGGGATCCAAAGAATGATCGGAATGGAGGATGCATATGAAAAGTGAAAATCAGGTGGTACTGGAGTTTCCCAGCCGCAGCAGCAATGAAGCATTCGCCCGAGTAGCGGCGGCGGGCTTTGCCATGCAGTTAGACCCCACCCTGGAGGAGCTGGGTGACATCAAAACGGCGGTCAGTGAGGCAGTGACCAACGCCATTGTTCATGGGTATCCGGAGAATTTTGGACGGATCGTCATGAAGCTGCGGATCCGAGAGGGAAACATCCTGGAGATCGTGGTCAAGGATTGGGGTGTGGGTATTGCAGATGTGGAGCAGGCTCGAAAGCCCATGTTTACAACCGGGAACGATGAGCGCAGCGGCATGGGCTTTACCATTATGGAGAGCTTTATGGACACGCTGCGGGTGCGGTCTGCACCGCAGAAGGGGACTACCGTGACTATGCGCAAGCGTATCTCCACCCGGGTGGGGGATCGAAAATGAGTGACAGCAGATTGGCCCTGCTGGATAGGGCGCAGTCAGGGGACAGCGATGCCTGCGAAAAGATGCTGATGGAAAACAGCGGGCTGATCTGGTCTGTGGTGCGGCGGTACTACGGCCTTGGGGCAGATCCGGAGGATCTGTACCAGCTTGGGTGTATTGGATTTATAAAGGCTGTAAAGGGATTTGACATTACATATGGAACGCAGTTTTCCACCTATGCTGTGCCGAAGATCGCGGGAGAAATTCGGCGATTTTTAAGGGATGATGGGCCGATGAAGGTGGGGCGCACACTGCGGGAGAGAGGGCAAGGCATTTGGGCGGCCCGACAGAGGCTGCGCACCGCCTTGGGCCGGGAGCCGAAACTATCGGAGGTTGCAGCCGAGACCGGATGGAGCGTCGAGGAGATTGCAACAGCGGAGCTGGCCGTCTCCACACCGGAGTCGCTGCAGCAGGAGACGGCTGGTGGGCTAACACTGGAATCCACTCTGGGGACGGATGCACCGGAGGAATCTCTGGTTGAAAAAATTGCGCTCCGGGAGGCCATACGGACCCTTCCGAAGCGTGAGCAGGAAACAATTTATCTACGTTTTTTCAAATGCATGACCCAGGAGCAGACAGCGCGTATCCTGGGAGTGTCGCAGGTGCAGATATCTCGTCTGGAACGGAAGGGGGTAGCACATCTGCGGGAGATGCTTCGGGAGTGAAAGAGCTCTCCGATTGAAACTCCGTCATGGTACAGCGGTAGCGTTTGGGTAAAAATGTGTTTTGGCAGCGCGGATTATACCGATCTTCGATGGCAACGGTGTCAAAAAATGTCTTCCACAATTTGCGGTATTGAGCTTCCTGTGCATCTGGTGGTGCAAGAGTGATGGAATCGACCTGCATGATGCGGGATCGGCCTCCGCAGTATAAAAGCAGTTCCCCATGTGTGCGGTCATACAGAAAAAAGGGTTCATTGGCATAGCGGCTGCAGAAGTAGCCCCGCAGAAATGGCAGCACCCGATTTTTGGGTTCAATCTCAGCGCCTAATATGCCACCAAAGTCGGAAAATCGCACAAAGCCTCGGAGCTTCTCCAGCTCACCGGATAAATGACGGACAGCCTTATATAACGGAAAGCAGGCTTCATCGGAGGTGCGGCGCAAAAATTGCGGGCCATCGGCATAGAGCTTTTGGATGAAACGGTACAAACAGGCTTCTCTGTCCGCCATGCAGGTATGAAAGGCCCGGTAGAGCAGGCGCGCCGCCCGGGCAGAGCGGCTTTCGATGCTGCGCAGGATACGGCTGCTGTGTGTGAGATCTGTTTTCACACAGCGAACGGGATAAAGAGTGAGAACAGAAAATTCCTCATTGCTGAAAAAAGCGATGGGGAATTCTTTGTTTACATAACTTTCGTAAACACAGCAAAGAAATCCTTCGTAGCTGTCGTCATATTCATAAACCATATTGATCCAAGGCATTGTGTTCACCCCGTTGCGTCAAAGAGAGACAGCTGCTGGGCGGCTGAAGCAGGCAGACTGCCGCGCTCTACGGCCTGCAGCTGAAAGGCCAGGGTATCGGCGGTGAAATGAAGCCCTTCCCGCATACGTCCGCCGCATAGGATAAAAAACTGCGCCCTCTTGAGTACGATCCCCATTTTTTTCAGGTCATCAAAGTGGAGAAGGCCCGTTCGCCGGGCGGAAAGTATGCGCCGGGCGCCGGTGGGGCCGATACCGGGAACGCGCAGAAGCCGGCCTAAGTCGGCGGTCATGATCTCCACAGGAAACTGCTCCGGATGGGTGATGGCCCAGTAGCATTTCGGATCCAGCATAGGGTCAAAATTCGGGTGCTGGTCATCCAAAAGCTCATCGGCCCGGAAGCCATAAAACCGCAGGAGCCAATCTGCCTGATACAGCCTGTGCTCCCGCAGAAGCGGCGGCTTAGTGTGCAGGGCGGGAAGCAACGGATTTTCCACAACGGGCACATATGCGGAATAGAAGACCCGCTTCAGCCGATAACGGTCATACAACGATTCCGATAGGTGCAAGATGTGCCGGTCGCTATCCTCCGTGGCGCCCACAATGAGCTGTGTGCTCTGCCCGGCCGGAGCAAAAGCAGGGGCGTGACGGTACTTCACAAGCTCCTCTTTATTTTGCCGACCCTGAGCCTCAATGAGCCGCATAGGCGCAAGAATGGCAGCCTTGCTCTTGTCCGGGGCCAGTGCAGCCAATCCTTTTTGGGACGGCAGTTCGATATTCACGCTGAGCCGGTCCGCCAACAGACCTAATTGCTCCACCAGCTCTGGTGCGGTTCCTGGAATGGTCTTGGCGTGGATATATCCATTAAAGCGGTATTGCTCCCGCAAAAGCCGCAGAGCGCGGATCATCAGCTCAGTGGTATAGTCTGGGGAGCGGAAGACGCCAGAGGAGAGGAACAGTCCCTCAATATAGTTCCGGCGATAAAACTGGATTGTCAGATCTGCCAGTTCCTCCGGCGTAAAGGCTGCC
>OFMP01001674.1_pt1 | contig 10935 bp, 6 predicted proteins | sample 1541841 | NCBI WGS metagenome assembly OFMP01 (sample SAMN04209226, study PRJEB22552) | human gut metagenome | biome: gut; material: feces | host: Homo sapiens | place: USA: Oklahoma
AATCCAAGAGGATATATAGCTCTTTTAGAGTTTACACAGAATTAATTACAGTCTCAAGTAAATTGTTATTTAGTTCATCAGACCGGTTACGCGGACCGGAATAAAGGATTCCTAACTTTTATTCCGGTCCGGGCAGCCGTCGCTTAATGCATTAAACAGCAATCGAATAATACACCGCCGAATAAGCCGAAAGATCCAGCACAGCCTTCCCGTCCGTAACCTTCACTTTCTTCTTCGTATACTTCTTACATCCTCCAAAAGTTTCATCATCACTAGCCAGAATCACTTCCAGTTCTTTCGCATCTTCCACCGGAAGTTCATACCCTTTCTGATCCTCATCCGAGAAATTAAAGACAGCGGCAATACGTTCTTTGCCATCCGCTCTTTCAAAAGCGTAGATACAGCGTTCTTCCTGATGACAGTCCAGCCAATGGAAGCCGGCGTTTTCATAGTCTTTTGCGGAAAGAGCCGGAGTTGTCATATACAGATGATTCAGTTTCTGCATGAAGTGATGGAATGCATCGTGAATTGGATACTTCAGGATATCCCAGTCCTGTTCACGTTTTTCATCCCATTCACGGAGTTGTCCGATCTCATTCCCCATGAAGTTTAATTTCTTTCCAGGATGTGCATACATGTACATATAGAAGGCACGTGCCTGTGGGAATTTCTCTTCGTATTCTCCATGCATTTTCTGGGCGATGGTTGCCTTTCCGTGAACCACCTCGTCATGTGAAAGCGGAAGAAGGAAAACATCGTTATAATAGTACATCATGGAGAACGTAAGCTTGTGATAATCGCGGCTTCTGTATTCCGGTGCGGTGCGGAAGTAGTCAAGTGTATCGTTCATCCAGCCCATATCCCATTTGTAATCGAATCCAAGTCCGCCCTGATCAGCAGGTTTTGTTACGCCTTCGAAAGAAGTAGAATCTTCGGCAGAGAGCATAGCTGTCGGGTGCAGTGTTTTTAATCCGCGGTTCATTTCACGAATAAAGTCTACTGCATTATTGTTGACACCTCTTGCCGGTTCACCCTGCCAGTAAATGATACGGCTGATTGCATCCATACGGATTCCGTCCACATGATATACGCTTAACCAGTAGTTCGCAGCAGACTGCAGGAAGCTTCGGACCTCGCCTCTGGAATGCATGAAGTTGCAGCTTCCCCATTCGCTGACACCAACGTCCTGATGTGGATATTCATAAAGTGAAGTTCCGTCATAATCGGCCAGTGCATAATGATCAACGGCAAAATGTACCGGCACGAAATCCATGATCACACCGATGTCGTTCTTGTGGCAGGCATCAATGAATTTCATCAGTTCTTCGGCAGTTCCATAGCGTGATGTCGGGCTGAAGAATCCAGTATTCTGATATCCCCAGGATTCGTCACACGGGTGTTCGCTGAGCGGCATGATCTCGATATAGTTATAATCATTTTCCTTAAGATAAGGGATCAGGATGTCGATCATTTCTACATAAGTGTACCAGTCGTCTGCTTTTTCAGAAGGCTTCTTAAATGAGCCGAAATGCAGTTCGTAGATATTGAGTGGTTTGTCCTTGCATACTGAACGCTTCTGCATCCATTTGCTGTCTTTGAATTTGTAATGGGACAGGTCGCGGATGATAGACGCGAAGTTCGGACGGAGTTCCATGCCGAAGCCGTAAGGATCGCAGTGCTCTACGCAGTTTCCGTCCTGTCTGTAGATGCGGTACTTGTACATCATGCCCGGCTTTGCACCTTTGGCATAACATTCCCAGAAATTTCCGTCATAAGTTTTATTAAGTTCCCATTCCTGCCAGTCGTTAAATTCCCCAATGACTGTAATGCGTGATGCAGCAGGTGCAAAGGTACGGAATGTGGTTCCGTCTTTGTCCGGGTGTGCGCCGAGAAATTCATAGGCGTCGAATATTTTTCCTGTGTAAAATCCGTAAAAATCCATATTAACCTCCGTAAAAATGCAACGTAAATAATTAACTGCCGAAAAGATAATGGACAGTAGTTGCTTTTTTGATCTATAATCATATTATAAGAGAAATGCGAGAAGGTATCCACCGACAAAACCGACGAATGGGTGGATAACCGACGAATGGGAAAAAGTGTCGGGAAAGTGAGAAAATGAAATGGATCTTAGGATTGAGAAAACAGAGCGGGGAATCAAGAATGCATTTATCGAACTGCGTTCCAGAAAACCTCTGGAAAAGATAACAGTAAAAGAATTATGTGAAAGTGCAAGGATCAATAAGTCTACCTTTTATGCACATTATAAAGATATCTACGATCTGTCAGATGCGATGGAAGAAGAAGTGGTACAGTCGATTGCGAACAGTATTCAGCATCCGGAATATCTTCTGGAGCATCCGGCAGAATTCGCAAGGGAACTTCTGATGGCCTATATATCTCAGAATTCTCTGACGGCAATATTATTTTCCGGCAGTCAGGCAAATCATTTCGCGGACAGTATTGAGCGGAGTATCAAGCAGATGATTTTTGAAAAATATCCGGAGTTTGAAGAAGATACGGCGATGAACGTGATGTTGAGTTTTTGCATTCAGGGAAGCTACCATGCTTATCAGAAGAACCGGAGCGGAGATATCATGACGGTGATCGATGTGATCGCAGGGATGACGGGAGCGGTTCGACCGATGTATGAAGAACGATTGGGGGAGAGCAGATCATGAATCTTGAACAACCGTGTATCCGCATTTCGGTGCGGAATCTGGTGGAATTTATATTGAGACATGGAGACATTGACAACCGGACCGGCGGGGCAGATAAGGAGGCTATGCAGCAGGGCGGCCGGATACACCGGAAAATCCAGAGACAGCAGGGGGCAGAGTACCGTGCAGAGGTCTCGTTAAAGTATCAGATAGCGTGCGATGGATTTATCCTGAGTGTAGAAGGAAGAGCGGACGGGATCATAGAACTTCCGAAGCGTGTGGTGATCGACGAGATCAAAGGAGTATTTAAGGATTTGAAACGTCTGAAAGAACCGCAGCTTTTACATCTGGCTCAGGCAAAATGCTATGCCTATATCTATGCAGAACAGAAAAATCTGGAAGAAATCGGAGTACAGATGACGTATTGTAATTTAGATACCGAAGGAATCCGGAGATTCCAGGAGGTATATACCCGGGCAGAACTTAAGAAATGGTTCGAAGAACTTGTATCAGAATATGAAAAATGGGCAAGATACCAGATGGAATGGAGAGCCAAGAGAAATGCTTCAATCAAAACAGTGGAATTCCCATTCGAATATAGAGACGGACAGAAGAAACTGGTTGCGTCGGTATACAGGACAATTTTGAGAAAAAAGAAATTATTTATCCAGGCACCGACCGGAGTCGGCAAGACAATGGCGGCCGTATTTCCGGCGGTGAAAGCAGTCGGGGAAGAACTGGGAGAAAAGATCTTTTATCTGACGGCGAAGACGATCACCAGAACGGTGGCAAGTCAGGCATTCGAGATCCTGAGAAAGCAGGATCTGAAGATGAAAGTCATCACATTGACGGCAAAAGAAAAGATCTGTTTCTGTGAGGAAACTATCTGTAATCCGGATGCATGTCCATATGCCAAAGGACATTTTGACCGTGTAAATGCTGCTGTTTATGAACTGCTCACATCGACAGATGAGATGAGCCGGGAAGTGCTGGAAGAACAGGCAAGGAAATGGAATGTGTGTCCGTTTGAAATGGCACTGGATGTATCGCAGTGGGTAGATGCGGTTATATGTGATTATAATTACGTCTTTGATCCGAATGCACATCTGAAACGCTTTTTCGGAGACGGCGTCAAAGGAGAATATCTGTTTCTGATCGATGAGGCACACAATCTGGTCGAACGTGGGAGAACCATGTACAGCACCAGTATTTGCAAGGAAGATTTTCTGAAAATCAAAAAGCTGGTAAAATACGGAGAACCGAAACTTGTCTCGGCGTTGGAGAGCTGCAATAAGCAGCTTCTGGAGTTAAAAAGAGAATGTGGCGGCTGCCAGATACTGAATAGTGTGTCACATGTGTATATTAAGCTATTGTCTTTGATGACAAAGCTAGAAGAGTTTATAGAAGACTGTAAAGATGAAGTAATACGGAAAGGGGTACTGGAGTTTTACTTTGGTATCCGTAATTTCATATATATTCATGACCGGCTGGACGAAAATTATCTGATTTATTCAGAACTAAGTGAAGAAGGAAAGTTTTACCTGCATCTGTTCTGTGTCAATCCGGCGGGATGCCTGCAGGAATATATGGGAAAAGGAAATAGTACGATATTATTTTCGGCAACATTTCTTCCGATCAATTATTATAAGAAACTGTTATCTGCGGCAAAGGATGATTATGCGATCTATGCAGAATCTCCATTTGAACAAAGCAAAAGATTACTGCTTCTGGGAAATGATGTCAGCACGAAGTATACCAGACGCGGACCGGAGATGTACCGTAAGTATGCAGAATATATGATGCGTGTGATAAAAGGAAGAACAGGAAATTATCTTGCCTTTTTCCCGTCTTACCGATTTCTGGAAGAAGTGTGGGAAGCATTCATGGAACTGCCGCAGGAACAGATTGAAGTTGCAGTACAGTCCCAATATATGACGGAGCAGGAACGGGAAGAATTCCTGGAAAAATTCGAACAGGAAAGAGCACACAGCCTGATCGGCTTCTGTGTGATGGGTGGTATTTTTTCAGAAGGAATTGATCTGACGGAAGATAAACTGATTGGGGCAATGATCATCGGGACAGGACTTCCGCAGGTGTGTCTGGAACGGGAACTTTTAAAGTATTATTTTGACCGGAAGAATCTGAATGGATTCGATTATGCTTATTTGTATCCGGGCATGAATAAGGTGCTACAGTCGGCAGGACGAGTCATCCGGACTGATCAGGACAGAGGGGTGATTGCACTTTTGGATGAACGTTTTATGGACCGGCGGTGCCAGGAGGTGTTTCCGAGGGAGTGGAATGATTTCCAGATCTGTAACAGTGAAAATATCGAAGAAAAGATAGCAGGGTTCTGGAAGGAAGAACAGATGGATAAGAGGTAAGCAGAATCAGAAAAATATTATTTATAGAAAAATATATTATAGAACAATATGATAGAAAAAAATACCATGAGGGACATATGCCACATGGTATTTATGCGAAAGTAAATAAAAGTAGCTGCCACCGGTAGTTCTCCAGGGATACTTTGGCAAGAAAAAGAGTTTGTAAACATATTAAAAATAAGATAAAAACTCCTGTGCGGCTTTGGATACCGGAACCTTCTCGTTATGCGCAATGACAAGTTCGCGTTCCGGAAGCGATTCCTTCGTCTCAACAATGAACAGAGAATCCGAATCGGCTGTCTGGGAAAGACAGAAATCCGGAATAAATGCGATTCCAAGTCCGATGCGGGCAAGGTCGATCAGAAGGTCATTACTGCTGAGTTCGATCTCCGGAACCAGATCCAGCTGATTCTGAAGAAACAGGTTGTGCAGATATTCACTGGTTGTACTCTTTCTGTCCAGCATAAGGATCGGGTAGTCCAGAAGTTCTTTGAAAGAAACCTTCTTTCCTTTTAATTCTTTAAATGCTTCATTGGCAATGAACACATCCTGGAAATCTTTGATTTTTTTCACATTCGGAACATTTCCGAGATAGGAATTCGGTGAATTGACAACGATCAGATCCACCTGCCCGGTCTCCAGGAGTTCTACGCAGCGGATCGATGTCGCATTCGTAACCTTGATATGCGCTCCCGGAAATTCCCGGTGGAAGCGTTCCAGATAAGGCACCAGGAAATAACGGCAGATCGTATCACTGGCTCCGATGTGAAGCTGTCCTCCGCGTACGCCGACATCGAGAAGCTGGCTTTCCCCACGCTTGATCAGGCTGATCGCCGGTTCGATATGGCGCAGAAGAATCTCTCCTTCGGTAGTAAGACGTACTTTCTTGGTGCTTCGGATGAATAAGGTCTGATCCAGCTTTTTCTCCAATGCCTTGATCGACTGGCTGACAGCCGACTGCGAGATAAACAACTGCTTGGAAGCTTCCGAAAAGCTTAAGGTGGAAGCTACATAGTAAAATACTTTATATAACTCATAGTTAATATCCATGATAAGTCCTCCTAATGAATCTTAACTGTATTATAAGTGAAATGAAAGAAAATTACAACCGTATTTACAATAGAAGTGTTATAATAATGAAGAACAGGAGGAAAAAAACTTGAAGAAATTAACAACGCTCATATCGGTTGTGGCCATGATGTGTGCAGTGATCGCAGCACTTGCATTCAGTATCTGGGCGGCAGTATATGGAGACAGTCATTATAGATTTTACAAAAAAGAATACCAGAAATATGAAGTGACAGAAGATCTGGATATGAACATCGACCATGTCATGTACGTGACAGAACATATGATGAACTATCTGATCGGAAAAGAAGAGAAGCTGTCAGTTGTAACAACGGTGGAAGGAAAAGAGCAGGATTTCTTCAATGAAAGAGACCGGATGCATATGCGAGATGTCAGGAATCTATTCCTGGGAGGTATTAAGGTCGGGGGAGTTTGCCTGATTGTAGCTGCAGCCATACTGACGATGTTTAAAAAGCGGGAAAAAGACTGGAAGAGACTTTTTTGCAGGGCATATTCGATCGCACTTGGTGTATGGCTGGTCATAGGTGTACTGCTTGGCATTGCTTTCAGTATAGATTTTACGACGTGTTTTACGATTTTTCATAAACTGTTTTTTACCAATAATCTATGGATATTCAATCCGGAGACTGATTATATGATCCGGATGCTGCCGGAAGGATTCTTTTCTGATATGGTGATCCGTATCAGTGAGGTATTTGGAGCGGTGCTGGTAGTGATATGGATCGTATTGTTCGTTATTAAAAAATATTATAAAAAGCCAGAGGAATCGTAAATCTGTAAAAATGGATTGACGGGAATGAAAATGATAAAGGATTAATAAGTACAGATTATAAAAGTGTTTAAATATATTAATTGTATTAAATAATGATTGTTGTGTTATACTAACAATAGAAAATGTGTAAAAATTCATTTATGGAGGATTACTTATGAGCAATGTAAAAAGAGTGTACGTGGAGAAAAAATCAGGATTTGATGTACAGGCCAAGGAGCTTAAGACTGAGATCCGCAGCTATCTTGGAATCAAAGACGTGGACAGTGTTCGTGTACTGATTCGCTACGATGTGGAAAATGTATCCGATGAGACATTTGAGAAAGCATGTAATGGCATCTTTTCTGAACCACCTGTAGATACATTATATAAAGAAGAATTTCCGGCAGAAGAAGGAAGCAGAATCTTTTCTGTAGAATTTCTTCCGGGACAGTTTGACCAGAGAGCGGATTCCGCTGTTCAGTGTATTCAGTTCATCAAAGAAGACGAGCAGCCGGTCATCCGTACCGCGACAACTTATGTGATCCATGGAGGAGAAGGCAGCTTATCAGATGAAGAATTTGAAGCAATCAAAGAACACTGCATCAACCCTGTAGATTCCAGAGAAGCACAGGGCGAAAAGCCGGAGACATTAGTTACCGTATTTGATGAGCCGGCAGATGTAAAAATCTTTGACGGATTCAAAGATATGGAAGAAAGCAAGTTAAAAGAATTATATGATTCTCTCGGACTTGCCATGACATTCAAGGACTTCCAGCATATCCAGAATTATTTTAAATCAGAAGAAGACAGAGATCCTTCCATGACAGAGATTCGCGTTCTGGATACATACTGGTCAGATCACTGCCGTCATACAACATTCTCGACAGAACTTACAGACGTTTCATTCGGCGACGGCGATTACAGAGAGCCGATGGAAGAGACTTACAAACAGTACATCGCTGATCACAGCGAGATCTTCAAAGGAAGAGAAGACAAATTTGTCTGCCTGATGGATCTTGCACTGATGGCAATGAGAAAATTAAAACGTGAAGGAAAATTACAGGATCAGGAAGAATCCGATGAGATCAATGCATGCAGTATCGTTGTGCCAATCGAAGTAGACGGTGTGGAAGAAGAGTGGCTTGTGAACTTCAAGAACGAGACACATAACCATCCGACAGAGATCGAGCCATTCGGTGGAGCTGCTACCTGCCTCGGAGGAGCCATCCGTGACCCACTGTCAGGACGTACATATGTATACCAGGCAATGCGTGTTACAGGAGCCGCTGATCCAACCGTATCTGTAAAAGATACATTAAAAGGAAAGCTTCCACAGAAGAAACTGGTTAGAGAAGCAGCACACGGATACAGCTCTTATGGTAACCAGATCGGACTGGCAACCGGAGCAGTAAAAGAGATCTATCATCCGAATTATGTTGCAAAACGTATGGAGATCGGAGCAGTACTCGGGGCAGCACCAAGACGTGCAGTCATCAGAGAAACTTCAGATCCTGGAGATATCATTATCCTTCTCGGCGGACGTACCGGACGTGACGGATGCGGTGGAGCAACCGGATCTTCCAAAGTACATACAGAAGAGTCTATCGAGACCTGTGGAGCAGAAGTACAGAAAGGTAATGCACCTACAGAAAGAAAGATCCAGAGATTATTCAGAAGAGAAGAAGTCAGCAAGCTGATCAAAAAATGTAACGACTTCGGAGCAGGCGGAGTATCTGTTGCTATCGGAGAACTTGCAGACGGACTTCAGATCGACCTTGATAAAGTACCTAAGAAATATGCCGGCCTTGACGGAACAGAGATTGCAATCTCCGAGTCCCAGGAGCGTATGGCAGTCGTTGTCGCTCCGCAGGATGTCGAGCAGTTCCTTGCTTATGCAAAAGAAGAAAACCTTGAAGCAACCGAGGTGGCAGTTGTTACCGAGGAGCCGAGACTGATCTTAGAGTGGAGAGGAAAAGACATTGTCAATATTTCCCGTGCATTCCTCGATACCAACGGTGCGCATCAGGAAGCAGATGTCGAAGTCGAGATGCCAAAAGAGGAAGATAACTTCTTTAAGAAGATGGAGCTTCCGAAAGTGGCAGATGCATTACAGAAAAATGATAACAAAGCGGCATGGCTTGCAATGCTTGCGGATCTTAACGTATGTTCCCAGAAGGGACTTGTCGAAATGTTTGACGGTTCCATCGGAGCTGGAAGCGTCTATATGCCATATGGTGGACGTTATCAGTTGACGGAGACACAGAGCATGGTTGCCAAGCTTCCAGTTTTACATGGAAAATGTGATACCGTAACCATGATGTCCTACGGATTTGATCCGTATTTATCTTCCTGGAGCCCATACCATGGATCGGTTTATGCGGTACTCGAATCTCTTTCCCGTATCGTGACAGCCGGTGGTGATTACAAGAAAGTACGATTTACTTTCCAGGAATATTTCCGCAGAATGAACGAAGATCCAAAGAGATGGAGCCAGCCGTTTGCCGCACTGCTTGGTGCATTTGATGCACAGATCGGTTTTGGACTGCCGTCCATCGGTGGAAAAGATTCCATGTCCGGAACCTTTAACGATATTGACGTGCCTCCGACACTGGTTTCTTTCGCAGTCGATGTGGCAAGAGAAAAAGACGTGATCACACCAGAACTGAAAGAAGCAGGAGATAAGCTGGTACTCTTTACGATCGAAAAGAACGCGTATGATCTGCCGGTATATGAACAGGTGATGAAACTGTATGATAAGATTCATGAGCTGATCGGCAAGGGTGCAATCCGCAGTGCCTATGCACTTGACGGAAAAGGTCTGGCAGCAGCAGTCAGCAAGATGGCATTCGGTAACAAACTGGGTGTAACAATTGCCGATGATGTCACTGCAGAAACCTTATTTGCACCGGGATTCGGTAATATCGTAGCAGAAGTAAAAGAAGAGTTTCTTCCTATTATAAAAGAAGCATCCGGAGTTGTTGTCGGTGAAGTGAACGATGCACAGAAATTTGTATACAAAGAAATGTCACTTTCCATGGAGGAAGCAATTGCAGCCTGGACCGGAACACTCGAAAGAGTCTTCCCAACCCGCGCAACCGAGGATAAAGAAAAAGTACAGAGTGACGTATACGATACAAAGAACATCTATGTATGCAAAAACAAAGTTGCAAAGCCGACCGTATTCATTCCGGTATTCCCTGGAACAAACTGTGAGTACGACAGTGCGAAAGCGTTTGAGCGTGCAGGTGCCAATACCATTGTAAAAGTATTCAAGAATCTGAGTGCAACAGACATCCGTGATTCTGTCGATGAATTTGTCAAGGCAATCAACCAGTCACAGATCATCATGTTCCCGGGTGGATTCTCCGCAGGAGATGAACCGGAAGGATCTGCAAAGTTCTTTGCAACAGCATTCCGGAATGCAAAGATGACAGAGGCAGTAAGCAGACTGTTGTCAGAACGTGACGGACTGGCACTTGGTATCTGCAACGGATTCCAGGCGCTGATCAAACTGGGACTTGTTCCTTACGGACAGATCCAGGCACAGAGTGAGGATTCCCCGACGCTGACCTACAACACCATCAACCGCCACATCAGCAAGATGGTATATACCAAGGTCGTAACAAACAAATCCCCATGGCTGCAGCAGGCAAAGCTTGGTGCAACATACTGCAACCCGGCATCCCATGGAGAGGGACGTTTCGTAGCTCCGAAGGAATGGCTGGACAAGCTTTTTGCAAACGGACAGGTTGCCACCCAGTATGTCAATGAAGCCGGCGAGCCAACCATGGATGAAGAGTGGAATGTCAACGGTTCCTACTGCGGAATCGAGGGTATCACCAGCCCGGACGGCCGTGTCTTTGGTAAGATGGCACACGCAGAGCGCCGCGACAACGGCGTAGCAGTCAACATCTACGGAGAGCAGGATCTGAAGATCTTTGAGTCCGGTGTTGCTTACTTTAAATAAAATAAAACCAAAATAGAAGATTCCCGCAGAGAGGAAGAAAGCTCCTTTCTGCGGGAATTTTTTGTCAGAAACAGTAATTTCTGA
>OFMP01001675.1_pt1 | contig 10934 bp, 6 predicted proteins | sample 1541841 | NCBI WGS metagenome assembly OFMP01 (sample SAMN04209226, study PRJEB22552) | human gut metagenome | biome: gut; material: feces | host: Homo sapiens | place: USA: Oklahoma
GAAAACTCGGACGATTGAAATTCACACCCGAAAAACCATCGTCAGTAAAATGGCGAATATTCGTGAACCCATTTCTGCGAGCATAATCTTCCAAGTATTTCTTTTGGTTGGTTATTGAATTTGACTCACCATTGAGGTCATCATCTCTTGATAAACGCTCATAGAGTGCTGTAATCTTTGAAGTCCTTGACATTCTCTTATCCTCCTTTCTTTATGTAATCTGATTTAGCATTACAGGAATTACTCCCTCTGCTAATAGGAGAAAATAGGGGTACAAAGCGGAACTGTTTTTCAAAAAAATCAAAAAAATTTTTGAAGTTCTGAAACCGACTTTGATAACCTATTTTCAATTTAGGAACGCATTATTTATCGTCCTACTAAAGTATAGCCCTCTACCGTAAGCTCCAGTGCTGTTGTCACTTCACCAAAGTTCGCTGCCCATGAATCAAAGTGATAAATTCCCATCTCTTCAAGTGCCGCTTTCTGCAAGTAAAGCTGCATGACATACATCTCACACATGGTATTGGATATCGGTGTACCTGTCGCAAATACAATGCCTCTGCCATCATTTATCTCAGACAAATACTGGCATTTAAGCTGCATATCCGTTGACTTCTTCGCTCCACTGCTGCTGATACCTGACACATTATTCATCTTGGAAAAAATCGCAAGGTTCTTAAAATTGTGCGCTTCGTCAACCATGATAGAGTCCACACCAAGTTCCTCAAAGGTTATAAGGTCATCCTTCCTACTCTCATCTGATAAGGATTTCAGCTGCTCCTCCAGCTTTTTCTTCTGGCTTTCCATCTGCTTTACAGTCCATCTCTCTCCGTTACGCTCCTTCATCTCATCAATCGCATAGCTGATTTCATCAATCTGCTCGTTAAGCATTCTTTCCTTTCTCTCTTCGGAGATTGGGATTTTCTCAAACTGCGAGTGAGACATGATAATGCAGTCATAGTCACCTGTCGCAATCCTTGATACGAACTGTTTCCTGCGGCTCTTCTCAAAATCACGCTCTGTAGCAACTAAGACATTTGCCGACGGATACAGCCTTAAAAACTCTGATGCAGTCTGCCCGATAAGCGGCTTTGGAACAACCATGATCGTCTTATTGGCAAGTCCGAGTCTCTTCTGCTCCATGCAGGCAGCCATCATCTCAAAGGACTTTCCGGCACCGACACAGTGTGCCAGCAGGGTATTCCCTCCAAGAAGGATTCTTGCCACTGCATTCTTCTGGTGTGGCTTTAGCTCAATCGCCGGATTCATTCCCGGAAACTGTAAATGGCTTCCGTCATACTCACGCAGGCGGATGTTATTGAATGTCTCGTTGTAATACTCCACATACTTCTGTCTTCGCTCCGGCTCGGCAAACAGCCACTCCTTGAACTTCTCCTTGATCATGTTCTGCTTTTCCCTTGCAAGCATTGTCTCATTCTTATTGACTTCGTAATGATATTTTCCATCTCCGTCATCAATCCTGTCCCTGACTGTTACAGTTTTAAGATTCAGCGTATCCTCAAAAATAGAATAAGCATCCATGCGGCTTGTACCATAAGTCTTAGTAGCTGCCACTGAATGCTTATCCATACTTTTATTCTCGATGAACCATTCCATGCTCATCTTATTTAGGTGTACCTGAATTCCTGTATTGTAATACTGGCTTCTGACTGCTCTTGCACGCCTTGGCGTATTGAGAAGTTCATAGATAAACTGCTCATAATCAAGCGGTTCAATCCATGTCGTACCAATCTTTACATCAATATCCGAGGCTTCAATCCATTCCGGCTGCACCTTTTCAAGTGCTGCCACATTTCCTGCAAATCTTTCTGCCTGCGGATTGTCTGTATCAGCCGCCATAGCCTTTGCTACACGAAGTTTGTCTCTCACATTTCCCGAAAGATACTCGTCTGCTGTCTCCCAGCCGATGTCGGGATTGTTCTCGTTGTAGCGGTCTGGATTTAGGAAAACCAGTCCGTCCAGCTCTTCCACAAGGACTGCCCTTCTAAGCTCTGCCAAAGCATCGTCACTTAGCGTTATCTCATCCACTGTCTGTCCAGACTTTTCTGCAAGTTCTTCCTTTGCATTTGTAATATCCGGCTCATAGATAGAAAGCATATAGGCAAGATTTACATATCCAAATTCATTGACGGATACATTTAATGCTTCCACAGCGGTCTCCACTCTGTCTATGACTGTCTTTGCCTTAATCGTCTGCTTATAAAACATATCCGCTTTTTTCACCTCCCCATCTTCGTTTACTTCCTCAAGACTGCAAAGAAGTGGATAATCGCTGTCGTCCCTGAATGCTATTCTGTTTGCTTTTGAAGTAATGGCTCCATACTGCTTTACGAAGGCATCATATTTTACATTAAGAAGTCTCTGCTTATCAGAAAGCTCCTCCTCGTTGCAGCCATCCATCTGGATATCAATCAGCTCTCTTGTTATCTGTCTGATTTCATCAAGGCTTCGGATTCGCTCCTCGGCAGTCTGTGATACTTCTTTTCTTACCATCTCGGAATTTTCCCTGTAATAGAGCTTTCCTTCATAAAATGTGTAAGTGTAGTTTCTCACATCCGGATCAGCCGGGATAACTTCCTCTGTCTGCTCCGCCTCATCTGCCACTCTCTCAAAATCTGTCATCTGGGCTTTAATATTTCCGATTGCCTTATTGAGAGCCTCGTACATATTGAAGTTCTCATCATTATTCACACAGACTGTATATCTGCTGTCCTGTCCGTAAATCCTTGTGTCATATTCCATAGATCCAAGCATCATCTCCGGATGCTCTGCAAAATAAGAGTTGACTGCAATGCCATTCTCAGTTACACCAAGGTGTACCCAGTCAGGTTCAATATCAATCTTTCTCTCCCTCTTCTGCAAAAACAGGATATCTGCTGTCACTTCGGTTCCTGCATTATCTTTAAATGCAGTATTCGGAAGTCTTACTGCTCCCACAAGCTCTGCTCTTTCAGCCAGATACTTTCGGATAGTAGGATTTGCCTTATCAAGTGTTCCCTTTGTGGTGATTACTGCAACCATGCCTCCCGGTCTTACCTGATCAAGTGCTTTTGCCAGAAAATAATCGTGGATACGGAAGTTATACTTGTTGTACTTTGGATCAAATACCTTATAATCACCAAATGGCACATTTCCGACAACCACATCAAAGAAGTTATCCGGATATGTGGTATTCTCAAATCCTGTGATACTGATATTGGCATTCTGATAAAGCTGCTTTGCAATTCTTCCTGAAATGCTGTCAAGCTCCACCCCATACAGCTTGCTTCTCTGCATTGGTGCCGGCATACTTCCAAAGAAGTTACCGATACCCATAGATGGCTCTAATACATTGCCGCCTCTGAAACCAAACTGGACAAGTGCCGAATTTATGCACATGGCAATCTCCGGTGAAGTGTAAAAGGCATTGTTTACTGTTGCCCTAGCTGCAGCATACTCTTCATCCGATAACATCTCTTTGAGTTCTTTGTACTCTTTGCTCCAGCTTTCATTATTCTCGTCAAATGCCTGTGACAGTCCGCCCCATCCGACAAACTTCGACAGAATTTTCTGCTCCTCCGGTGTGGCAATCCTGTTCTCTAATTCAATCTGCTTTAATGTGCGGATTGCATCAATGTTCCACTGGTATCTGGTCTTGGCACCGCCTTTTTCCAACTCCCAGAGATTGTAATGGAAGTTGTGCTTTTTCTGATTGTCAGCAACTGCCAGTTCTGTTTCATCCTGTAACTGAGATTCTTCGGTTGATTCTCTTTGACTGTCATCTCGATGCAAATCATCAGATACATCAACTGACGCTGGTTCGACATTATCTGACACAATGCGACCATTCTCGTCAATCTTGGTATTCCAGCCATTTGCAATCGCTCTTTCCCTGGTTTCAAGACGATTGGCTCTTACACTATCCTCGATATCAAAGAATCTCTTATAGACCGGATTCATCTTATCCCTGTCAGCCTTCTGCTTTGTCTCCTGATAATACTTCTTCTGGTCTTCTCCGCAGTAAAATGGCTGTTTTACCATATAAGATAAGATTTCATATAACTCACGCCAGTCGAGAGCACCTTCCTTTCGCACACCATTCCTGTTCTTATAGCTGATCTTCACATATCCGCTTCTGATTGAGTACTCCACAAGACCATACTTATTGTTGGAATATGCTTTTCTTTCTGCATTATCTGTCCCTAATGCAATATCCCTGATAAGGTCAAGTTTATTGGGCATAAATGCAAAATCAGACTGCACCACATCCATAAGGAATGCCCTAAACGGAGTGTAGCAGCTGCAATCTGTCACAAGAATCTCCGCCGCATCACGCAGGTCTTCATCAAGCTCTGCAATACGCTTGGCATAATCAATCGGTGTAATATACTGAAGCTCTGATGGATCTTTTTCAGTTGTTTCAGCTTCTATCTCTGCACCATATTCTGCCTGTGTTACCATGCGGTCTTCATCGGCAGTTTCCTGTGGTGTCATGCCTTTTGCACTTACATAATCTCTGTTAGAAGCATAGCTCTCCGGCTCATCCGGTATTGCATAATCATCAATCTCTGATTCTGCCTCCTCCGGTTCCACTTCCCGGTATTCGGCATCAATGACCTCATCATCCTCACGGAGTCCGTCCATCGCAAGCTCATCAATACGAGGTGTCTCAGGCTGGTATTCCCCTGTAAGAATAAGGACACCAAGCTCTTTTTCGATATCTTTCCACGAAACATATCCTTCAACCTCTCCATCCTCATCTCGCCACTGAAAACGCAGTCCATTCCCATGAAATGTGTCATATCCGTGCAGTCCCAGTCCGTCAACCGGCCAGCCTGCACCTCCCTGACCATACTCTGCTTTGATACGCTTTGCCCTGGTTCCTGCATCAATCTCTGTTTCAAAAATCTTGCATACCCTGCCCTTGCCACCGACAAAGCCTGTACCTCTCATAAGCACCTGTTTGATATACTCACCTGGTACTGTTGCAGACTTTTTGGGATTCAGATAATTGTATTTACCTGCTAATGCAGCTTTTCTGTCCTGCTCGAACTGACGCATAAACTGATTATTGTTTTCATCCTCAGTATGAATGGTGCCAATGCTTGCCTGCCCGTTCTGGTCGAAAAAAAAGGAAGCCTGTGTATATTCGGCTTCCTTACTAACACCCAATGAATTGATTTCATCAAGTTCCCTATTCAGTTCTGTATCATCTGATTCTAGTGGAATCGCATCACTATCTGATGGAGTACCACTTCCTCTGCCTGCATCTTCGCCTGCTCTCTTATCTTCCACATCTCCATTGTCGATGACGGATTCTGTGGCTTGTGCTTCGCCAGATACTGCATCTCTAACTGGTCGTACAGCTGATTCGCTTCCTCCTCTACCGCTGACATCTTCTCGTACATCTTCCCGAATCTCATCAGCGTCTTGTATCTTGCCGGCTCGTTCTCTTTGAGATAGTTCATCGCCATCCTTCCGTATTTGCCCAGCTTCGTGAGATCCTCCGTCTCGTCCGGCATCTCTATCTGCGGATAAAGCAGTCCGTCCACTTCCTTGTAAGTCATTTCTTCTAACATATCCAATTCTCCTTTCGCTCTCGATTGCCTTTAAGTTACGACTAAATTCTCTAAGAACACTACAGGAGACATCGCATACAATGGAACCAAGACGGTAAATGATCTCTTCGTCTTTGATATTTACGATCTGACTAAAATCCTGTTCTTGCACAGATAAGTCAAATCCGCATCTCGTCCCTACAGCATACATGACACTTGCATATACAAGCTGCTCCATGTCCATTTCCTGCTGTAAGCCATTGCGTTTCTTACTTTCTTCCTTTATCACACTACCTGATAGCTGCATAAGCTCGGTCATTCGGTCTCCGAACTCTTCTTTTATTATAAGCCAAACATCTGTTCCTGTAAACTGTTTTAATATATTTTTTAGAGACTCCCTGTCGCTGTTATCGTACTGCTCAATCTGACCTTCTGACACAAGAAAATCCACATAATCCTTAAGATTTTCTCCCTCAAGGTCCCATGTCAGCTTAACATTCTTCCCTCCGGTATCACTGATATCAAAGATATACCTCATGCGTGGATTCAGTGCCCTCGACGGGAAGATAGCGCAGCCTTTCGCACCACGCTTTACATATCTTCCCACCTTTTTCCAGGTATCATAATCTGCCATGAGTGTGCTTTTTTCCGGAGGTCTCTGCGCTGTTACCATAACGATATTGTCAAATTCATAGCGGTATAACTGACCTGCGACCTTTAACACATCCTTCCAGTTCTTTTCTGATCTGGTGATGTTACCAATCTCAGAATCGTATATCGCTTTGACCTTCATATCAACGCCCATACCTTTGTCCTCCTCTACTTAAACATCTCTGCAAACAATCCCTTAAATAGCTTTAACTCATCCTTATCCAGCTCGATTGCAAATTCATTGTCGATTGCCTGTTTTTCGCATTTATCCTTTTTCTTTGCAATCTTACGCACCACACGAAGAAGCACATAGCACTCCTTGGACTTTGCAATGCTCTGTTTAAAGGTCAGCTCATCCTCATCGACTGACTTCTGTGTCTGATAGATAATCTCTTTTAACTTATCATTAATACCATCTACTTCCTCAATGGAAATAATAACGGATGCCTTAGAAGCACCCGATCTGTCCCACTCCTTATGAAGTTCCTTTACTAAAAACTCCATGTTCTTAATTACTGTTGTTGAATCACTTTTCATCTTGCTCTTCCTCCGTTTTCTTTTAATGAAGAAGGGAGCTGACCTTCGCTGATAGGCGTAAAATCAACTCCCTTCATGTCCTCTGCTCCAAGGACTATCTGCTCTGCATAATACATATCCATTGCCTTATTGATGGCATCGTCAAGCGACTCTGCCTTTACTTTCTGTACTCGTGAAAGCACTTCTTTTATCTCAACATCAAATTCCTGTTCCATATGATATCGCCTCCTGTAAAAATCTCATCACCGGCTCTTTTCTTCCTTTACCTGTCTTTCCTTAAAGCCCTCATCGTACTTTCCATCTTCCAGCCTGTCGTAAAAACAATCCTCTTCAATCGTTCCGAAATCCTCATACATCTGGTGAAGGAAGTCATTCTGCAGCTTCTTTGGTACATCATCATCCTTTGACATATCCTGATAAAAATAGAACTTCTGCTTTAGCTTTGCCCTGTAATCATAGATATCCTCTATCTTTTCCGGTGTGCCATACTCCCTCTTGTATGCCTTGAAATTTGTAGTTGAAAGTGTGGAACCTAGATAAATGCCATGCTCCCACGATACCCCGATTGTGGTATTGTCCTTTGTAGGCTTCTCATCCTTCGGATAACGCTTATACTCTGTCGCACCAAGGGCGATTGTAAGGGAACCTGACTTCATATCCATCACCACAAGATTCCTTGGTGATAATGCTTCAAGCACCATGTAATCATGGTCATTGAAGTTATGAAATGTCTGTCCCCTTTCAAATGAGCGGTTCTCCATTTCATAATGCAGGTTAAAATCATCAACCCAGCCCTTATCGGTCATTCCAATCTCCTTAAGCTTTGCAACACATTCAGAAGAACTGGCTTCTTTATCAAACCGAAATTCTTTGGAATCGTTATAAAACCCCTGAAGAAAATGTCCCAGCTGAATATCATCCAGACAGAATCTCGCAGATAAAGTTACATTTGCTGCCCTGTAATACTCTGCGAAGTTTTCTGCTTCACCAAGTGTTCTTCCAAGCTGCAACAAATTATCTGCAAGCTCTGACATGTCATCAACTGCTATAAAACTCTTATAATCATCCAGAGTCATCAGCATATTTGTCTCTGTTCCCCTGTCGTTTTCTGTTACCAGTATCATATCTTTTAAATCCATTCTTACCTCCAGTCTCAGAGAGGGACTATGCCCTCTCTGCAAATTTCCTGTTATGGTCTTCCTATCACAACAATCTTTCCTGTGCTTGCCACATCTCTGTAGACCACACCAAGACTTTCATTAAGTGCCTCTACCACCTTGCCATTTCCGACATATACTGCCACATGGCTGATGTTCTTATATCTTCCGTTGCTTGTAAAACTGTAGAAGATAAGGTCTCCCGGCTGTAACTCATCAAAGGAGACAGTCTTTCCGGCTTCATCCAGTCCCTGTGCCTCCGCTGCCGCTGTGGTTGCACCGCCGTAACTAATATCCACACCTGCATCTTTCCATGAATAATAGGCTAAGGAGCTGCAGTCATAATAGTTACCGCTATCTCTTAAATCTTGACTATAAGGAAAGCCAACTCTGTGAAGTGCATAGGAGCAGACTGTTTTCTGCCTGCTGTCTGTAATTCCACTAAGGATGGCATTGATTTCATCCTCAGTCATGGAGCTTACTCCCGGACTTCCGCCTCCGCCGCCACTTCCGCTTCCGGCATATCCAAGCTGTCCCATAAACTCCGGACTCATGATCTGCTCAAGCATTTCCACCTGATCAGAATTAAATCCATAGACCGAAATCATATCTCTGTACGATTTCAGTGTGACATTCACATACAGAACCGACTTCGTGACAGTAGTTACATTACCGTCTGCATCTGTTTCTTCCACATCCTTTGTTCCTGTGCTTGTGGTGTATGAACACATATCATTTACAACTGCCTGCAGCCAGCCTTTAGAAGTATCATTCATGACTGTTGCAGTATCTCCGATACCATGCTTGACCATATAGACTGCCATGATGTCATAGTAATTGCTTGGGTTTTCTTCCATACCTTCATAATCCACATATACAAGCTCTCCAAGGTCATATCCGGTATGCTCATTCACTTTCGTGTTCACATCCCGGTTAAACTCCTGCACATAAGCACTCGTTACTGTCTGCACGGTATCTCCTGATTCAAGTGGTGGCAGGAATAAAGCAAATGGAGAATTGTAAAGGATTGCTATCACCGCTATAACCGGAACCGCAATCATGGCAACTACAAGAACAAGTAATAAAAGCACCAATCCGATAATCGGTGCAGCTGCCTTTACCCAGGTAATCGCTTTTCGCACAATCAGATCCTTTACCAGTTTTGCCACGCTGTCTGTCTGATTCTCCTGTGCTTTCATCTTATCCAGAAAGAATTTTATCTTCCTGCTCCGGTTGGTCATCTTTTCATCCTTGACCTCTATGGACACACCTGCAGCATATCCGGCTGCCATGCCGATTGCAGTACCAACTCCCGGTGCAACCGCTGTTCCTGCCGCTGTAGCAGCTGCCTTTGTGGCAGTTTTCGCTGCAACCTTGGCAGTAGTCTTGGCTGTTTCTTTTGCCGTCTCTTTAGCTACCGCCTTGGCTGTATCTTTGGCAGCTTTCTTTGCTGTCTTTTTTGCCAGCTTCTTTCCTGCCTCTACCTTCTTGATACGCTTCTTTGCCTCGGCTGCCGCCTTTTTCCTGAAAAGTGCTGCGCCCTTAGAAGCAGTTCCGGTAACAGGGCGGCTTGCTTCATATGCAAGATATGCTGCCTGCGATACCTCATGCCCGCCTTCCACCTGCTCTGTTACTGCCCCGGCTGCAAGTGCTCCAGTTCTTCCTGCAATGTGAAGATTGGTATTCTTGGTCTTGATGGAAGTTCCTGACTCTCTGATGTTACGCTTAAACTTAGAAAGACCTTTATCCTTAGCCTCCGACTGATGAATGGTACTCTTTCTATAAGTACTCTTTCCATCAGTACTTTTCTGAAGCATCAATTTTGCAGATGCTTTTTTATCCATTTCATTGGCTTTAGCATCATGCACTTTCGGTCCTCTCTCTACTGTATAGATGTTGCTGCCTTTAATCTTGGCACCCTTTGGCTCGTGGGCATGAATCTTGGCTTTCTCCTTGGTGTGAATGACCATAGGCTTATCATCCACCTTTTTTATCTTCAATGTTCTCACCTTCTTTCTACATCCATTACCCAAAAATGGGTAAAAAAATAGCCATCTGGATGATTAGTCCAAATGGCTTATGTAAAAATCTATTTAATTCTATTGTAAAGAACTGTCTCTATTCTGGTTGATAAATCAATCTTTTTCTTATAAAGAAGTGTCCACGATGCTTGATTTTTTGAATAATCCATCTTTTCCTCTGGAAAAAATGAACGACAGAAATAATTATCTCCTTCATCATTAGATAAAAACAAAAATAGATTCCTGCTCTCCACGTTGTTTTCCATAAGATAATCAGCCTCAATCATTGAATACATATTTGCTTTCTTATTATACTTAAACACAGTATCATTACTATCAATCATTTGTTCAAGCAATGGCAGGAAATGAACTCTTTGCTCTATCTTATTATAAAAATCTGATGACTCTATTTTTTCAATTGTAATTGTTCCATCTGCTATCTCATCAAATACTCTGCCTCTGTCTCGGCTCAATTCAGGTCTGTCTACCAGATATTGTAATCCCATAAGATGAAAACAATCTTTTTTATCAAATGAAATTCTTAATGTAACTGAAACACCTTTTCTCCCTAGTACAAGCTCATATTCGGTTGATAATAGCGGAATAAATGCATTTATGCAATCTAAAACATTCCTCATTACAGTTCTCCACTACATCCTTAGATTAAGAAAGGCTCTGCATAAGCAGAGCCCTTCTAACATTTTCTTTCGAGGATTAACCTCTAGCCAGATTGTGGTAAATGTCAAACCCTTATAAAGCTCATAAGGCACTGCTCTCTGGCACAATACCTTACTTCTGCGCTTGGCAGGCACTCAAGTTGCCTATCGTTAATGTCATATTAGCTGTCTACAAAAAATATGTCAATCAAAATGCCTAATTTCATAAAGAATTAATATTTTGTATTTGCTGTGGGTTACGTTCGCGGGGTATCTGAATCTTGGGGTATGGTGGCTGAATTCCAGATAATCAGCCGCAATCTTTCCATTCCGGAGGTATTCGGCGCATGTAAT
>OFMP01001681.1_pt1 | contig 10888 bp, 10 predicted proteins | sample 1541841 | NCBI WGS metagenome assembly OFMP01 (sample SAMN04209226, study PRJEB22552) | human gut metagenome | biome: gut; material: feces | host: Homo sapiens | place: USA: Oklahoma
AGGACGTGATGTGCATCGGAAAAGAGACTACATGGGAGTTCTGCCGCAATGTCCTCGAAGAGGTCTGCGAATTGTTCCCTGGCGACATGATCCATATCGGCGGCGATGAAGCTCCACGTGAAAGATGGGCTGAATGTCCGGATTGTCAGGCACTTATGAAGAAGGAAGGCATGACGTCCGAGGCTCAGTTGCAGAGCTACATCACTTCCAAGGTCGAGGAGTTCCTGGCGACTAAGGGCAAGCATATCATCGGCTGGGACGAGGTTCTCGAAGGCGGTGTTTCCAAGAGCTGCGTCGTGATGTCCTGGGCAAAGGGAAGCGAAGGCGGACAGAAGGCTGCCGCGCTCGGCAATGATGTGATAATGACCGACAAGTATCATTGCTATTTCGACTGCTATCAGACGGAATCCCGTGAGGGTGAACTCTTCGCCCACAGGAGAAGCGTTCCTCTGGAGAAAGTATGGAGCTACAATCCTGTCGGCGGCATGGACGAGAATGCTGCATCTCATGTGCTTGGTGTTCAATGCAATACATGGACGGAGCATCTTTCTGCAATCGAAAGGGTGTACTTCATGAACCTTCCACGAATGGCTGCCCTTGCCGAAGTGGCCTGGTCCAAGCCTGAGACCCTCTCCGGTTATCAGGATTTCCTCCAGCGCATGATTGCCGCTTACCTGCCTATCTATCAGGCCGCCGGCTGGAACTATGCTGAATTCTACAAGCAGGATATAAAGTAGTTCGTAATGACTATGGAAACTGTAAAACTGAACAACGGCGTGCTTATGCCGGTTCTGGGACTCGGTACTTTCGAGGTAACGGAACCGGCTGAGTGTATCGACAGTGTGAAAGATGCCCTGGAATTGGGCTACAGGATGGTCGATACGGCTCAACTATATAACAATGAGGAATTTGTCGGAGAGGGGATAGCTGAATCCGGCGTGCCGCGCGAGGATGTGTTCATCACTACCAAGGTGATGAACTGCAATTTTTCATGCGCCAGGGCTTCGCTTATGGAATCCATGAAGAAACTCCGCACGGACTACCTCGACCTGGTGCTTCTGCATTGGCCTTATGGCGATGTCTATGCAGCATGGCGTGACCTGGAGGCGATGTATGAAGAGGGACTCATCCGCGCGATAGGAGTCTCGAACTTCAACACCGACAGGCTCATTGACCTGATCTGTTACAACAAGGTCGTTCCTGCCGTCAATCAGGTGGAAACCAACATCTTGGCGCAGCAGCTGGAGGCACACGAGTGGATGGTCCGTCTTGGCGTGCAGCATGAAGGCTACATGCCTTTCGCACGTGGCCGTTACGACTCGGTCTTCGAGGATCCGATTTTGGTCGCAATCGCGCAGAAATATGGCAAGACCACACGTCAGGTGGCATTGCGCTATCAGGTTCAGTGCGGCGTGATAGTTATACCGAAAAGCGTCCACCTGGAAAGGATCCGGGCGAACGCTGATATCTTTGATTTCGAATTGACTGGTGAGGAAATGACGGCGATCCGTTCCATGGACCGCAATGCTCCCACCACCGGTGTCCCTGAACTTCCTGAACGTGTCATGAAAGTCACGGGCTTCAAACTTCCTTAGTTTTCCTTCGCGGAAAGTCTGTCGAAGATTACCGACACGGCAATCGCCAACATGCTGAGTGTTATGAAGATAAACTCGGCATGGAGTGCCGCGCTTTGCTCCTGCACCACGTTGCCCGGCATTGTCACTTCATTTCTGAAGATGAAGCCCACGGCTATCGGAACCAGAAGCATACCCATGTTCTGAATCCAATATATGAGCGAATATGCCGTTCCGAGGTTCTTTTCCGGGACAATCCTGGGGATGGCAGGCCATAGGGCCGCAGGCACCAGGGAATAACCGACGCCCAGCATTGCGATAGCCACATAGCCGAAGGCTGAGACCCCTTGTGGCGCGAATGCGATCATGACGTGCGCTAGCAGTACCAATACCGAACCGGCAATCATCCATTTCGTGCCTTTTCCGACCTTGTCGACCATGAAGCCGAAAAGCGGCGCGAAAATCACGGTGAAGAACGGAATCATTGACACCATAAGACTCGCGGTCTCGACCGGGATGCCGAACCTGGGTATAAGGATGGAGGTCGCGAATTTCTTGAACGAGATGATGCTGCAATAGAAGAAGACACAGAGCAGGGCTGACAGGATAAAGTACTTGTTGCCAAGCACCCTGAAGATGTCGGAAAACTTGAATTTGTCCTCTTCCGTGGTCTCTTTCTTGTCTGTGGAACCCGTCACGGCATCGAACCTGGCGTCCATTGCCACGAAAATCCCCCACAGGATGGTGCCCGCGAGCAGAAGCAGGAGTCCGGCAAATGCAGGACGCGCGGTCTCCATGAGCGTGTAGAAGCTTCCGGCAGGTTTGGCGGAAACCAGGATAGGGGAGAGCAGCAGTGCCAATGCCGTACCGAGACGCGCGATCGCCAGCTGCAATCCCATTGCCAATGCCATGTTCTTGCCTTTGAACCACTTGGCGATGGAGCGGGTCACGGCGACTCCGGCGATTTCACTTCCGAGACCGAAAATCATACAGCCGGCGTACGCCAATGCGAGTGAAGATTTCGGTGACATTCCGGAGGTTATGGCAATGGTGACGATGCCGGCTCCGGCAGCCATCAGGCCGACGAAAATCGAACCGGTGACCCTGACGCCCCATTTGTCGAGCAGCATGCCGCAGACGATCAGTCCGCCCCATACGCAGAGAAAAGAATAGCCGCCGGCATAGAATCCGTAATCGGCTGAATTCCACCCGAGTTCCAGCAATTCCGGGTTATGGAAAAGCTGGGACAGGGATGAAAACATGTCGTCGAAAAAATAAGACCCGAACATCGGGACCACGAGGCAGGCCAATGCCAGCCAGCGGGACACGTTCCGGATCTTACAAGTATCTGAAGTCATTTGCTCCTATTCTTTTACGTTAGGAAGTTCGAGACCGTAGCCTTTCTTCTTGTCCTCAATCTTGAGCAGGAATGTCAGCAGGAATGCGAGCACGCCGAAGCTTGAGAAGATAAGCATCGGTACGAAATATCCGCCGGTAGCCTCAAGTGTTGCGCCGATGATGAGCGGAACGAGGCAGAGGCCGATGTTCTGTACCCAGAAGATGAGGCAGTAAGCGGAGCCGAGAATCTTTTCGTCAATGATTTTCGGTACTGACGGCCACAGGGCAGCCGGTACGAGTGAGAATGAAACTCCCAATGTTACAATGAGTATGAGGGCGAGTGTCTTGCTAGGGAATGCAGGCAGGACGCATGCGAAACCGAGGTGGCAGACGATCATGATGATCGCTCCGAGCATAAGCATTGAAGCGCCCTTGCCCTTGAAATCGAGGAATGCTCCGAGGAACGGAGTGAGAACCATCGCGAGGATAGGGAAGCAGCTGAACAGTCTGGAAGCGGCTTCCGCGCTGATGTCCAATGTCTCTTCGAGATAGTTAGGGGCATAGCGCTGGAATGGGAAGATGGCGCTGTAGTAAAGCACGCAGAGCAGAGCTACGATCCAGAACATCTTGCTGCTGAAGATCTTTCCGAGGTCGCTGATATGGAATTCGTCCTCAGGGTCTTTCTCAGTGGTCATGAGGCCTGCTTCAACGAGCTGTGAGTCGAACTTCCTGTCCATGAACGTGAAGATGAGGAAGAAAAGGAGACCGATGATGAGAAGTGCGGTGCAGAATGCCACAGGAGCTACAACGGAGTTGTCGAACTTGGCGGCAATCATCGGCGAGGTCCACATGACGGCGAATACGCCGAGACGTGCGATAGCCATTTCCAATCCCATTGCGAGAGCCATCTCCTTGCCTTTGAACCACTTGGCGATAGCCTTGGAAACGGTGGTGCCGGCCATTTCACAGCCGCAGCCGAAAATCATGAAACCGAGGCTGGCCATCTTGGCGCTTCCCGGCAATGCTACCCACCAGCTGTTCAGCCATGCGCAGAATTCGGTCGCCTGGAACCAGTCGCTGATACCTATATATTTGATGAATGCGCCGATTACCATCAATGACGCTGAAAGGAGTCCGGTGAAGCGTACGCCCATCTTGTCCAGGATGATACCTGCGAAAATCAGGAAGAAGCAGAACACGTTCAGGAAGTACTCTGAAGCTGCATAGGTTCCGAAAACTGTGCTGTTCCAACCTCTGGAACTCTCGATCAATGATTTGAGAGGGGACATCACATCCACGAACATGTAGCCGAAGAACATCATCAGTGCAATCAGCACCAAGACTGACCAGCGGGCTACCGGGCTGTCATTCATTAGTTTTTGAGCTTTTGTCATCTTATATAAATGTTTTGTTTTTCTCAGGATATATGTCGCTGGAGTGCGATAAATCATTGCAATTTATTCAATAAATCATAAACGTCAAAATGAAATGGCGCAAAATATCGGGAATTATTAGTAACTTGCAACAAAACTACGTGTTCTTCTATGTTGGAAAAGATAAACGGTCCTGAGGATTTGCGTGCGCTGGACGAGGCTTCACTGAAGCAGTTGTGTGCGGAAATCAGGCAATATATAATAGAGTGTTGCGCGGTCAATCCCGGTCACCTCGGCTCCAGTCTTGGTGCCGTGGAACTCATTGTGGGACTGCATTATGTGTACGATACTCCACAGGACAAGATCGTGTTCGATGTAGGACATCAGGCTTATGCGCACAAGATTCTCACGGGACGCCGGGAGGCATTTCTCCGTAACAGGATGAAGGATGGCCTGAGCGGATTCCCGAAACGGGACGAAAGTATCTATGACGCTTTCGGTGCAGGCCACTCATCTACTTCAATATCAGCAGCTTTGGGACTTTCCTGCGCAGCCGCGATGCAGGGCATTGACGAAAAAGTCGTCGCTCTCATCGGCGATGGTGCATTGACCGGAGGTCTGGCCCTTGAGGGCTTGAACAATGCCGGCGCAAGCCATAGCGACCTCCTCATCATTCTCAATGACAACAATTGTTCGATTGACAAGAATATCGGCGGATTGCATGATTACTTGCTGGAACTGACGACGGATCCTACCTACAACAAGCTGAAGGACAAGATTTGGGACAAGATGGGTGACGGCTGGCTTCGCGGTAAGATGCAGAATCTGGTGCGTTCCACGAAGTCTTCGCTTGTGGACGGTTTCGGAGGTGCTCTTTTCGAATCTCTCGGGTTCCGTTATTTCGGGCCGATTGACGGAAATGACATTGATGCCGTGCTGAATGCGCTGAAGCGTCTGAGAAACATCAAGGGACCCCGCATCCTTCATGCCATTACCACGAAAGGCAAGGGCTATGGGCCTGCGGAACAGAATCCTACGGTATGGCATGCTCCGGGCAAGTTCAATCCTGCCACGGGAGAGCGCATTGCCGGCAACCGCCGTGCGGACAGGTATCAGGATGTGTTCGGCAATGTCCTTCTGGATCTCGCGCGAAAGGACAAGCGCGTGGTCGGGATTACTCCGGCGATGGCGACCGGCTGCGGCATGAATATCCTGGCTGATGAACTTCCGGGGCAATTCTTCGATGTCGGTATCGAGGAGGAGCACGCCGTGACATTCTCTGCCGGACTTGCTGCCGGCGGAATGCGTCCGTTCTGCAACATCTATTCGTCATTCTCCCAGAGGGCTTATGATGAAATCATACATGACGTGGCATTGCAGAATCTTCCGGTAGTGCTGTGCTTCGACAGGGCCGGCCTGGTAGGCGAGGACGGCGCGACGCATCACGGATGCTATGACATGGCTGCCTACAGGTCCGTGCCGGGGGCGGTCGTTTCAGCTCCTCGTAACGAGATTGAATTGAAGAACCTCATGTATACGGCTCTGCATTACGGCGGCGGTCCTTTTATAATAAGGTATCCTCGCGGTTGCGGTGAAGGCGTGGAATGGAAAGAGGCGCAATATGAAGAATTGCCGGTAGGGAAGGGCGAGAAACTTATGGACGGCGAAGGCCTGGCCATCATTGCCGCCGGGCCTGAGGCTTGCAGGGCAATGGAGGCGGCGGAGATTATCCGCGAACGTACGGGACATGCTCCCGCCATATATAATATAAGGTATATCAAGCCGCTTGACACGCAGATTTTGGAGGAGGCGGCGTCGAAGGGCCGGATTCTTACCGTGGAAGAGGGCTGCGTGAAGGGAGGACTGTTCGGTGCGGTGACGGAGTATATGGCTGAGCACTCGCATGTTATACCGATTGGAGGTATCGGAATCCCGGATATGTATGTGGCGCAGGACAGACAGGATTCGCAGAGACATGATTGCGGACTGGATGCGGAGGGAATAGCGGAGAAAGCAGTCCGGATGATGGAAATGTAAGATTTTTCGATAAATTTTTTCGAAAATATTTGCAGAATCAGATTTAATGCCTATCTTTGCAATCCCTTACGAAACGTAAGACAAAAATACTGCCGATATAGCTCAGTTGGCCAGAGCACGTGATTTGTAATCTCGGGGTCGTGGGTTCAAATCCCTCTATCGGCTCAAGTTCCGGAAACGGCTTATCCGGTGAAATATTGGGAGAATACCAGAGTGGCCAAATGGGGCAGACTGTAAATCTGCTGACTTATGTCTTCGGTGGTTCGAATCCATCTTCTCCCACTCACTTGCGGAAGTAGCTCAGTTGGTAGAGCATCAGCCTTCCAAGCTGAGGGTCGCGAGTTCGAACCTCGTTTTCCGCTCCAAATTTTATTAAGATTGCCGGTGTAGCTCAGGGGTAGAGCGCATCCTTGGTAAGGATGAGGTCATGAGTTCAATTCCCATCACCGGCTCTACATTTGTTTATTCACAGCAATAACATATTAAAAACATAATATTATGGCAAAAGAAACATTCGTAAGAACCAAGCCGCATGTCAACATCGGTACAATTGGCCACGTTGACCACGGTAAGACTACCTTGACAGCTGCCATCTCTAAGGTACTTGTCGAGAAAGGTTTCACAAACTCTGGCGAGGTTAGATCTTTCGATCAGATTGATAACGCTCCAGAGGAGAAAGAGCGTGGTATTACCATCAACTCTTCACACATCGAGTATGAGACAGCTAACCGTCACTACGCACACGTAGACTGCCCGGGCCACGCTGACTATGTAAAGAACATGGTTACTGGTGCTGCACAGATGGACGGCGCGATCCTCGTAGTTGCAGCTACTGATGGTCCTATGCCTCAGACACGTGAGCACATCCTTCTCGCTCGTCAGGTGAACGTTCCTAAGATTGTTGTTTTCATGAACAAGGTTGACCTTGTTGACGATCCTGAGATGCTCGACCTCGTTGAGATGGAAATCAGAGACCTCCTCAAATTCTACGGATTTGATGATGAGTGCCCTATCATCCGCGGTTCTGCTCTTGGTGCCCTTAACGGAGAGCCAAAGTGGGAAGATAAGGTCATGGAGCTCATGGATGCTGTAGATTCATACATTCCTATTCCGGTTCGTGAGAACGAGAAACCATTCCTTATGCCTATCGAGGATATCTTCTCTATCACAGGTCGTGGTACTGTAGTTACAGGCCGTATCGAGACTGGTACTATCCACGTCAACGATCCTGTTGAGCTCGTAGGTTTCGGTGATGCTCCTAGGTCTACAACCGTTACAGGTGTCGAGATGTTCCGCAAGCTCCTTGATCAGGGAGAGGCTGGAGACAACGTTGGTCTTCTTCTCCGTGGTATCGACAAGAAAGATGTCAAGAGAGGTGAGGTTGTTGCCAAGCCAGGTTCAATCACTCCGCACACTGACTTCAAGGCTCAGATCTACGTCCTCAAGAAAGAGGAAGGTGGCCGTCACACTCCATTCCACAACCACTATCGTCCACAGTTCTTCATCCGTACACTTGATGTTACCGGTGAGATCACTCTTCCAGAGGGAACTGAGATGGTTATGCCAGGCGATAACGTTGAGATTACTGTTAAACTCATCACTCCAGTTGCTCTTAACGAAGGTCTTCGTTTCGCAATCCGTGAGGGTGGCCGTACAGTAGGTGCTGGTCAGGTTACTAAGATTATCGACTAATTTTAGTACGACATAAATTCAGGTGCCGGTTCATCCGGCACTTTTACAGGGGCATAGTATAAGGGCTAGTATAGTGGTCTCCAAAACCATTGATGGGAGTTCGAATCTCTCTGCCCCTGCTAATATCAAAGGTTACGATTTGGTAATGTTTAACAGACTCTGCGCAAGCTTCCAACAAGCAGTGTCCATTAAAAGAAAAGATGAGAAAGTTCATTAACTATGTGAAAGGGTCATTCGACGAGCTCACCAACAAGGTGACTTGGCCGACCTGGGCAAAGCTTCAGAGTGCTGCTCTGCTTGTCATGGTCGCTACTGTCATCATCGCGGCTGTGCTTTTCGTCATTGACTACATTTTCCAGTATCTGATGACAGCAATCTACACGTTGTAATTTTTTTATCATTACCATGGGCGAGAAAAAATGGTACGTCCTTAGGACTGCAGGAAGCAAAGAGAAGAAAGTCAAAGAGTACCTCGATAAAGAGATCGAGAGGAGCACTGATTTGCAGAAAGAGATTTCGCAGGTTCTTGTTCCCCTTGAGAAAAAATTCACAGTCAAGAACGGAAAAAGAGTTGCTACAGAGAAGATTCTTTTCCCGGGCTATGTTTTTATTGAGGCTGAACTTGGCAAGGATTCCGATTACCTTATCCGCAGTCACGTGATTCCTGGTCTGGCAGGATTCCTTTCAGAGAAATCTGATGATTCCAAGAGCCAGGGAGAGAAAGTAGCGGTTCCGCTACGCGACGAGGAGGTCAAGAGACTTCTGGGTCAGCAGGACGAACAGACAGTGACCGCGGCAGAAACTGAAGTTGACTATCAGGTCGGCGATTCTGTCAAGATTACTGACGGACCGTTCAGTGGTTTCGATGGTACAGTGGATGAGATTGCAGTCGACAGAAGCAAAATAAAGGTAATAGTTATGATCTTCGGCAGAAAGACTCTGCTTGAGCTCAACTTTAATCAAGTAACTAAAGAATAAAATCATGGCAAAAGAAGTAACCGGATTCATTAAGCTCCAAATCAAAGGCGGAGCAGCGAATCCTGCGCCACCAGTAGGACCGGCTCTCGGCTCTAAAGGTCTGAATATTATGGACTTCTGCAAGCAGTTCAATGCAGCAACCCAGGGTTCTGCAGGAAAAGTGCTCCCAGTTGTCATCACAGTATTCTCAGACAAGTCGTTTACTTTCGTTGTAAAGCAGCCGCCAGTTGCGGTATCTCTTAAAGAGGCTGCGAAGATCCAGAAGGGATCAGGTGAACCTAACAGACAGAAGGTTGCAAGTGTATCATGGGATCAGATCAGGACAATTGCTGAAGGCAAGATGGCTGATATGAACGCATTCACACTTAAATCAGCTATGACGATGGTTGCCGGAACAGCGAGAAGTATGGGTATCAAAGTAACCGGAACATTCCCGGCTGACCTTTAATAATTCACATGCATTATGAGCAAGATTTCAAAGAACATGAAGGCTGCCTTGGCAAAGTATGATCCGTCCAAGCAGTACGAACTTTCAGAAGCATGCGGTATTCTTAAAGAAATTACATATACCAAATTCGACGCTTCTGTTGAACTTATCGCAAACCTGGGTGTAGACCCTCGTAAAGCTAACCAGATGATCCGTGGCGTGGTTTCACTCCCTCACGGAACAGGTAAAGTCACAAGAGTCCTCGTACTCTGTACTCCTGACAAGGAGGCTGAGGCTAAAGAGGCTGGTGCAGACTATGTTGGTCTCGACGAGTATATCGAGAAGATCAAAGGCGGCTGGACTGATGTTGACGTTATCATCTGTACTCCATCTGTCATGGCCAAGGTCGGTATCATCGGTCGTATCCTCGGTCCAAGAGGACTCATGCCGAACCCTAAGACAGGTACCGTTACAATGGCCGTAGGCAACGCTGTAAAGGAAGTCAAGGCAGGTAAGATTGATTTCAAGGTTGACAAGACCGGTATCATCCACGCTGCTATCGGAAAGGCATCTTTCACTCCTGAGCAGATTTATGACAATGCAAAGGTTGTAATGTCAGCAATACTCAAGTTGAAGCCACAGACTCTTAAAGGTACATACCTCAAAGGCGCAGCTATCTGCACCACAATGAGCCCGGGTATCAAACTCGACATCAAGACATTCAGTGCTGAATAATAATAATTCAATGTTATGAGAAAAGAATTGAAAGCCCAGATAATTGAATCTATCTCAGCACAGATCAAGGAGACTCCTAATTTCTACATTACCGATATCTCCGGTCTCAATGCTGAACAGACAACAAAGCTCCGCCGCGCTTGTTTCGAGGCCGGCATCAAGCTTACAGTAGTAAAGAACACACTCTTCCATCACGTTATCAAAGAACTGAATAACGAGGAAATCAATACTCTTGCATGCACACTTGAGGGAAACACTGCAATCATGTACACAGAGGTTGCAAATGCTCCTGCAAAGCTCATCAAGAAGTTCCAGAAAGATGGTTTCGAGAAACCTGCACTTAAAGGTGCTTATGTTCAGGAGTGCGCTTTCGTAGGTGCTGACAAGCTCGAAGAGCTCGCATCCATCAAGTCCAAAGAGGAACTCCTCGGAGACATCATCGGTCTTCTCCAGTCTCCAGCGAAGAACGTTGTTTCTGCTCTTCAGTCAGCAGGCGACAAACTCGCAGGAATCGTCAAGACCCTTTCAGAAAAAGAAGAGAAATAAGTATAAACAATTTAAATATTATCATTTATTATGGCAGATGTAAAAGCACTTGCAGAAGAGTTGGTTAACCTTTCTGTAAAAGACGTTCAGGAACTTGCTAAGGTTCTTAAGGAAGAGTACGGTATCGAGCCTGCTGCAGCAGCAGTTGCAGTTGCAGCTCCAGTTGCTGGCGGCGAGGCTGCAGCAGC
>OFMP01001686.1_pt1 | contig 10850 bp, 12 predicted proteins | sample 1541841 | NCBI WGS metagenome assembly OFMP01 (sample SAMN04209226, study PRJEB22552) | human gut metagenome | biome: gut; material: feces | host: Homo sapiens | place: USA: Oklahoma
TATCGGTTGAGCAAAAGTCAGCGTGGGAATGGTGTGGTATCTTTATCTAAGTGAAACCCCAGTGGCAGATCTTGAAATCGCAAAACGCTTTGTGAAGGCAGGGGCAGATGTTATCTTAGTTCCTGCTGTTGGAACCGTTCCAGGATTTGATATGGATGATTTAAAGGCAGTATGTAAAGAAGTGCATTCTTGTGGTGGTTTAGTTCTTTCTGCGATTGGAACGAGTCAAGAAGGATCTGATACAGATACAATTAAGGATATTGCGATTATGAATAAGATTTGTGGTGTTGATATTCAGCATATTGGAGATGCAGGATATGGTGGAGTGGCACCTGTTGAAAGTATTATGGCAATTAGTAAAGCTGTAAGAGGGGTGCGTCATACCGTATCTATGATGGCTCGTTCAATTAATCGTTAATATGGAACAAAAAGTAATTTTGTTAGCTTGTGCTGCAGGCATGAGTACAAGTCTTTTAGTAACGAAAATGCAGGAAGTTTCAAAGAAAGATAAAATTTTTGCGATTCCTGTATCGAAAGTAGATCAAAAAGTAAATGAAGAGTCTATTGATGTCATTTTAATTGGTCCTCAGATCCGCTACATGGAAAAAAGAATCAAAGAAAAAATGGCAGTAAAACACATTCCTGTTGGTGTCATACCAATGGAAGATTATGGTCGTATGGATGGGACTAAAGTATTAAAGTATGCATATTCATTGATAAACAAGGGCTGAGGAATCAGTCCTTGTTGTATAATTTGAATTTGTAGGAGATCAATCATTATGATTAGAGAATTACAAAAAGCAGATATAAATAAAGTTACAGATATATGGTTGGATACGAATGTGACAGCACATTCTTTTATTTCTTCGCAATATTGGCAAAATAATTTTGAATTAGTGAAGGAATTGCTTTTGCAGGCAACTGTTTATGAGCAGAATCAAGAAATACAGGGGTTCATAGGGCTAAATGATGAATATATTGAGGGCATTTTTGTTTCAAATGAAATGCAGTCGCATGGCATAGGAAAAGCTCTGCTAAATTATGCAAAGAATAAACGGAATAAATTATTTTTGAATGTATATCAAAAGAATCTACGGGCAATATCCTTTTATCAAAGAGAAGGATTTGAGATTCAGCATAGCGGCTTTGATGAAGCTACCAAAGAAAAAGAATATGTAATGGAATGGCAACAGAAATAGAATTAGGGATTTATGGAGAAAATTGTTGTGTGCAAAAATATTCAGATTAAAGAGGAGAGAATTTCTACAATTGAATATATTGAATTTTTAAAGCGTACGGATCTAGGATCACAGTATCCGAAGGAACGATTCGAAGAAAGAATAGCAAAGCTGGTTGATCATGTATCAATCAGTCTTGTTGCAAGAAACAAGGATAATCAAATTGTCGGCGTCTTATTTGGATTGACCGACTATGCCTATTGGCTTTATATAACAGATTTAGGTGTAGACAGAGACTATTTACATCAAGGAATTGGTACGGAATTGATTAAGACAGCACATTCTTTAGCAGGTGGTAAAAATGATATTGCGGTATATTTGGTTGCGAATGAAAATGCCATTGCATTTTACGAAAAATTAGGAATGAAAAAAGCAAATGATGTGATGGAATATAATCACATAGAATGGACACATTTCACTGTAAAGTAATCAACGTAATGCAATAGATAAATCAGAATTTGTGGAGGAACAAACATGACAAAGAATACTGTGATTTTTATTTTTTTAAACATGCTATACCTACTTATTTGGTATGCAACAAACAAAATAAGAAGCACTAAAGTTGGTAAAGAACTAGACAATGGGTTTGAATTTTACAATAGTTTAAACACTAGTGATAAAGAAAATTATTGGAAAGAAGATACTAAAATTTTAAATCTTTTCTTTGTACTTTTCATAATATCTATGGATATTTCCGCTATTCTTCTTTTTAATGAAAATAATCTTTGGATATTTTCATTAGTTGCAGGATTAATTATTTCATCAGTTGTTGCAATAATATTGAGTATTAATCTTAAGAAGAAATACAAATAAGCGAATAAATTATAGTTTATGATCGTATAGATTAAGACAAAGCGTATCTATAAATACCAGGCTGAGAGATCAGTCTTTTTGTATAGTTTTCATATTTAATGGTATACTTTAAAAAATAGATAAAACCAAATTTAAGGAGTAATTATGGCTTTTGATTTTAAGAAAGAGTATAAAGAATTTTATATGCCTAAAAATAAACCTGTGATTGTAAATGTTCCTGAAGCAAATTACATTGCGGTCAGAGGTGAGGGCAATCCAAATGAAGAAGGTGGAGCATATCAGCAGGCAATTGGCGTATTGTATGCGATTGCTTATACTTTGAGAATGAGTTACAAAACAGATTATAAAATTGAAGGATTCTTTGAATATGTAGTTCCACCACTAGAAGGATTCTGGTGGCAGGATGATATAGATGGTGTGAATTATGCAGATAAAGATTCATTTCATTGGATTTCAGTCATTCGATTGCCTGATTTTGTGAATGAAAAAGATTTTGAATGGGCTATTGAAACAGCAACTAAAAAGAAAAAAATAGATTGTTCATCGGCAGAGTTTTTGACGATTGATGAAGGTTTATGTGTTCAAATCATGCATTTAGGATCTTTTGATGATGAACCAGCTACAGTTGCACTTATGGATGAATATTTAAAACAAAATGGATATGCGAATGATATGAATAGTCAAAGACTACATCATGAAATATATTTGTCGGATGCAAGAAAGGTTGCACCGGAAAAATGGAAAACAGTCATTCGACATCCTATAAGAAAGATTTAGATAAATTGGAATTTGGAGGGAATAAATTCATGGCATTAAAATTAATGAAAGGCAGTTTGCAATACAAAAATCAAATTATAGAAATGATTAAAGAATGGAAATCGTATAACGATACCCATAACGCAAATACTTCGCCATGGGCTATATTTAAAAATGATTATGATGATTTTGAATATTATCTAAATAATTTAGAAATATCAACTGCGGATGATGGGTTTGTTCCTGATTCTACTTTCTTTTGCTTAGATGAAGACCGGGATACCATGGTTGGTGCTGTTAATATCAGACATTACTTAAACGAATATTTATTGAAATATGGTGGTCATATTGGAGATGGTATAAGACCAAGTGAAAGAAGAAAAGGTTATGCAACCAAAATGATCAGCTTGGCTTTAGAAGAATGCAAGAAACTTGGTATGGATAAAGTTTTATTGGTTTGTGATAAAGACAACATTGGTTCTGTCAAATCAATTATCAATAATGGCGGAGTATTAGAAAACGAAGTTTTAAAAGAGGGTAAGCTAATACAAAGATATTGGATCATGTTGTAAATGTAAATTCCTGTTTGCATACTTATGGCTGATATATTTTAAAGGCCAAATTCGCAAAGTTCGTTGTAAAAAGTGTAGATGTACAACAAAAGTTCGCTGCATTTTTTGTGATTCAATTGTGAGATTTATCTTCGATAACTTCCAGTTATTGTAGATGGTTTTGAAAGGAAGAGTTTATATGGATAGTAATGTTGCAGAAAATATAAATACACTCGCAAATTTCTTGGGAACAAGAGATATTGATGCGTTAAATCAAGAAGAATTATTTAATCGATATGGAATTCATCAGGTGGATGTTATGGTTCTATTTGGTGGAAGTATTCTTGAGGGTGGCGATGTTTTAGCTAGTGGAATTAAAAACTTCGTTGCGAAAAAATATATTATTGTTGGTGGAGCAGGACATACAACAGATACACTGCGTCAAAGAGTTCATTTGGAGTATCCTGATATTGAGACAACAGATTTATCAGAAGCAGAAATATTTCAAAAGTATATTAAACATGTATATGGATGCAAGGCGGACTATCTAGAAACAAAGTCTACAAATTGTGGAAATAATATAACGTATCTTTTGGATTTATTGAAAGAAAACAATATTTCTTTTAAGAGTATCATTCTAAGTCAGGATGCTTCTATGCAAAGGCGTATGGCAGCAGGATTGAAAAAATATGTTAAGGATGATGTTACAATCATTAATTATGCTACTTATTGTGCTAGTGTAATAAGTTGTGGTGAAGAATTATGTTATACAGAAAATATACATGGCATGTGGACGATAGAAAGATATGTCAACTTATTGATGGGAGAAATTCCTAGACTTTCAGATGATGCGAATGGCTATGGTCCGAATGGAAAGAATTATATTGCACATGTGGATATACCTGAAAATGTTATGATAGCTTTTGAAGAATTGAAGTTGGTTTTTGGAAGTGAAACAAGAGAAGCCAATCCATTGTATGCATCAAAAGTAATTAAAAAATAGTTAACAGTATTATTTGAAAAATGTGTAAAGAAGCTAAGAATTCGTTTAGTCGAATTCTTTTTTTGCGTTTAGCACACAGGTGTTGACACTGCTAAAAAGGTGTTGTATAGTATTAGCAGGCAAAATATTAGAGTGCTAATGAAGGAGTGGTATTATGGCTAAGAAAAAACAGTTTAAAGCGGAGTCAAAACGTTTATTGGATTTGATGATCAATTCCATTTATACACACAAGGAAATCTTCTTACGTGAACTTGTATCGAATGCGAGTGATGCGATTGATAAATATTATTATGAAAGTCAAGGTCATGCAGATGCAAGCCAATTTGAGATTCGTATAGAACCAAATAAGGAAGCTCGTACTTTAACAATTTCGGACACTGGTATTGGTATGTCAAAGGAAGAGTTAGAGGAAAACTTGGGTACAATTGCGAAGAGTGGTTCTTTGGCTTTTAAAGAGGAAATGAAGAAAAAAGAAGAAAACAACAATGAAGATGTCGATATCATTGGTCAATTTGGTGTTGGATTCTATTCTGCATTTATGGTCGCAAAAGATGTTCGTGTTATTACGAAAAAAGCAGGTAGTGATGAAGCTTATGAATGGGTAAGTGCTGGTGAAGATGGTTATGAAATCACACCTTGTACAAAGGAAACAAATGGTACAACAATTGTTTTAACTTTAAAAGAAGATACAGATGAAGAAAACTATTCTAAATATTTGGAAACATATGAATTAAAAGAATTGATCAAGAAATATTCAGATTATATTCGTTATCCAATCAAGATGAATGTAGAAACTCAAAAGATGAAAGAGGGTACGGAGGAAAGTGAAAAGCCTGAATATGAAACAGTGGTTGAAGATCAGACTTTAAACTCAATGGTACCTTTGTGGAAACGTCAAAAATCGAAGATTACAGATGAAGAATACAATCAATTCTACAAGGATCATTTCTATGATTATCAAGATCCTCAAAAAGTGATTCACTTTAGTGTTGAGGGAAATACTAGCTTTACAGCCTTACTTTATATTCCATCACACTTACCTCAAGGATTCTATTCACAAGACTATAAGAAAGGTCTTCAATTATATTGTAGAGGCGTATTCATTATGGACCATGCCGAAGAATTGTTGCCAGATTCATTGCGTTTTGTGAAAGGTCTAGTGGATTCTCAAGATTTATCTTTAAATATTTCTCGTGAAATGCTTCAACATGATCATCAATTAAAATTGATTGCGGGTCGTATTGAAAAGAAAGTATTGAATGAACTTGGAAATATGCTTGCCAAAGATCGTGAAGCATATGAAAAATTCTTTGAAGAATTTGGTGTAAACTTGAAGTTTGGTGTCTACAACAACTATGGTATGGATAAAGAAAAATTCCAAGATTTATTGTTATTCTACTCTTCAAGAGAAAAGAAATATGTTACTTTAAGTGAATATGTTTCACGTATGAAAGAGGATCAAAAAGACATTTACTTTGTATCTGGTAAAGATGTTGAGTTGATTGATAAGATGCCAGTTGTTCAAACATTGAAGAATAAAGAATTTGAAGTTCTTTATTTAACAGATGAAGTGGATGAATTTGTGATGCAGACATTGATGAACTACAAAGAAAAGACGTTCAGAAATGCAGCTCAAGGAGATTTAGATTTAGATTCTGAGGAAGAAAAGGAAGCTTTAAATAAATCAAAAGAAGAAAATAAAGATTTATTGACATTTATGAAAGAAGCTTTAGGCGATGAGGTTGCTGAAGTGAAATTGTCAAATAAATTAACAGAGGATCCAGTATGTTTAACAGCTGGAGAAGGTATTTCTTTTGAGATGGAAAAGGTTTTCGCAAATATGCCTAATCAAAATCCAATGCCTATGAAGGCTACACGTATTTTGGAAATCAATCCAAATCATCCAATCTTTGAAACATTGAAGACTTTATACGCTTCTGATAAAGATAAAGTTAAAGAAGTTGCTGAAGTATTATATGATCAGGCTTGTTTAATTGAAGGCTTCGCAATCAAAGATCCAATCGCATATTCAAAGAAGATCTGTGAATTGTTAGTGAAATAATTCTAGGCACAAACTTTCGAGTTTGTGCTTTTTTTTCATTCGTGATACATTTAGTTTAGGTGAAGATTATGAAGTATCAAGAATTAATAAAAGAAGTAGAAGGTGTTGGAAAACTAAAGTTAAGTGAGCAGGAAAATTTTTATCGTGGTGTATTAAATGAAAGTTCAAATGATTTAGAAGTTATGGTTGCGGCCACCTTTTATTTGGGCATGGCCTATTATTATGAAGGAAATTTTAATAAGGCAAAAGAGATTATTGAACCCATTATTTTGCAGTATCAAAGTATGCCATTTGTAAGAGAACTCATTTCAGTATTTAATCTAATGGGTGTCATGCTCTATTATGATGGGGCAAATGTTTCAAGTCGTTACTATTACGAAAAAGCTTTACAGATTGCGATGGAACATGAGGATGTTGGACATTATTGTTATGAATACAACAATATTTCAATTACGTACGTAAAGCAGGAAAAGTATGAAGAGGCTTTAGATAGTATTTTAAAAGCTAAAGAATACATGCCATGTTGTGTTGAAGATATGGGTGCCTATGTATATTTGAATTTAGCTTTGATTTACAACAGTCTAAATCAAGTGGATAAGGCTCTAGAAGCTTTTTATATGGGGTTAGATGAGCATGATGGTAAACATATTATTTTAGAAGATTATTTGAATTGTGGTGTTGAATTATTTAGTAAATCCGGTATGGATTTTGAATTAAAAAGATGTGCCGATGAACTTGAAAAACGTATTGAGACTATGTATGCAGTAGAATATATCGATGCTTGCATTGCTTTATTTGATTATTATTTAGAGCAGAAGATGTTTGATCAAGTCAAAGCCATCTTACGATATATGGATTCATATATGGCTAAACATCCGGATGAGATTCGTTTAGGTTTGATGGTTGAATCTTCTCGATATAAATATGGCATAGTTATTTGTGATTTGGATGTCATAATTTTGGCATTAGAGAAAAAGAATGCATATTATGAGAGGATTTTTGAGGAGGAACAAGTTCGTCGTTGTCATGATACAGAGCGTTATTTTGATATGAATAGAAAGCTTCAACTCGCCTTAGAAAATGAAACAAAGGCTAAACAAGTTAAGATGCGTTTCTTGGCAAGTATGAGCCATGATATTCGTACACCAATCAATGGGATTATAGGAATGCTTCAAGTGATTCAAAGATGTGGTGATGATAAACAACGCATCAAAGATGCCTATGATAAGATGTGGATATCAAGTACGCACTTGTTGTCTTTGGTAAATGACATTTTAGATATACGAACATTAGAAACGGATTCGGTTGTGTTGGAAAATAAATCGTTTGAATTAAGTCAATTATTAGGTAGGGTTCAAACTATTATTGATCTACAGGCATCGAATTATAAGATTGAATTGTTTATGAAGACTCAAATAGAACATGATCATTTGATGGGTAGTCCTACACATATTGAGAAGGTCTTGTTGAATCTTTTAAGCAATGCGATCAAATACAATAAGCCAAATGGTAAAGTGTATTTGTCTGTTAAAGAAAAAGCGGATTGTTTTGAATTTGTTGTAGAAGATACAGGAATAGGAATGAGTGAAGAATTCATTCAAAACAAATTGTTCAAACCTTTTGTTCAAAAAAATACACGTATAGATGGTGCCGGTTTAGGTATGAGTATTGTGCAAGAGCTTGTAAAGAAGATGGATGGCACAATCAAGGTGGAAAGTAAAATTGATGAAGGTACTCAATTTATTGTTCAACTTCCTTTAGAGATTGATTTGAATCCTGTTGAGAATAAATCTTTAAAAAATCAAACAATGTCCATTGAAAATCTATCTATACTTGTCGTGGAAGATAACGAGATCAATATGGAAGTGATAGAGTTTATGCTTCAAAGTGAAGGGGCTATTGTGTATAAGGCTAAAAATGGTAAAGAGGCTGTAGAACAGTTTGATCAAATCAAGAATTTAGATTTGATTTTAATGGATCTTATGATGCCTATTATGGATGGGTATGAGGCGACTATACAAATTCGAAAAAAAGATAAAAAGATTCCAATCCTTGCGATGAGTGCCAATGCGTATATGCAAGATATACAGAAATGTTACAAGGCTGGTATGAATGGGCATATCAGTAAACCTTTATATTTAGAGGATCTAAAAGATCGAATTATTCAAATTCTATAAAAAGCCAGGTTTTTCCTGGCTTTATTAAATGATGATACCGTTGCAGTGATCAATTTCATGTTGAATGATTTGAGCAACAAAACCAGAATAGGCTTGTTTGCATTTTTTAAAAGATTCATCTTGATATTCAACAGTAATATTTTCATAACGAGTTGTATTTCTTTCACCATCTAGTGATAAACATCCTTCTTTGACTTTGTAAGGTCTAGACTTTTTCGTGATTTTTGGATTATACATCACAATTTGTGCAGGTCCAATCGCAAAGATAATAATATTTTTAGAAACACCAATCATATTGGCAGCCATGCCTACACATTGATCACTATAAGCTTGTAATGTATCTTTTAAATCTTGAGCCACTTGTGTATCCATTTTTGTAGCTGGAACTGACTTAATAGCTAAGAAAGCTTCATCTTTCATTATTGGTTTAATCATAACATACCTCTTTTCTTCAAAAATCATATTTGTTTTAGATGTTTTTTTCAAGTATAATTGGCATATGCTGAAAAATATAGTATTTGATTTAGGAAATGTATTGGTTAAATTTGATTCAAATGAATTGATTTATAGCTTCTTTAATGAAAGACAAGAGGAAGTGAAATCATTCTATTTTGATTCTTTATGGGATGAGTATGATCAAGGACTCTATTCAGTGGAAGAAATGATTGAAAAGGGAGTAAAACAATTTCCTGAGTTAGAGTTAAATATTAAAGAATTGATGTATCATTGGACAGAATTTGTGATTCCATTAAAAGATAATGTTGCGTATATCAAAGATTTAAAACGATTCGGATACAAAGTATATATTCTTTCAAATATTCCAGAAGATGACACAAAGTATTTGAGAAGTTGTGGTGTGTTTGATAATATAGATGGCGGTGTTTTTTCTTATGAATATAAGAAAATTAAACCGGATCCAGAAATATTTCATATATTATTAAAAAAATATGATCTTAAGGCATCTGAATGCTTATTTTTAGATGATCGAAAAGATAATGTAGTTGCAGCAAGTAATTTGGGATTTGAAACAATTGAAGTTAAAGATTCAAGTAAGGTTATTGACTTAATAAAGGAGAAAATTAGTGAAGTGTAAAGTAGAAAAAATATGCGGTGGATGTTCACTTTTAAAACTGAAGCCGAGTATGCAGGCAGATAAAAAGAAAAAAGATGTGGAAGAATTGGTTGAAAAAGCACATTTAAAAGTTCGTGTTGGCGATGTGCATATGGCTAAAAACGATACGCATTATCGTAATAAAGTCATTGTTGGTTTTGCGAAAGATAAAGGAAAAGTATATTCAGGTTTATATGCTTCGCATTCGCATCGTGTTGTGAAGACTGAAAATTGTATAATGCAGCCAAAATTGGTAAATGAAATTATCAACAAGATTACAGAACTTGTTGGTTCTATGAAATTAGAATTATATAACGAAAGAACAGGGACGGGTTTATTGCGTCATGTATTGATTCGTTGGGGACACAAGACAGATGAAGTGATGGTTGTATTTGTCACAAGTCAAAAGATGTTTCCTTCAAGAAAAAATATGGTTCGTGTATTAACGAGCGAATTTCCACAAATTAAAACAATCGTACAAAATATTAATCCTAGAAAGACAAGTATTGTTTTGCAGGATGAAGCCATTGTTTTATATGGAAATGGTATGATTCATGATGAACTTTGTGGTTTAGACATTGCGTTCTCGCACAATTCGTTCTATCAGATTCATTCTGAACAATGCGAAGTATTGTATGGTTTAGCTAAGAAAATGTTAGATTTAAAGGAAACGGATACAGTACTAGATACATATTGTGGTGTTGGTACAATTGGTTTAACGATGACAGATTCTTGTAAGAAAGTCATGGGTGTGGAAGTCAATCCGGATGCGATTGAAAACGCAAAATATAATGCGAAACAAAATAAAATTAAAAATATTGAATTTGTTGCGATGGATTCAACAGAATTTATGCGCCAGGCAAGAAAATATCACAATCATTATGATGCGATCATTTTAGATCCACCTCGTGCAGGTACAACTAAGGATTTTATTGAGTGTGCAACCGCTTTAAATCCAAGAAAGATTCTGTACATTTCTTGCGATCCAAGAACACAGGTTCGTGATTTAAACCAATTTAGAAAACAAGGCTATGTTACGAATAAACTAGAATTAGTGGATTTATTCCCTTATACAGATCATATTGAGACGGTAGTTCTTTTATCCCACAAAAAAGCCGACAGTTATATCCACATTGATG
>OFMP01001687.1_pt1 | contig 10849 bp, 10 predicted proteins | sample 1541841 | NCBI WGS metagenome assembly OFMP01 (sample SAMN04209226, study PRJEB22552) | human gut metagenome | biome: gut; material: feces | host: Homo sapiens | place: USA: Oklahoma
ATGTACCGCCGGATGTTTTGAACTTATTTTCCACGGCAGCCTGGAAACCGCCCGGCACCGGTTCTTTACCGACTTTCCAAAACGTTTCTTCCTGTTAATTTTGCCTTTGTTATTAACGGTTGTATCTTTCGAACGTTTCATGAGCCTGGCTGCATTTTTAGGTTCCGTGACAAATGTATCTCCGAGACAACGCAGGTGGTTTACATCCTCATTTATGGCAAGCTGCCTGTTTGTGGCATTTATGCAGCAGAGTTCCGCATGTTTTGCCTTCAGTTTTTTGTAATGCCTGGAGTAAGTCCACTTCTTTTTTCCTTTCTTAATGGTGCCATCGGCATTGTAATTCTTCGGATTCGTGGCGCGTCTGCTCCTGTCCATGGCGCGGTAATACAGTCTTTCCAGACGTTCGGATTTCTGTATGCTGTTGCCTCTTTCTGATAAGTTTTTAAGTCCTGTCTCTGTATCGGAAGTATAGGCTACCGTCTGTGTGCCAATGTCCGCACCAACGACGCCCCTGCCGTATTTATGCCGCGGATTGCCGGAACTGTCGTACTTCGGTTTTGCCTTTCCTTCGATGACGAGATGCAGGTACACCCTGTATTTCCCACGGATGAATTTCGGTACGAGCGTTGCGTAGCAAGGCCGGTACGTGCTGATACAGCACGCTTCATCCTGAAGAGTCTTTACTGCCTTGTTGTCTATGACTTCCGGCTGTGCCAGATAATCCAGGACGGCATTGACTTCGTCTGTCTGGAACCGGTCTTTGACCTGTATCCCGAAAACTAATTTTCCCAGCTTAAACTTCAGTTCATCGTTTTTTACGGACATCGGGATGCCACGGTTGATCTGCTTTGCCCGGATGCATGGAAAGTCTCCATATTTGGAGAAATGAAGCATCCTTCCATTCCCGTAAAGGCATTTTTCAACGCCTCGCCACACGTCCTCGGCTTTCGTGAGGGCAAATATGGCATCAATGCCATATTTCTTTCCAATGGGTATCATTGAAGCCCGGCAGAAATCCCATGTGACGTTGTACTGTTCCTGCATCTCATTGAGCTGTCCGGCATATGTTTTGCGTTTCTTCTTGTCCTCAGTGGAGCCATACAGCTGAAGCAACTTTCGGTACTTTTTGGTACGCATGAGCTGTTCATAATTCTTTTTCATGACACCAACAAGCTCATTGCCAGCTTTCCGGATCCTGCCGGAGAAATTTACGACCTTCTGCACATCAGGATAAGACATATCCGTCTCAGCGACCAGGATATGCCTGTCAGAAAGTTTATGAAATTTTTTCAGAAGTTTTTTGTACTCGTCAGCATCCATGTATTTTCTGCTCCTCAATGTATTTGATCACTGTAGTTTCACTTATGTGTCCAACTGTTGAAACAAGTAAGTGAAAAATGTAGCTTTCATCCCACAGGCAAGCCTGTGGATTTTTCGCCATAAATTTAAAACGTAATTCATTATATTATTTTTCTTCATCTTTAAAATTTTCTTTATGCATAATGATAATCTCGTCCCCAACAATCTCTATTTTGGATAAATCGAGATTAAAAGCGGGCGCGACAACAAAGTCGTAGTCCTGATTTTCGTCGTTGTAGACGTAGCCATCCGAGTAGACATACCACGCGTTGTTGCTGCCGTTGACAGTACCGAGCGACGCGATGCCGTCGGCAGCCCCGAACGACTGATAATTCATCGCAGCCTCTTTCAAAGCCTGCCAGTAATTTCCAGAGCCGGGTTCACGCCATTCCGTAAAACCGGCTTTTTCTTTGCTAATAAGAAACAATCCCTTACTATAGGAAGCGGATGAATCCTCAGCCTCCTTGATGGCATCGTAGAGTGTCTGCATCTTGTCATCGTAGGCACTAATATCCTCGCCATCAATATCTGCTGCATAAAAATTCCCGTTGCCGAACTGCGGCATTACATATCCCGGCCATGCGCCATGGGTTACACCATGGGACTGAATCACAAGGGTTTTACCTTTATTGATCAGCTCACAGGCCGTCCAATCGTAACCCATGAAACTGTAGGTTTGACCTACTCTAAATATTTCACTGTTCATATTTTCTCTTCTCCTCGTATGTACGACATTATTTTTTCCCATTCTTCATCAAGATAAGAAAAATCAAATGTCCCATTTTCCCGAATGTTTTCTGCTTCTGTCTCTGATAACTGGAAAGACTTTTCTTCGCAATATCCATCTTCACAAATTGTCACTTTTAACACGTTCCCTGTTAGAACAAATACTGCATTGTGATCACTGATAAATTCTTTTAACATTTTCTGTCTTTCAAGTAATTTTTCAATATCAATTGTTTTATCATACCCGTATCGATTTTTCTTATTTCTATCTATACATGGCGTACTGATTGGTATAATTCTGCATACAATATTTTTATATATTTTGCAAATTAGTATCGCTATTAGACATAATGCAATGCCAATAGCGCTCATATAACATATGTACGATAGTATATCGATTGAAAACTTCGTATAAACCCCTGCGTTTTTATAAATATCAAGGTTCATTATTTTCCTCATAACATTTCTATAAGCCAGCGGCTGTGAATAATCAAATATGTTAATGAGAAGGGTATACTTGAGAAGGATATACTCACAAAATAAAAAATAAACTAAAAATGGAAAGGATCGTAATACAATTTTTATTTTTTCATGCGAAGTACCAGGTTCATCAGATAACCATTTTCTTCTTGTATTGTGGACTTCTTCAAATGTATATTTAGAATAAATAATTTTCATAGTTTCCCCCTATCTGATCTCCGGAATCCAGTTTTCTTTCATCTTTTTTAATTTTCCTTTCGGAATACATTCTTTTAATGCAGATTCACTTGCTGTTGCCATGTCGATAAACCAGAAATCATTTCCATTCTGCATAATATCCATGGACCACTGTCCGTGCATCTGTTCATTGCAGCGGACGATATTCAAAACATGATCCAGAACTCTCTCCTTGTTTTCTTCGTACCTCTTCATCAGTTTTTCCTCGGCAACGGAATACGTGCAGTAGTCATGGTATGCATCCGGATCCATTCCCCTGCGACCTTCTGCAAGAGGCTTGAAATGATTTTTCATGGTTTTTGGTTCCCAATATGGACTGACACCAAGCACCTGCTCAAAGGGATCCGTAGCATTAAAATCCACAAATACCCGGTATTCCGTATGGAGCGGCAGACCATGGTAGATCGTTGGGTTATTCTCTGTGTCCGGAATAAAGTCACGAACCACCCACTCGTTAGTTGTGGCAGCACCATAGGATGTTGGACCACCAACAACCCTTGAAAATCCATGGATATACAGCAGGTATTCGCCAAGTTCACGGACTTCCTTTGACCCACTTACACGGGCATTTCTGAAATCATATTTGGATGAAAAAACTCCGGTTTTAATGAAGTATTCCTTTGTCTCGTCCAACGAAAAAACCTTCCTGCAGTAATCATCAACGATATCAAGGGTTGTACGGTTAATGTCGCTGTATTCCAGAAATGTGAGCTGTAACAGAGGAAGCGGGATTTTAATGATTGTTGTGTCTGGAATTTTAAAGAAGCCGTCTTCCTTTATGGCATTCACCATCTTTGGAAGCCAGTAACCCATGGAATTGACATGCATCCCGATCATTTTGTATGTAACAGGATCAGGGTTAAGGATATCCAGACTTTTCCGGAACATGGAATAAGCTTCTTCCCTTTTCTTTTCTGATTTTTCACTAACTGCAAGATTATACCAGTATGCAGCCTGCCGCCCTGCATGGTCATTCCAGCCCCTGCAGACGATATTCCCGGCAAGCTGTGGGCGGTATTCCCTTGGAACAATGTTTAACTCTTCCACCGTTACAGGTTCCGGTATTTCTGTTATTTCCGGAATGTTGATACTAAATGGGGAAACAGTTCCATCCGTGTACTGCCAGATAAAAGTATCGTTTTCCAACTCTCTAACGATCCTGTTCATAAGAGAGGAAAGATCCGGAGCAGATGTATCCACTCCCTCTTTTTCTCTGGCAGCCTGTTTTGCATTTACGGGATAGCCGGGAATACCTATAGCATCTGAAGTCTGGTAGGCATTCTCAAATCTCTTATATATTTCCGGGTTTGTTTTTAAAATTCTTGCGGTTTCCTCTACGGACGGGATAAGCGTTTCCGGATATTCCGGTGTTACCCTAAACATGGAAAGAAGCTGGTGGAAAAATTTTTCTTTCATGGAAATTATTCTCCTTTAATTTTCTGATATTTAAAGGATGGCAGAAAATTCTATGCGTTCTGTCTCCTGTATGGCAATTTTTATCTTCTGTATATATATTTATCCATCTCAAAATTCGTCAAAGGAAATTTAAAATTTTATTTATTTTCTTACAAAAAAACCCACAGTCCTATATCATGAATATGGAACTGTGTTTTGGCTGCTTATTTATCAATCAGGTAAATTTTTCCTTCCTTGATTTTAATATTGTATCTATCAAGATTAATACCGTTAATGTCTATGTCATCGGTTTTCTTGCCATTGATATAAACTTCTGAACCGTTATCATAGTTTTCAATAGCTTCCGACTCAAGTTCTGCCTGTATTTCATAAGGCGATTTTTCATTCCGTTCTATGAACATACCAATACCTAATAATACAAGCGTAATACCTTCGCAAACCGCAATAGGCCTCTTATTATGACTACCCAATCCGTATATTTCGAGAAGTATTCCAGCAACTATAAAAATAATTCCAAAAATCAAAAAACATGTATTCATTTCCTATCACCTTTCTTATTAACTTCGTTGATCTTTCCAAAAGCTTTTTCAATTACTTTTCTTTTACATTCCGGACATATGTGGAATTTGCAGCTCGGAACACCATTCACAATTATCTGCGTATCTTCGTAATCCTGACCGCACTCAGTGCATTTTAAGCTGACGTTTTTTTCTTCAAATTTAAAACCCATGATTTATTATCGAATCTCCGATCTTATTCCGTATTTAAAGGATGACATAAAAATCCGCATGTCATGTTTTCCTTACGGCAGTTTTGTTTCCGGTACCGATTAGGAAATCAACTTACCCACCTGTTTCCGGACAGAAGCCGGACATCCCCTGTCATACTTTGACTGGATCTGCCGGACCGTATATTTCCCGTTACTGCCAACACGGAATTCTGCAGTGTAGCGTTTTTCTCCTGCTGTAAAGGAATATATGGCACAGGTATCCTGGTTTATGTATTGCCAGTAAGAATTCACACAGTGTCCCATCTCAATACCTTCCATGCGGAGACGGCTGCCTGTACGGATCCATTCATAGGATTCCGGGAGCAGTTCCCTCAGATGGTTGAACTTGCTGTTCTTTGGAACATGCACCCGGTGAAGTCGATTTTTGTATTTCTTTGATATTTTGTCATGCGCATCCTTAAGTTTCTTCCAGCTACGGAACCCAAGCTTAACCTTTTGGTGCATCTCGTGTGCCATTTTTATGTAATCATCCGCTGTGGTTCTGACCTTATTCAGACCGCCGTCTTCAGGCACATCACTGATACCGTCTGCAATAAAGCATCCGAGGAAAGTGGAAATACATTTGTTGTTCCATCTCCTCTTCCAGAAGGAAGAATCCACCACATCAAGCAGGGATGCATCTTTTGTCTGTAATAATCGTTTTTTATCGATTTCACGTCCCAGGTACGGAAGACTTTTAATTACAAGGTAAGCAAGGTTGACGTCTGTCCTGCTCCAGTTGATCTTATCCGCAGCAACCCACCTCTTCTGAAGCAGATGATTGTAATTATACGAATCTCGGCAGTCGATAAGTCTGATTGGAAGCAGCATAAAATTATCTTTTTCAAATGTCCGCAGGATATCCTTCATGACCGGGGCATTTAATTTTTCCATTGCATGTCCAAGGATGAATGCAACCACCTGTTTTCCAAGATTTCCATAATCATTCCATATGGAACTTAATTTCTTTAAGGAAAGCGGGAACAGCCGATCTTTGAAACCCTTATAGTAATATCCACCGGAATGGAAAATGACCAGTTTCATAGATGCTTCCGCTGCATTAAAATGAAATTCACCATTGCTAATATTTGTATAAGAAGACGAAGCCAGATCAATATTAACTGCTGACTTATTAATATCAATACTCCTGTAGTACATGGGACAGTCTTTTATTGTGATGAAATGTTCTTTCCCTGTTACATGGTTAAAGGTTTTCAATGCTTCCATAAAAAGTTTCATCTGATCTTCCAAAGCTACTTCTTTCTGCTCGTAAAACAAACTGTTGTCATTGGGCAATAACAAGTCTGATAAATGTGGAATATGGTTACGCCAAAAAGAAAGTAAAGCGGTATACTGGCTATCTTTATAATTTCCGTTTCTAAAGACCTTCCAGCTATCCTCTTCCTTTGGGAAAAATTCCTCAATAAAATCTTTCACTGAAATTCGTGAATTGATTGCAAATTCGACAGCCCTTGTAATATATTGATCATGGCAACTCAATAATTCCGGAATCTGTATAAGTGTTTCTGCATAGCTTTTACGCAAAGACACATCAGTTTCATTTTTACTTTTCCCTGTCATGATCTCTGCGTAAAAATAATTATGATTAAGTAACAGCTTTTTGCTTTTCTCAATATATGTAAGGATATCTTCCAATGAATAACCACATTCCATCAACTGGAATCCAAACGAATGCATTCCCCATCCTTCACCAGCTTTGATGATTGCATTAATTACAGAAGCAGAAACACCACGCTTCAGCAAAAAGTAATAATAATCTAAAGTGTATAACATCTGATTACCACGTAATACAGCCAGCTGTTCTTCTGTAAATCCTTCTTTTTCTGCTTTTTCCAGTAATTTAATCTGTCCTTTTCTCAATTTTGGCTAATCCTTTCCTTTGCAATTTTGAAATAGTTCTCTTCAAGTTCTATACCAATAAATTTACGATTTAGAAGTTTGCATGCTACACCAACTGTTCCAGACCCCATACAATTATCCAGGACAATATCACCTTCATTAGAGAATGTTTTGACAAGCGTTTCACATAAAAGCAATGGTTTTTGAGTTGGATGCAAATTTGAAGTTAGGCAATCCCTCTGAAATTTCCAAACTTGCGTAGGGTAACGCCACCCAGTATCATTATATTCAATTACTTTTTTTTCATTTTCATCTGTAAGTTTTCCGAGTTTACCATTTTTTACCCTGTTTTTCCTTAGTTTTCCTTCATACTTAATCATTTGAGGATTATATGTACATTGTTTTTTATAAAATACAGATATTGTCTCTACAGTTTTCCCAACTCTCCGTTTAACCTGATTAATATTTGTTAACCGCTCTTTTTCCCAGTAAATATCATACTTGTAATCGCTGATATTGCTTACCCTTAATAAAGAAGAAAATGGCTCCTGTCCAAACAATACGATTGCAGCATTATCTTTTGCAATACGACTATATTGATCCCACATTGGTTTAAATGGTATTACGATATCCCATTTGCACTTAGTTGTCCCATATGGCAGATCACATAAAATCATATCTATTGATTTATCAGGAATAGATTTCATTAATTCCAGACAATTTCCATTCCACAATTCATAACTGTATTTTTCCAACATATTTAAACCTCTGTGTATCCGTATTTGACGATAAGAAACTGCCCCGGCATGAGGCAACTTTGCGGATCTGATTACTTTTGGAACTTCTTGATCAGCTCGTTAATATCCCCGGTATACAGCTTCGGCTTTCCATCCGGAGTTTCTTCCTTATTTCTCTTTAATTCACCAATCCAATATGCTTCGTTATCAATGTAATAAAGCTTTTGCGGCTGAATATCCGGGAATATGTCCGCAAACGTTTTCTCCGTTGGAACAAAATCGGTATTTCCATCAATGAAACCTCTCCCTTTGCATTCCGGTTTAAGCATTCGAATGTATCCGCCCGATTTTTTGAATTGTTCAAACGTATAAGTACCGACGATTTTCCCTTCAACCCATTGTTCTAAACAGGACTGACCTTTTTCATCAGTTGTGACTTTGAAATTTTCATTTTCAAATATAACGATTACCGGTCCAACCGATCTATCTATCTGTATAAAGCGGTAACCAAAGTTTCCATCAGCCATAGCTTCTTCTTCAGAGTCATGTATCACTGGAGATGGAATATTGATCTCGTATTCGTTTCCGTCAGTCGGGTAAAACATCCCACTCATGAAGTAGCGGTATTTGCAGACCGGGTTTCCCCCTTTTGCCAGGTAGCCGGAATCCTGAAAAATGCTCTGGATTGTATCGACAGCTTCTGAATTTCGATAATCCCCTTCTGACCACAATTTTTTGTATTTCCCATCCTCATACCGGTACATGGTAATTGTCGGCATATCAAACCCTACATTCGTGCCATGATTCACAAAATCCAGCCCGGTTGTATCAAAATTCACGGAAGCAAGTGTAGCTGTGATATCATCAAAATGATTCTCCAACATTTTTAAATCATCTGGTGAAAACTTATTTAAAAAATAAACCCTATCATCAGCAATAAAATACGCCCTCGATACACGCTCCCAGCCTCCACCGATCACAGTGAACATATATTTAATGTTAATCTGATTGTCCATGATTTTCCTCCTTATTGCCATTAATACCGGTTAGAAAAGCTTTTCCCAGTCATCTGTTCTTCCATTCCCACTTTTTAGTGCTTCCAGCGCCGCTTCCACATCCACTTCCTGCGATACCTTGCGCGTCAGTACTTCAATGAGATGCCCGGTTACCTCTGCCTGCGTATGGTTTTCTCTTGCATACGTTACAATTTCCATAACACTCAGCAAAGACTCGTCCACTGCCGCCAGGAATTTTTCCATCATCTCCCTGTTTTCTTCAAAATTGAATGGACGGAATTCCACATGGTTCTGGAACCGTCTGGACAAAGCGGGATCAAGCAGGTCGTACCGGTTCGTGGCAGCAATGATGATCTGCCCGTCTGTCAGATCGTCCAATGCCTGCATAAGAGAAATGGTCGTTCTTGATATTTCCCCATCTGGTCCCCCATTTCCTCCTATGCCGCGCTTTAATCCGATACAGTCGATCTCATCAAGCATCAGGACACATTTCTGCCCTTTGCAGAAATCGAACACACGCTGGATATTCTTCGATGTATTCCCCATGAATGAGTCGATCAGGAAGGAAAAATTAATATATGCATAAGGAATACCCAGGGAATACGCCACATATCTGGCAAACTCCGTTTTCCCAGTGCCGGGCACGCCGTATATGAGGGTGCTGTTTTTGTAGGGAATCCCATACTCCATTAATTTAAGCGTGACCGCCACACCACGTTTAATCTTTTCAAAAAGATCCCACTGGGTTTTCCCAAGGTAGTACCGCTCGGCATGAAAGCTGGACACATCTTCCATACGTAGGAGCCCGTTAAGATTTGCTGGCAGCTCGATCATATTTGGACCGTTGAGCAGAAGATTTTTACATCTTCTGACTTGGCTCTCATTTTTCTTCGTATTGTCATTGGCACAACAGCAGACCGCGTATTTCTTCGCATCCTGTATTCTGTTTTCTGCAAGTGCCCGCACGCAGGCAAGCATGTTTACATCCATTCCCATGATTTTCTTTTCCTCCCATCCTTTTTTCACATACGAATCTTTCTTTTGAACGAATGCTTGTTTATGTTTTCTAATCAGTTAGAACATGTTATAACCTCCCTTTTTTAAAATTAATTGCGGAGAAAGGAATCGAACATCCGACACCCAGGTCATGAGCCCGGTGCGCCTTCCTCTGCTCTGCTCCGCAAGAAATTACAACACACCTCCAAAAGCCAGATATGTCAACGTAACAACAATTGGGGCGAGGATAAGAGAAATACCAATGCCAATCTCCATTCCTCTGTTTGCTTCGTTATAATCGTGACATCCGGAAATTATAAGAATAACTCCCATGAAAAGGCAAAAAACAATTATTGCTCCAATAATAACAACCATATACAATTCTCCTTTCACTTTGACATTAAATACAGGATATCATCTTCAATCCTTATTGTTCTGTTCAATCAGCTGCTTTATATTGTCGGACAGTTCACGAATACTCTCTGCAACAACCGCAAAGCCTCTGCCGTGGCAATCATTGCAGATAATCGTGACATCCGGAAATGATAAAAATTTAAGTATTTATTTCTTTGCTCTCCTTGAAAGCATTTATTATCTCAAGTACTTCTTCTGTGGTTAATCTTTCTTTGTATGTCAATACATTAGATAAATGTTCAACTAATTTTATATTACAGCTAAGTAATTCTTTGCATTCTTGATAAAAAGTTTTTGATATATCTATAAGTTGATCTTTCAGTTCGTCATCTAATAGTGTTTTGCTCCGTTCTGGATCAATCATAGTAATGTAGCCCTTAATTAATTCCGTCGCATTTTTAAAATCTGAATTAGATCCGAGAAAAGAACCTGCATCATAATGTCCAAATATTAATTCTTCTGCTATTGCTCCTGCGTATTTAATAAGTATCATGCTTTTCACAACTTCTGCATTTACTACGCTATCATATCCCGATACTACATTGGGTTCGCAAAGAGAAGCATTCACAATAATTGTATCTGCATTTTTTAAATAAGACATTACTGCATGACCTGCTTCGTGAACAGTAATCATTTCTCTTATATTCTCATACGTTTTTTCTTTATTTCCTATTTGCGCTTTTCCATACGGCTTTGCATTTACAACGTCTTCCTTAATACTACCAATTAATTTTTTAAATAAATATGTAATTACTACTGCAGTTAATAAATTCGTATATATTATGCTAACTACACATTTAATATTGTCTTTTGTTGGTTCTAATTCATTATCATAAAAG
>OFMP01001690.1_pt1 | contig 10841 bp, 7 predicted proteins | sample 1541841 | NCBI WGS metagenome assembly OFMP01 (sample SAMN04209226, study PRJEB22552) | human gut metagenome | biome: gut; material: feces | host: Homo sapiens | place: USA: Oklahoma
CTGTTCAACAGCAGATCTTACCAGGGAGCATATGCTCGAGAGAAATATTAAGTACGCATGCTTTCACTATGAGCTTGACGGTAAAGAGTATATGGATGATTTAGGACAGTCCATGCCACTGCCTGATTTCTACAAGGCAATGGAGGCAGGTGCCATGACAAAGACCTCGCAGATCAATCAGGGGGAGTACATGGAGTACTTCAGGCAGTTTCTGGATGAGGGATATGATGTGCTTCACTGTACACTAAGCTCAGGTATATCAGGTACAGTCAACTCGGCGAGGCTTGCAAAGGAGGCTCTTAAGGAGGAATACCCTGACAGAAAGATATATGTGATTGATTCGCTGGCAGCATCGTCAGGCTTTGGCCTTTTGATGGATAAGCTCGCTGACCTTAGGGATAGCGGCATGGATATTGATACACTGGCTGATTGGACCATGGAGCACAGACTTGAGGTGAATCACTGGTTTTTCTCATCAGACCTTACATTTTTTATCAGGGGCGGCCGTATCTCAAAGACCGCGGGATTCGTGGGAAATGTGCTTAATATCTGTCCTTTCATGAATGTGAGCAATGAGGGAAAGCTTATTGTGCGTGAGAAAATCCGCACCAAAAAGAAGGCAATAAAGGAGATGCTTGTGAAGATGCAGGCACTCTGCAAGGACGGTGCCGATTATTCGGATAAGGTCTATATATCAAATTCTGCATGCTATGAGGATGCTAAAGCCGTAGCTGATCTGATAGAGGCTGCCTTCCCTAAAATGAAGGGAAAAGTAGAGATAAATGATATCGGTACGACTATAGGAAGCCACACAGGTCCGGGAACAGTTGCATTGTTTTTCTGGGGTAATAAGAGAGAGGATTAGCCGGATATTTTAGCCTAAATATCTGATTAGAATAATCAAAATCAATAAAGTTGATTATATTTTTATAAAAAATTAAATTACATCAATTAAAGTGATTAAATATAATCATTCCAATAACTGCGCTTATGTGTTACAATTATATCAGTTCAAACGAAAAGAGGTTTTAAGATGAAAGGATATGAAAAATACGAGCGCAGTTATTTTCTGCCTCCTGAATGCACTTATGACTGGGTTAAGAAGGATTATATAGATAAAGCACCACTGTGGTGTTCGGTTGATTTACGTGATGGCAACCAGGCTCTGATCGAGCCGATGAGTCTTGAGGAGAAGCTTGACTTCTTTAAGATGCTTGTAGATATAGGCTTTAAGGAAATCGAGGTAGGTTTCCCGGCAGCTTCTGAGACAGAGTTCAATTTCACGAGAGCTCTTATTGAGAGGGATATGATTCCTGATGATGTCACTATACATGTGCTGACACAGGCCAGAGAGCATATCATCAAGAAGACCTTCAAGGCACTTGAGGGAGCACCGAGAGCAGTTGTACATCTGTACAATTCCACATCTGTTGCACAGCGTGAGCAGGTGTTTAAGAAGTCAAAGGAAGAGATAAAGCAGCTTGCAGTTGACGGAGCTATTTTACTGAGAGACCTTGCAGCAGAGACTGACGGTAATTTCCGTTTCCAGTATTCACCGGAGAGCTTTTCGGGCACTGAGGTGGATTATGCGGTTGATGTGTGCAATGCTGTGCTTGATGTATGGCAGCCAAAGGCTGATAATAAGGCCATCATCAATATCCCTACCACAGTAGAGAATGCTATGCCACATGTTTTTGCAACACAGATTGAGTATATCGACAAGCACCTCAAGTACAGAGACGGAGTAGTGCTTTGCTTACATCCTCATAATGACAGAGGCTGCGGTGTTGCCACATCAGAGCTTGGTGTGCTTGCAGGAGCTGAGGAGATAGAGGGTACGCTGTTTGGAAACGGTGAGAGAACAGGAAATGTAGATATCGTGACACTTGCCATGAATCTTTACTCACACGGAGTGGATCCACAGCTTGATTTTTCAAATCTGCCTGAGATCAGGGAGAAGTATGAGACATTTACCAGAATGAAGGTAGGCGAGAGACAGCCATATGCGGGAGACCTTGTTTTTTCTGCTTTTTCAGGCTCACATCAGGATGCTATCTCAAAGGGCATGGCATGGAGAGAGGAAAAGAAGCTTGATAAGTGGACGGTTCCATATCTGCCTATAGATCCAAAGGATGTCGGCAGGACATACGAGGCTGATGTTATCCGTATCAACAGCCAGTCAGGAAAGGGCGGAGTGGCATATATTCTTAAGCAGAGCTTCGGTATCAATGTGCCACAGCAGATGAGAGAGCAGGTCGGATACATGGTCAAGCAGGTATCGGACGAGGAGCACAAGGAGCTTTCACCTGAGTGGGTACACAGTATCTTTACAGACAATTATGTGGATTTTCATCCATATTTCACTATACCGGAGTGTCACTTTAAGCAGGTAAACGGCATTTTCGCAGAGGCAGTTATTTTACACAATGACAGCACCAGAAAGGTAGATGCCAATGGAAATGGCCGTCTCGACGCAGTCAGCAATATAATTAAGCAGTATTTTGACATCAGCTTTGAGCTCACTGTATACGAGGAGCATGCGCTTTCACACGGATCTTCATCAAAGGCTATGGCATATGTGGGTATCACAGTTGACGGCAGTATGTTCTGGGGCGCAGGTGTGGATGAGGATATCATCAAGGCATCAATCGGAGCGCTTGTTGTTGCGGTAAACCATTATCTTGCCACCAAGGCTGACAGTCACGTGAAGGATGAGCGCTATATTGCCATGCTCAACTTCATCCAGGCCAACTACAAGACGGTATCGCTTGCAGACATGGCTGCACAGTTCAACCTGACAGAGCCGTATATCTCCAAGTACATAAAGGAGAAGTCAGGCAAGACTTTCGGGGAGCTGGTTACCAATGCCAAGATGAAGAAGGCACGCACACTGCTGAGAAACAGCATCACAACTGTTGAGAATATCGCAATCGAGGCAGGATATCAGAACGTGGAGCATTTTAACAGACAGTTCAAGAAGCTGTATGGAATGACACCACTTGAGTACAGAAATTCAAGCACAAAATAAGCGGATGCAGCATTTTAATATAACCGGATCAATATGCCAAATGACAATTCATTCAGCTGTATTGGTCCGGTTTGCTTTTTAGTACTGCACTTTTTATGTAAAAATCTGTATTAAAATTGTATAAAAATGGGAACAATGGGCTATTGATTGTATTTTATCAAGTAATTTGTTGTTTTTACAACGGATTATATGTACAATGCGGGTATAATATAAATAAAAGATAATTATTCAGAACAACTGATAACAAAGCAGATATTGAGAATTTGTGTTTGGGATGAATAGTTATAATATAAAGCAACTATTTGAATTATAGTTTAAGAAAGAGAGGAACGTACATGAGCAATAAAACTAGCGCAGTTGTTAAGACAAACCCAAGAAAGGCTGTCATGATCGGATGTGGATTCGTTGGTTCGGCATCAGTTTTTGCACTTATGCAGAGCGGTCTTTTTTCTGAGATAGTTCTCATTGACGCTGATAAGGACAAGGCTGAGGGAGAGGCGATGGATATAAGCCACGGTATTCCTTTTGCCAGACCTATGAAGATATATGCAGGTGGTTATGATGATGTGGCAGATGCTGCTATCATTGTTGTTTCTGCTGGTGCAGGCCAAAAGCCGGGTGAGACAAGACTTGATCTGGTAAATAAAAATGTTGCAATCTTCAAGAGCATCATTCCGGAGATTGCAAAGAGAAATTTCGGTGGAATCTTACTTATCGTTGCAAACCCTGTAGATATTTTAACACAGGTGGCACAGAAGCTTTCAGGACTTCCTGAGGAGCGTGTCATCGGTTCAGGTACCGTGCTTGACAGTGCAAGACTTAAGTACGCGCTTGGAGAGCACCTTGAGGTGGACAGCCGAAGCGTACATGCATTTATCGTAGGTGAGCATGGAGACAGTGAGGTGGTTGCATGGTCATCAGCCAATGTTTCCGGAGTGGAGCTTCACAAGATGTGCGAGATGAGAGGTCACTACAAGCACAAGGAGAATACAGAGGAAATCGCTGCAAACGTAAAGAACAGTGCTTACGAGATAATTAACAGAAAGCATGCGACATATTATGGTATCGCTATGTCGGTCAGACGTATCTGCGAGGTAATCATGCGTGATGAGAAGTCTATTCTTCCTGTTTCACACATGATGCACGGACAGTACGGCATCGACGGTGTGGTTCTCTCAATGCCTGCAATCGTTGGAGCAAACGGAGTGGAGAGCGATATCCCAATCGAGTTAAACGGTGAGGAAGCTTTAAAGCTCAAGGAGTCTGCTGATGCACTTAAGAGCATACTTGACGGGCTTGAGCTGTAAATATCATGCTCTTAATATTAATTTTGTAATATTAAACTTATATAAAATACTATAAATTCAGTATGGTTTGGGGTATAATGATAACTGTCGGGCTGCATATATTATGTGCTCGGCGGTTATTTGATTTTATGGCAGATAACTATTTAGAATTACCGGGAAAAAGGAGTATATATAATGAGCGAAAGAAAACAAATCCATCAGGAGTTTCTGACAGGCGAAAGAGCACTGTTTGCAAGTAACGACCTGGATATATATGATACAATTTTTGATGACGGAGAGTCACCTCTTAAGGAGAGCCATGGCATTAGCCTGACAGGCTGTTTTTTTAGATGGAAATATCCGCTGTGGTATTGCAGTGACATAGCTGTAAAGGACTGTACATGGTTTGACATGGCGCGTGCGGGTGTCTGGTATACTGACAATATCTCTGTCACTGATTCAATAGTTGAGGCACCTAAGAACTTCAGGCGCTGCAATAACCTAAAGCTTAAAAATGTGACATTTCCAAATGCCCAGGAGACCCTCTGGAGCTGTGATCATGTCGATATCGAGAATGTCTCGGCAAAGGGAGATTATTTTGGCATGAATACAAATAATCTTATCATGAAGAATTTCCAGCTTGTCGGCAACTATTCGTTTGACGGCTCAAGAAATGTAGAGGTGCACGATTCAAAGCTTATCTCAAAGGATGCCTTCTGGAATACGGAAAATGTCACAGTTTATGATTCATTTATTACAGGTGAATACCTTGGCTGGAACGCAAAGAATCTGACACTTATAAACTGCACAATCGAGAGCTTGCAGGGGCTTTGCTACATCGACAACCTCGTTATGAAAAACTGTAAGCTCATAAACACTACATTGGCATTTGAGTATTCTTCGGTAGATGCAGAGATTTGCAGTAAGGTGGACAGTGTTTTAAATCCGACAAGCGGAGTGATAAGGGCAAAGGAGATTGGCACACTGACTATCGAAAAGGACAGAGTTGACCCATCAAAGACTAAGATAATATGTGAGGGAAAATAATCTATGTATGATTTTGACACCGTTGTAGACAGAAGAAATACAGGCTCACTAAAGTGGGATGTGGCAGAAAATGAGCTCCCGATGTGGGTAGCAGATATGGATTTTAAGACAGCTCCACAGATAATAGAGGCAATATCAGAGCGTGTTTCTCACGGAGTGTTTGGCTATTCCATCATTCCGGATGAGTGGAATGATGCGTATATTTCGTGGTGGGACAGACGCCATGGGCTTAAAATCGAAAGAGACAGCCTGATTTTTTGCACAGGGGTCGTACCGGCCATATCATCTACAGTTCGAAAGCTCACAACACCTGGTGAAAATGTGCTTATCATGACGCCGGTATACAATATATTTTTTAATTCTATATTTAATAACGGCGTAAATGTACAGGAAAGCCCGCTTGGGTACGAAAACGGCAGATATTTTGTGGACTATGACAGGTTGGAGCATGACCTTTCCAATCCACAGACCTCGCTTATGATATTTTGCAACCCTCACAATCCGTGCGGTATCATCTGGACAAAGGATGAGCTTGCGAAAATAGGTGCACTCTGCAGGAAGTACAATGTGACGGTCATATCAGACGAGATACACTGCGACATCACAGCACCGGGAAAATCATACGTGCCGTTTGCGGCAGCATCAGAGGACTGCGCCGATATAAGCATCACCTGTATTGCACCGACCAAGTGCTTTAATATGGCTGGCTTACAGACTGCGGCAGTGATGGTGCCAAATAAATTTTTGCGTCACAAAGTATGGCGCGCATTAAATACAGACGAGGTGGCGGAGCCAAACGCATTTGCCATCACGGCAGCAGTTGCGGCATTCACGAAGGGTGAGCCGTGGCTTGAGGAGCTCAGAAAATATCTCTGGGAAAACCGCAAAAAAGTCTGTGATTTCGTGGCAGAAAATCTGCCGCAGATACATGTAGTGGATGCCGATGCGACATACCTCATGTGGCTTGACTGCAGTGCACTCACAGATGATTCTGTGGCATTTACGCAGATGATTCGCGAAAAAACAGGACTTTATCTGTCGGAGGGAGCTGAGTTTGGAGGCAATGGACGCTACTTTGTGAGATTGAATATCGCATGCCCCGGGGCAGTGCTTATGGAAGGGCTGGAAAGGTTAAAAATAGCTCTCGTTTAAGCTGAATATGTACATTTTTTAAAATAAATAAGACCGGTGATCGGCCGGTCTTATCTGATATAATTAAACATTTATGGCATACAAGATTTAGAAATATATCATGCATACGTTTGTTTTCTGATTCGATAGTTAGTATACACTAACATGAATTAGAAGTCAATAACAAATATGGAATTTTGATATTTTTTGGATTTTTATAAATCACGTACAAATCAAAAAGAAAAGTTTTGCAAACAATAAAATGTATGTTATAATAATATAACTGAATTAAAACGAACGAAAATAAACTCACGGGGGTATTCGAAATGCGAAACAATGAATCATCAGAAAACTATTTAGAGACCATACTTATTCTCAGCAAGAAGCTTCCTGTGGTACGCTCAGTTGATATAGCAAATGAGCTTGGATATAAGAAATCCAGCGTGAGTATAGCCATGAAAAACCTTAGAGAGAAGAACAATATCACAGTTAGTGATGCAGGATTTATCACACTCACAGAGTCAGGAAGACAGATAGCAGAGATGATATACGAAAGACATGAGCTTTTGTCAGAGTGTCTTGAGAAGCTTGGTGTTGATAAGGAGATTGCAGCAGAGGACGCATGCCGTATAGAGCATGTCATCAGTCCTGAGAGCTTTGAAGCGATCAAGAAGCATATACATAAGAGCTGATATATGAAACCAGTACCGCAGGGTACTGGTTTTTTAGTGTATCGTTTTTCTTGTATATATGAGAAAAATCATCTATAATAGTGAAGCTGTAATCGGCGACATAAAATCTGAAAGGGGAAAAGATGAAACAGATATTAAAATATTTGAAGGAGTACAAAAAGGAATGCATCTGTGCTCCGTTATTTAAGCTGCTGGAAGCATCCTTTGAGCTTATAGTACCGCTTGTCATGGCGGCAATCATTGATAACGGAATTACGGCTTCGGACAAGCCATATATATGGAAGATGGGAGGTGTGCTGGTGCTGCTTGCGGCAGTTGGTCTGGTAAGCTCGGTCACAGCACAGTATTTTGCGGCAAAGGCGGCAGTTGGTTTTTCTACAAAGCTTCGCCATATATTGTTTGAAAAGGTAGAGTCACTGTCATTCTCAAAGATGGATACAGTGGGCACATCGACACTTATCACGAGGATGACAAGCGATATAAACCAGGTGCAGTCAGGAGTCAATCTGGTGCTTCGACTCTTCCTTCGCTCGCCATTTATTGTATTCGGAGCTATGGCGATGGCTTTTACAGTAAATGTAAGAGCGGCAATGGTTTTTGTTGTTACTATACCTCTGCTTTCAATAGTGGTATTCTCAGTCATGGCTGCAAGCCTTCCGCTTTACAAAAAGGTGCAGAGCTCTCTTGACACAGTGCTTTCACACACCAGGGAGAATTTAGAGGGAACCAGGGTTATAAGAGCTTTCAATAAGCAAAATGATGAGATTGACAGCTTCAACAGGGACAACGAATTTTTAACCAATATGCAGCAGGTTGTAGGACGAATCTCAGCACTCACCAATCCTCTGACATTTATCATTATAAATATCGCAACAATCGCAGTTATCGTATCAGGCGGCAAGCAGGTATACGCAGGAATCCTCACACAGGGTGAGGTTGTGGCACTTGTAAACTACATGTCACAGATACTTGTCGAGCTGATAAAGCTTGCAAACCTCATCGTACAGGTGACAAAGGCAGTGGCGTGCGGTAATCGTATAGCGGATGTGCTTTCTATTCCATCAAAGCTTCCTGAGAAAAATCCTAAGCTCATTGGTGCAAAGGACGGCGCACCTGAGGTTGAGTTTGACCATGTCTGCATGACCTATGAGGGAGCGGCCGATGAGACACTCACAGATATAAGTTTTACAGTGCAAAAGGGGCAGACAATCGGAATCATCGGTGGTACAGGTTCAGGAAAATCAAGCCTTGTAAACCTTATCCCGAGGTTTTATGATGCCACAAAGGGTACTATAAGGATTCAGGGAAATGATATAAATGACTACGATGCAGTGCAGCTTCGAGACAAAATCGGTGTTGTAATGCAAAAGGCAGTGCTTTTTGCAGGAACGATAGCCGACAACCTGCGCTGGGGCAAAAATGATGCCACAGAGAAGGAAATGTGGAAGGCACTCGATATAGCACAGGCGACAGAGGTTGTAAAGGGCAAAGAGGGAGGCCTTGACTACATGATAGAGCAGGGAGGCAAGAACTTATCAGGAGGTCAGAAGCAGCGTCTTACAATTGCCAGAGCGGTCGTAAAGGATCCTGACATACTTATACTTGACGACAGTGCATCGGCACTTGATTTTGCTACAGATGCGAGTCTTCGCGCGGCATTAAAGGGCATGCATGGTGACAAGACAATATTTATCGTGTCACAGCGTACCTCATCTATCCAGTTTGCGGACAATATCATAGTGCTCGACGACGGACAGATGGTTGGCTTCGGACCTCATGAAAAGCTGCTTGAGACATGCGAGACCTACAAAGAGATATATGATTCACAGTTTAAAAAAGAGTCGGATATGACCAGACAAAAGGAGGTGTAGAGTATGGCTATGGATAATGCGAAGATGAATAAAGCAGGCACAATGCGCAAGGTATTAAGATACATGAAGAGATATATTCCTTTGCTTGTAATTTCCCTTGCCCTGTCTGTTGTTACAGTGGCGCTTACGCTTTATTTTCCAATCCTCACAGGACGCGCAATTGATTTGATCGTAGGAAAAGGAAAGGTTGATTTTACAGCTATGACAGCCATCCTCACAAGAGCAGCAATAATAGTCGTCATAGCGGCAGCAGCCCAGTGGCTTACAAATATCTGCAACAACAGGATGACCTACAACATAGTGAGGGATATAAGGCGTGATGCATTTTTAAACATTGAAAAAATGCCACTTTCCTATATTGACAGCCACTCACACGGTGATATGGTCAGCCGTATCATCGCCGATGTAGATACATTTTCAGAGGGACTTTTGATGGGCTTCACGCAGCTCTTTACAGGAATTGCAACAATAGCAGGTACGCTTATTTTCATGCTTACAATAGATGTGAAGATATCATGCATTGTAGTGCTCATCACACCTCTGTCACTTTTTGTGGCAAGCTTTATCACTAAAAAGACATATTCCATGTTTCAGCTACAGACAAGAACAAGGGGAGAGCAGACATCACTCATCGACGAGATAGTAGGAAATGAAAAGGTCGTACAGGCCTTCAACCATGAGGATGAGGCGCTTGAACAGTTTGACGAGATAAATGACAGATTACAGAAATGCTCACTGAGGGCAACATTTTTCTCAAGTCTTACAAATCCGTGTACACGTTTTGTCAACAGTATTGTGTATGCCGGAGTCGGAATTTTTGGTGCCATGAGTGCACTCACCGGCGGAATCACAGTAGGACAGCTTTCATGCTTCTTATCATACGCCAACCAGTACACCAAGCCGTTCAACGAGATATCGGGTGTCATCACAGAGCTTCAGAACGCACTTGCCTGTGCTGCTCGTATCTTCGAGCTGATTGAGGAGAAAAAGGAGATACCGGATGCTTCGGATGCGGTAACACTCGATGAGGCAGACGGCCGTGTGGACATAGAGGATGTTTATTTCTCATATGTGCCGGATAAAAAGCTTATCGAGGATTTCAATCTCCACGTAAAGCCTGGACAGCGCGTGGCTATCGTAGGTCCGACAGGCTGTGGAAAGACGACTATTATCAATCTGCTTATGAGATTTTATGATGTAAACAGTGGAACAATTAAGGTGAGTGGACACGATATCAGAAAAATCACGCGCGAGAGTCTTCGTGACAACTATGGTATGGTGCTTCAGGAGACATGGCTCAAGAAGGGTACAATCCGTGACAATATCATAATGGGAAAGCCTGATGCCACAGATGAGGAAATCATTGCAGCAGCAAAGGCATCCCATGCCCACAGCTTTATCAGACGTCTGCCGAAGGGCTATGATACTGAAATCGGTGAGGACGGCGGCAGCCTGTCACAGGGACAGAAGCAGCTATTATGCATCACAAGAGTCATGCTCTGCTTGCCGCCTATGCTGATATTGGATGAGGCTACATCTTCGATTGATACACGTACAGAGATTAAGATTCAGAAGGCATTCCTTACCATGATGCAGGGCAGGACAAGCTTTATAGTGGCTCATCGTCTGTCCACCATCAGGGAAGCGGATATTATCCTTGTTATGAAAGACGGAAAGATTATAGAGCAGGGCAATCATGAGAGCCTGCTTGCAGCGGACGGATTTTATGCGAACCTCTACAATAGCCAGTTTGCATGAATATAGCCAATGAGTAAGAGAAGGCGAC
>OFMP01001697.1_pt1 | contig 10795 bp, 7 predicted proteins | sample 1541841 | NCBI WGS metagenome assembly OFMP01 (sample SAMN04209226, study PRJEB22552) | human gut metagenome | biome: gut; material: feces | host: Homo sapiens | place: USA: Oklahoma
CCCGAGGGCGCTGAACCACCCTCAGCCTCGCTACGCTCGGCAGCTCCAGCCGGCGGGAGCGAAACCACCGCAGGAGGCACGCGATGAGCACGTTCGCCCTCTGGCGGCTGTTTCACCGCCCCGGCTTGCGCGGCAGCGCCGGCCACACCTCGATGCTGGCAATCATCGCCTTCGCCGCAGCCACCACCATCTTCCTCACCGTGCTCGGCGGCGTACACGGTTTCATCTGGCGGGCTTCGGCCGATCATACCGTCGCCTGCGCGTTCGACTTCGGTGCCTGCCGGCCCGATACGGTGGCCGCGTGGAAACGGCAGATCAGCGACCCGACGAGCCTGGCCCAATTCTCCACCGCCTATGTGGCGTTGGCGGTATTCGCCTGCATGCTGCTCGTCGTGCCGTTCGTGGCGCTCGCCGGTTCCGCCGCACGACTGGCCGCATCCCGCCGCGACGCCCGTCTCGCCGCCCTGCGTCTGGCCGGCGCGACCACCGGTCAGGTGGTGCGTCTCACCGCGCTTGACGCCGCCGGACAGGCGCTGATCGGCGCGCTTATCGGCATTGCCGGCTATTGCGCCCTGATGCCGGCAGTCATGCTGATTCCCTTCCAGGAGCAGCGGTTCACCTTCGAACAGCTATGGGTCGGCCCGCTGGCGCTGGTAATCACCTTGGCGGGCGTGGCCATCTTGGCGCTGATATCGTCGCTGGTCACCTTGCGCCGCGTGGCAATCACCCCATTGGGTGTCACCTCGCGCACCGCCACCGCATTGCCCTCAGGCACCCGTATGGTGCTGTTCGTGGTAGTCGTGGTGGTGGCCATGATCGTCTTCAAGAACCCGGCCATGCTGGCTCAGGCCGGCCAGGCGGTGATGTACGGCGTGATCATCGGTTTCATGCTGCTGTGCTTCGCGCTGGTGAATCTTATCGGCACGTGGGTGATCACCGCTCGCGCCAAGGCCAAGGCCAAGCGCCCCAAGGATGCGGCCACGATGATTGCCATGCGCCGTATTCTCGACAACCCTAAGCGCGCCTGGCGCAATGTGTCCGGCATTGCGTTGGCCGTGTTTATCGCCGGCATCACGTCGATCTGCGGATTCTTCGGATCGGCCGCCGTGGTCGATGACGCCAACGACCCGTGCACCGTGTTCATTCGCGACATCGGCACCGGCGGCATTCTGACGCTCGTGTTCGCCGCTGTGCTTGCCGCGGTCAGCTCCGGTGTGATGCAGGCCGGCAGCGTGTACGATCAGGCCGGCGAATATCGCATGCTGGTGTTGGAGGGCACTGATGTCAAGACCTTGAACCGTGCGCGATTCATCGAGGTACTCACCCCGCTCAACATCGTGGTGATCGTGGCCGGCGGCTGTTCCATGCTGCTTATGGCCCCTCTGTTCGCCGCTTCGATGACCGAACCGGCCACGCTGGCCAGCTTCTTCGGCGGGCTTGTGTTGTGCTATGCGCTGGTTTCCATCGGCGCGTTCGCGTCCAATCATGTGGCGGCCAGCTTGAATCTGACCGATTATCGGGCTGATGACTGAGCCGAGCTGCGCAGCGAATCGTTCTCAATAACAACTGTGCGTACTTTCGTATACGCAAATCGAACGTAGAAACGCTGAAATCACCGCAAATATGCGGATGAGCAAATGTTCGTTTGTGCGATATCTGTGCATTTGCGCGCACGGATACTATTGAGAACGCTTCTCTGCGCACCCATCACGACAGCAGCGCCGCGATGATCGCGATAAACACCGGGCTGGTCATGGTGCTCATCAGAATGCCGTCGCGCGCGAAGGCGAGACCCACGTTGTAGCGGGCCGCGTAGTTGTATACGTTCTGGCCGGTGGGCAGAGCGGCGAGTACCACGCAGGCGTACAGCTCGGAGCCGCGGAAGCCCATCACGAAGTAGGCGAGCAGGAACGCGATAATTGGCATGATGATGTTCTTGAGGACCGCGACCGTGAAGATGGCCGGGCGATCGCCCTTCTGCTGTAGCGGCTTGGTGCCGTGCAGGGACATGCCGAACGCCATCAGGATCATTGGCACAGCCGAATCGCCGATCATGTCGATCGGGTCGAAAATGAATTTCGGCACTGGGAACCAGCCGCTTTTAGCGGAAATCGCAGAGACCACAATGCCCAGCAGCGAGCCGATAAGCAGCGGCTGATGCAGTGGCTGCTTGGCGATTTCCTTGATGGAGACCTTGCCCTTGGTGGTCACGTCCAGCACTGTCAGGCCCACCGGTGTGAAGATGGCCTGCTGCATGACCAGAATCGGTGCCACAAGAGCCGGATTGCCCAGAATGTAGGTGGCGATTGGCAGGCCGATGTTATTGGAATTGAGGTACAGCGAATTCAGGGCGCCGATGGTGGCGTCCGGGGCGTTCAGGTGGAAGAACATACGGTTGAGCACCAAAAACACCACGCCTACCAGCACGGCGGAGAAGAACGCCACGATAATCGAGGGGTGGAAGATGTCGAAAATCGGCTCCTTGGAGAGAATCGCGAACATCAGGCACGGGCTCGATACGAAGAAGGAGAACCGGTTGAGCACCATCTGAGCGGACGGCCCGCCGATTCGCATTCGTGCGGCAACATATCCCACCGCGATTACGATGCCGATAACGCAGAAGCCTTGCATGGCGCTGATTAGACCTGGCATAATCCTCCCTTTCGCCACCCCAGTGTGGCACATAAAAATGTATTCGGCCGCAAAATCTCATGTAGTGAGTGTGCTGGGCCCGCCGCCCACGCGGTACGCTGTTCACATGACGCTTGAATTGAACCGCACCGCATCCACTGCCGAGCAGCTGAACAGCCTGCTCACCCAGATCATGGAGAACTTCTCCGTGTCCGACCACGAGGGCCCCTTCACCGACGAGGTCGAGGCCTTCCTTAACGAGCAAGAGCACCTGACCGTCCGCCGTCACGGCGACACAGTGGTGGCCAGCACCGACTTCGGCAAGCCGAGCCGTGTGATCTTGGCCGGGCACCTCGATACTGTGCCGGTCATCGACAATTTCCCACCAAAGTGGCTGGAGCCCGGCGATTCGCTGATTCGCGAAGAAATCGCCCACGCTCATCCCGAAGACCGCGTGCTGTGGGGCCGCGGTGCCACCGATATGAAGGCCTCCGACGCGGTGATGCTCTACCTCGCCGCCACGCTCGACGGCCGCACGCCGGAAACCACCCCGAAAGTCGACCTCACCTACGTCTTCTACGACCATGAGGAAGTCGTCGCCGAAAAGAATGGCCTACGCAAAGTCGTCGAGGCCCATCCCGATTGGATCACCGGCGATTTCGCCATCATCGGCGAGCCCACCAACAGCGGCATCGAGGGCGGTTGCAACGGTACGATTCGCTTCGACGTCGTAACCCACGGCGTGGCCGCGCACTCCGCCCGTGCATGGATGGGGGAGAACGCCATCCACAAGGCGGCCGACATTCTGAACCGACTCAACGCCTACGAGCCGGCCACCGTGAACGTGGACGGGCTCGATTATCGCGAGGGCCTCAACGCCACGCTGATCTCCGGCGGCAAAGGCACGAACGTCATTCCGGATGAATGCCGCGTACACGTCAACTACCGCTTCGCCCCGGACAAGTCGTTGGCCGAGGCCAAGGCTCTGATGATGGGCGCGGACGCCGGTGCCGAACTCGGCAATGGCGAGCATGTGGCTACCGGCGGCGTGTTCGAGGGCTACGGCATCGAAATGAAGGACGAAAGCCCCTCCGCGCGCCCGGGCCTGAACGCCCCGCTCGCCCAGGATCTGGTCCGACTGGTTAAGGAGCGCACTGGCCGCGACCCGCTGGCCAAGCTCGGCTGGACCGACGTGGCACGCTTCTCTCAGCTCGGTATCCCGGCCGTCAACCTCGGTGCCGGCGATCCGCTGCTGGCTCACAAGCACGACGAGCAGGTGCCTGAATCCGACCTGACCGCCATGGCCGCAATCCTTACCGACTGGCTGGTCTGACACCTCTCTAGCTCCCCTCCCTGAGGGGAGCTGTCACCGCGGGGGAGGGGAGCTGAGAGAACGTCAGCCTCGCCGGGCCACGCCCGCACAAAATATGTGGCATACTAAAGGGTGGTGGTTCTGCATAACCATCAGCGTGCGAGATGGCGTCGATCCCCTTGCGGCTCTCGAGAATGAGACAACGCAAGCGCCGGTGTCCGCCACCCGCAGGACAGACTTGAGACGAAGTTGCCTTTACGCGGCGCGTTTTCGTGCGGCCACGGTGAGAGCGTGGTGTGAGACAAGCGTATAGGCCTGGAAATAGGCGTCGTGATGCAGCGCGCCGCGAGGAGCATTGTGCCCACTGACAACCGTGAAGGTTTCGTCAACGACGGAACCGATAATTCAACCGTATCCAATGCCGATTCGGCTGCAGCCGTGAACGCTGCGCCTGCCGCCGCCTCCCAGCCCGCCGAACCTGTTCGCCGTCGTCGTGGCGGCCGCCGCGTGGTCCGCGGCACCGGTGCTGCCGGCGCTTCTCTGGAACTGCAAGTGCAGGAACGCGCCCCGCTGTTCGAAGCCCCCGCGCTTCCCGATGCCGGCACTGCGGCCGATTCCAAGTCAGCCGATTCCAGCGATTCCGATGAATCCAGCGATTCCCAGGATTCCGCCGAACGTCCAACCCGCCGCCGTTCGCGCCGCGCCGCTTCCGCAGTGGCCGACTCGGATAGCGAGGATGATCGTCCTCGTCGTTCGCGCCGCACTGTCAGTGCCGATGATTTCGATGACGATGACGCCCCACGTTCCCGCCGCCGTTCGGTTGTGGACGATGACGATTACGACGAGGACCGCCCGGTTCGCCGCCGCTCTCGCTCCCGCCAGTCCGACGATGATGACTACGAGGATCGGCCGGTTCGCTCCCGCTCTCGCCGTGCGTCTACGGACATGGATGATGATGACGAGGGCCGTCCGGTTCACCGTCGTTCTCGCCGTGCAGTTGCGGATACGCACGAGGACACCCCGGATGAGCGCCTGTTCGACGTGGTCGAATCCCTGCCCTCTGGCCACGAGGCCGTGCGCCGCGGCAAGCCGATGACGTCCCTGCTCTTCCAGGAACCGGTACTGCCCGCCGCTGTGGATGCGCACGATACCGCTGACACTCGTGATGACGATGTTGACGACGACGAACGTCCGTCGCGTCGCTCCCGCCGCTCGCGCAGCCACGATGATGACGACGCGCAGCCGCGCAGCCGCCGCCGTGACGACCGTGACGATCGTGGCCGCAATGCCGCCGACCGTGATGCGTCTCGTGACGCTTCCCGCAACGCTGCCGCCGGTGACGCCAATGCCAGCGCCAACACGGACCATGATGATTTCGATTCCGATGACGCTTCCGACTCTCGCCGTTCCCGTCGCTCCCGCCGCCTGAACGCCCAGGAGCGCCGTGCAGCCGCCGAAGTCGAGCAGATTGAGGAAGACCTCGAGCTGGACGATATCGCCTACTCGCCGATTGCCGAAGAGGAGGGCGACGAAGAATCCGACGCCACCCGCACCCGTTCGCGCCGTCGCCGCCGTCGCGGCTCACGCGGCGAAACCGGTGCCAACGGCGAGCACGATACCGCCGAGAACGATGCCGAAGATACGCGTTCCCGCCGTCGTGACGATCGCGATGATCATGACCGTGATCGCGATGAGGACGATGAGGAGCAGACCGTTACTCGCCGTCGCCGTCGCCGTCGTGGCGGCAAGAACGGCGAGGGCACCGACGACCAGAGTCAGAACAGCGAACAGCCGCTGGTCCGCCGCTCCCGCAAGCAGCAGTACATCGACGAGATCACTGATGTGGAGGGCTCCACTCGTCTCGAGGCCAAGAAGCAGCGCCGCCGTGACAACCGCCGTGAGCGCAGCCGCCAGAGCCAGCTCATGGAACAGGACTTCCTCGCACGCCGCGAGAACGTGGACCGCCTGATGGTGGTGCGTGAGAAGGAACATCACACCCAGATTTCCGTGGTGGAAGACAATGTTCTGGTCGAGCATTACGTCTCCGACATTCAGGAAGTACAGACCGTCGGCAACATCTACCTTGGCCGCGTGCAGAACGTGCTGCCCAGCATGGAGGCCGCATTTGTGGACATCGGCCAGGCCCGCAACGGCGTGCTCTACGCCGGCGAGGTCAACTGGGATGCCGCTCGTCTCGAAGGCCAGCCGCGCCGCATCGAGCTGGCGTTCAAGTCCGGCGACCCGGTGCTCGTGCAGGTCACTAAGGACCCGATCGGCCACAAGGGTGCCCGCCTGACCTCTCAGGTCACGCTCGCCGGCCGCTTCCTGGTGCTCGTGCCATCCGGCGGCATGACCGGCGTGAGCCGCAAGCTTTCGGAGCGCGAACGCAGCCGTCTGAAGAACATCGTCTCCAAGATCGCCCCGAAAGACATGGGCGTGATCATCCGTACCGCAGCCGAGGGCGCATCCGAAGACGCCATCGTCAAGGATCTCGAATCACTGGTCCGTCAGTGGGAGCGCATCAACGCCAAGCGCGAGGAATTCTGGCACGGCAAGCGCCCGAAGCTCCTGCAGGGCGAGCCCGACGTGGCCATCCGCGTGGTGCGCGACATCTTCAACGACGACTTCAGCAAGCTCATCGTGGAAGGTGACAAGGTCTACGACCGTATCGAGGAATACCTTGACACCATGGCCCCCGACTTGAAGGACAAGCTGGAGAAGTGGGACCCGGCCGAGCATGAAGGCAAGGACGTGTTCGACAAGTGGTCCATCGACTCCCAGCTGCGTAAGGGCATGGAGCGTCAGGTCTACCTGCCGTCCGGCGGCTCGATTGTCATCGATCGCACCGAAGCCATGACCACCATTGACGTGAACACCGGCCGCTTTATCGGCAAGGGCAAGTCCTTGGAAGAAACGGTGACGCGTTGCAACCTGGAGGCGTCTGAAGAGATCGCCCGCCAGCTGCGCCTGCGCGATATCGGTGGCATGGTGATGATCGACTATGTGGATATGGTCATGCCCGCCAACCGCGATCTGGTGCTGCGCCGCTTGGTCGAATGCTTGGCACGCGACCGCACCAAGCATCAGGTGGCCGAAGTCACCTCGCTCGGTTTGGTGCAGATGACCCGCAAGCGCATCGGCCAGGGTCTGGTCGAGGCGTTCTCCGAGGAATGCCCGACCTGCAAGGGCCGTGGTTTCATCCTGCATGATCAGCCGACCGTTTCGGCCGACTACGACGATCCCTACGCGCTTCGCGGTGGCGACCCGTTCGTCAAAACCAACAAGCACGGTCGCGGCACCGCTCCCGCTCCCGAACCGGCTGGTTCCAGCGCCGACGTCAAAGCCAAACTGGCTCAGATTGCCGCCGCTGCCGTCGCTGCCAACAACACGGCGGAAGAGTAAGCGGAAGAGTAACAGGTGTGTCGTGCTTGACACGCGGGCAAAAATCATTTGATTTAGTCCGCATGGTGGTGTAGATTCGAAACTCGGTGTCTGACCGCAAGCTCGGTGCGTGTTAGGCAAGGTAGCTTTCCAAAACATAAAAGGAACGATAATGTACGCGATTGTGAAGGCCGGTGGCCATCAGGAAAAGGTCGAGGTTGGCGACGTCATCCTCGTGAACCGTCTCGACGCCAAGAAGGGCGATACCGTGGAATTCCCGGTCTCCCTCGTTGTCGATGGTGACAAGGTCACCCTTGCCGCCGCCGATCTGGCCAAGGTGTCCGTCAAGGCTGAGGTTGTGAACGACGAAGCCAAGGGCCCGAAGATTAGCATCCAGAAGTACAAGAACAAGACTGGTGTTGCTCGCCGTAAGGGTCATCGCCAGAAGCTGACTATCGTCAAGATCACGGCGATTGCCTGAGTTATAGAAAGGACCATGAATCATGGCACATAAGAAGGGTGCGTCCAGCTCTCGCAACGGTCGCGATTCTAACCCGCAATACCTCGGCGTGAAGAAGTTCGGCGGCGAAGCCGTCGTGGCCGGCAACATCATCGTTCGCCAGCGTGGCACCAACTTCCACCCGGGCCACAACGTCGGCATGGGCAAGGATCACACGCTGTTCGCCCTCACCGATGGCTCCGTGAAGTTCGGTGTGCGTCGCGACCGCAAGGTTGTCGACGTCATCGCCTGAGCGATATAGCGTCAAGCTTTTTTCAAGCCGCGCCCGTAAGGACGCGGCTTTTTTGTAAGGTAATCAATATGAGTGATTTTGTGGATCGAGTAACCGTCCATGTCAAGGGCGGCGATGGGGGCAACGGTTCGGCCGGCATCCGTCGTGAGAAATACAAGCCGTTGGCCGGCCCGAACGGTGGCAATGGCGGCGACGGTGGTTCCGTGGTGTTCGTGGCCGACCGTAACGCCACCAGCCTGCTCGACTATCGTTTCATGCCGCATCGTGTCGCCGGCAGCGGCACCATGGGTTTGGGCGACAATAAGGACGGCTCCAAGGGCGAGGACCTGATTCTGCCCGTGCCCTGCGGCACCGTCGTCTTTGAGGCGCGCGGCGAACAGGGCAAAGCCAAGCATCCCGGCGCGCAGCTCGCCGACCTGCGCCACGAGGGCGACCGCTGCGTCGTCGCCCAAGGCGGTGCCGGCGGCCTCGGCAACATCGCCCTGGCTAACAAGACCCGCCGCGCCCCCGGCTTCGCCCTGCTCGGCGAACTCGGTGAAGAGCGCGACGTGATTTTGGAATTGAAGTCCATCGCCGACGTGGCGTTGGTCGGTTTCCCCTCGGCCGGAAAGTCGTCCCTGATTGCGGCGATGAGTTCCGCCAAGCCGAAGATCGCCGACTACCCGTTCACCACGCTGGTGCCGAATCTCGGCGTCGTTATCGCCGGCGACTCTCGATACACCATCGCCGACGTGCCGGGCCTGATTCCGGGCGCCTCCGAAGGCAAGGGCCTGGGACTGGAGTTCCTGCGCCACATCGAACGTACCGAAATCATCGCCCATGTGATCGATTGCGCCACGCTTGAACCGGACCGCGACCCGATGTCCGACTACCACGCGCTGGAAAACGAGTTGGCGCTCTACGCCGACAAGCTCGAGCTGCCGTTGGGTGCCATCCCGATTCCCGAACGCCCGCGCATCGTGATTCTGAACAAGATCGATGTGCCCGAGGCCAAGGAATTGGCTGAGTTCGTGCGTCCGGAGTTCGAGAAACTCGGGCTGAAGGTCTTTGAGATCTCCACTGCCTCGCACGAGGGTCTAAAGGAGCTCAACTTCGCGTTGTCTGCGCTGGTGCACGAGATGCGTGAGGAAGTGGCCAACCGCGAGCAGGCCGAAGAGGAGGCTCGCGTGGTCATCAAGCCATTGGAGACCAAGGGCCGCCGTCCGCGTCGTGCTGACGAGGGCGGCAGTGCGCTTGAGTTCACGGTCGAGCGCCGCGAACTCGGCAATGGCGAAGTGTTCTTCGAGGTGCGTGGCGTCAAGCCGGAGCGCTGGGTCATGCAGACCAACTTCGACAACGACGAGGCCGTGGGCTACCTGGCTGACCGCTTGGCCAAGCTGGGCGTGGAGGACGAGCTGCGCCGCAAGGGTGCTCACCCCGGCGACGAAGTGCGCATCGGTCGTGGTGCCCGTATGGTCGAATTCGATTGGGATCCGACCATCTCCGCTGGTGCCGAAATGCTCGACGGCTCCAACCTCGGTGCCCGAGGCAAGGATCTGCGTCTCGAAGAGCTGGACCCGCGCACGCACCGCCGCTCCAACGCCGAACGTCGTGCCCAATACCACGAGATGATGGACGCCCGTGCCGCCGTGCGCGACGCGATGATGGCCGAACGCAAGGCCGGCCACTGGGCCGACCCGACCGTTGACGACGATCGCCATGACGAAACCAGCCTGTTCGGCCACGGTGAGTCCAGCGAAGATGGTGAAACCGAGGAATAAATGAGCACTCCGAGTCAGGCCGAGGTGCGGCGCATGATCGCCGCAGCCGGAACCATTGTCGTGAAAGTCGGCTCCAGCTCGCTGACCCAGCCGAGCGGTCACCTCGACCCGGACAAGCTCGACGCGTTGGCCGCGGCCTTGGCTCAGGTCCGATTGATGGGCGGACGTGTGGTGCTGGTCTCGTCCGGTGCTATCGCCGCCGGTTTCGGGCCTCTGGGCTTTGACTCGCGGCCGGTGGACGTGGCCACTCAGCAGGCCACCGCAGCCGTCGGCCAAGGGCTACTGATGGCCCGCTACGAGACTGCGTTCGGTCGATTCGGTATTCGCGTCGGCCAGATTCTGATCACTGCCGAAGATACGATTCGTGCCACCCAGTACCGCAATGTGGAACGCACGCTGGACCGTCTGCTTGACCTCGGCGTGGTGCCGATCATCAACGAAAACGATTCGTTGGCCTCGAACGAGATTCGCTTCGGCGACAACGATCGACTCTCCGCGTTGGTGGCCAACCTGGTGCGGGCCGAAGCCTTGGTGCTACTGACCGACGTGGACGCGCTGTACACTGCGCCGCCCTCGCAGCCCGGCTCCCGCCGTGTGGAATATGTGCCCAACGTGATTGATGCGCTGGGCGACATCCAAGTCTCCGGCTCCGGCTCCAAGGTCGGCACCGGCGGCATGGTCACCAAACTCGAGGCCGCGCGCGTGGCGGCCGTCTCGGGCATTCCCGCCGTGCTGACGAGCGCGACGAACACCGGCCCGGCGCTGATGGGCGATCCGGTCGGCACGGTGTTCGCGCCGGTGAAGCACCGCGGTTCATCGCGTCGGCTGTGGATCGGCTTCGCGTCCGACCCGCGTGGAGCCTTGGTGGCGGATGCCGGTGCGGCCAAGGCGGTTCGAGGCGGGCGTGCGAGTCTGCTCGCCGCCGGCGTCGTGGAGGTTCACGGCGAATTCTCCGCCGG
>OFMP01001701.1_pt1 | contig 10781 bp, 12 predicted proteins | sample 1541841 | NCBI WGS metagenome assembly OFMP01 (sample SAMN04209226, study PRJEB22552) | human gut metagenome | biome: gut; material: feces | host: Homo sapiens | place: USA: Oklahoma
GGGGAGCCGTATCTCCGGTACACCTTCCGCTCTGGGGAGCGCGTTGCCGTGGAACTTGCTCGCTGTGGCGTTGTAAGTAAGTATCTCTATCACAGTGACATCTTCGGCGAAGGCAATGGCGCACTCAACCCAACCATGCAGCTACTGTCGATGCAGAACCAGGGCATTGCGGAGGGCATTAAGAATTCCGCCAGCTTCCGTTTTATGGCCACGCTGCGCAACTTTGCGAAAGCGGCAGATGTTGCCAAGGAGCGCCAGCGTTTTTCCGCAAGTCTATTTAGTGCGGAGTCCGGCGGCCTGGCCCTGTTTCCCAATACCTTCTCGGATATTAAGCAGATCGAATCAACGGCGAAAATCGTCGACCCGGAGCAGTTAAAGCTGATCCAGGAGCGGGTATATACCTACTTCGGCACAAACCAGAGCGTTGTCCAGAACTCCACGGTCGGCGACGAGTGGGCCGCCTACTATGAGGGCAAGATTGAGCCCTTTGCGCTGCAGTTCTCCCAGGCCCTTACCTGTATGACCTTCCGTCCGGCGGAACTCACCCGAGATAATGCGATCGTGTATTCAGCCAACCGGCTGCAGTACATGACCGCCCAGGCGAAGCTGCAGGTTAGCAGCCAAATGTTTGACCGCGGGATACTGCGCACCAACGATGTAATGGACATTTGGCAGCTGCCACATGTACCTGATGGTGACAAGCGCTATATCCGCAAGGAGTACACGGAAATTACCCAGCTGGATCAGGTTACTGCGCTACAGGAGGAGCTTGCCGCCGCCAAAGCGTCCCTGGCCCAATATGCAGCACCGAAAGGAGAAGATGAGAATGCCGACACCTCAGATAATGACAAAGTTTAAAAGTTCGGCGCAGGCCCGGGCATTGGTAACACTGGCACCAGTTGCTGCTGCCAGTCAGCGCATTGACTCGACCCATTATGTGGAAGGCTATGCGGCCAAGTTTGAGCCGTATGTCCTGTATGAGGACGAGGACGGCCCCGTATATGAACGATTTGAGCCTGGCTGTTTTGCCAGCGCAGATATGAGCGACATCATCCTGCAGTACGACCACGCTGGCAGGGTGTATGCCAGGACCGGCAACGGCAGCCTGCTGGTGGAAGTGGATCCTGTTGGGCTGCATGTCGCGGCAGATCTCTCCCGCACAGATGCCGCCAAGCAGCTGTATGAGGAGATCAAGGCGGGGATGGTAACCAGAATGAGCTGGCGTTTTTCTGTCGGTGACTATGCCTATGACAAGTCCACGCGGACCATTGTCCACCGGACTATAAAAAAGGTGTGGGATGTGTCCGCCGTATCTATCCCCGCAAACAATGACACTGAGATCAATGCTCGCAGCTGGGCTGACGGAGTGATCGGCCTGGCAGCCCGGAGTGAGGCGGAGCTTGAGGAAAGACGCAGACGACTGCGTCTGACTATCAAAACCAATCTTTAACCAGAAAAGGAGAACCTTATGACCAGAATCGAAGAAATCAACGCGCGTCTCGCGGCCATTAATGCCGAAATCGCAGGCGCCACCGGAGACGCACTGCAGGCCCTGGAGGCCGAAGTCAACGTCCTCATTGAGGAGCGTACTGCCCTGGAGGGCGAGGTGCAGCTCCGCCAGCAGGTCCGCAGCAGGGTTGCATCCGGCCTCGCCGGCCACGTTATTGAGCGCGGTGCCGCTGACCCCGTCCCCGCCAATTACGGCGTAGACAGTCCGGAATACCGGAGCGCATGGCTGTCCAACCTGCAGGGCCGCGCCCTGACCCCTGAGCAGCGCACCGCCGTATCTGCGTCCGGCGCCATCCCCACCCAGACCATGAACCGCATTGTCCACGCGCTGGAGCGCAGTCCTCTGCTGTCTGCTGTGTCCCTGACCTATATCCCCGGCAATGTATCCTATCCCGTTGAGGGCACTGTGAATGCGGCCGGCTGGGTCGCGATGGGCACGGCTGCGACCGATGGCGCAGATACTGTCACTACGGTGACGCTGGCTGCATACAAGCTGATCAAGACTGTGGAGATCGGCGCGGACGTGTCCAACATGTCCATTGACGCCTTCGAGGATTGGCTGGTTGAGCGACTGTCCAACAAGTTGCTCCTCGCGGCCGATGCAGGCATCGTCACCGGTACCGGCAGCAACCAGGCCACCGGCATCCTCAAGGATGGCGAGATCACTCAGACCGGTACTTACACCAAGGCCGGCATTACTTATGCGGATCTGATGACGATCATTGCCACCATCGGCACCCAGTATCTGCCCAACGCGAGCTTCATCATGCCTCGTGCGCTGTTTTTTGGCAAGGTGCTTGGTATGACCGACACTACCGGCAACCGCGTCGTGGTCGCTGATGCGCAGGCTCCTGCTAAGTTCAACATTCTGGGCTATCCCGTGATTGTGGACGACAATGTGACGGCAGGCACCATTATCTTCGGTGATCTGCGCCAGGGCTATGCATTTAACTTTGCAGCCGGCCCCGAGGTAAAACGGGATGATTCCGTGGGCTTTAGGATTGGCAGCTCCTGCTATCGCGTGATGGCGCTGTGTGACGGTAAGCCCCTGGATAAGAAGGCTCTGTGCGTCTTTACCGCAGCCACCAGCTGATTTCTGCCAACGCGGGGCCACGGTGCCCCGCGTTGGGCAAGCAAAATGTGCCCGAATCGGGCACAAGGGAGGTGCCGCATGGCTACTACTGAAATTCTCGCAAAAATCAAGACCGATCTGCGCATCAGCCACACGGCGCTTGACGGCGATCTGTCCGATACCATTGATGCCTGTCTGTCTGATCTCTTGATTTGCGGCATTGCCGATCCGGATCCCGCAGACAAATCCATCCTCGCTGTTGTCAAGCTGTATTGCCGTGCCGCTTATACGGACGATACTGATAAGGCTGCCGCCTATATGGAGCGCTACGATGCAATGAAGGCGTGCCTAATGACGGCATCGGGATATGGAGGGGCTCCCGATGAATGATGTTATTCAGCTTATCCGCATCACGCAGACGGTAGATGCCTATGGGGACAGGGTCATGCAGACGACCGGCCGGAAGGTGTTTTGCCAGGTTGCCAGCATCGGGACCAAAGAATTTTATCAGGCACAGATCACCGGTCAGCAGCCCGAAATCAAGTTCGCTTTGTCCGACTATTTGGATTACAATGGCGAGACGCTGGTGGAGTATGACGGCATAGAGTACCGAGTACTTCGTACCTACCGTTCCGGTCAGCGCTTAGAACTGACCTGCTATAGGGAGGTTCATGAGACATGAGCATCCCCAAGAGTGTGATTAAGTTCAAGCGGGATGGCGTGGAGTACGTCAGCAGCGTTGATCGAGTCCAATATACGATTGTGGAACTCACGCGAGCCGCTATGAAGGATGTCGGCAAATATGTTGTGCGCATGTGCAACAAAGAAGCTATGCGCCTTCACGGTCTGCGAAAGTCTCGCCGCGTAAAGGGAAAAACCTCGACTTTTCTGTATGACGTGCCCTGGGCAAAAACCGGGCTGCCTCACGTCGATATTGAGGTGAAACATCACACCTGGTATGGCGTGGCACAGGAACTTGGCGGCGCAGTCCAAGGGGCTGGCGGCGGGCTTCGAATAATCCCAAAGCTGGGTATCTTACGGAATACAACCTACAACAACATCCCGGAGATCATGAAGATTGAGAGTCAGTACCTGAGCGCACTGGAAGACGAGGCCGCTGCTCTGCGGCTTATCGACGAGAAGGAGGAGCACCAGGGAGGAGGCGGTGATAACTGAGCAAAACACTTGAACTGCGAAAATTGATCCAGTCCCAGCTGGAGACAGTCCCTGGCGGCACATATCACGCCGATGCCGTACCGGCAGATGCGGAACTCCCGTATAAGACCTATCAGTTGTCTCGGCAGAATCTGGCGGATATCGCCCGTCGGTCTGATATTGATCTGTGTATTGATGTATGGGATATCGGCCCGGACCGCAAGAGGGTGGATGAGATCGCTGACGCTATAGAAGATTTATTCTGTGGCATCAATCTCCCGCAGAGTACGATCCTGCCGACCGTCTACGGGGATAGCAGGTATCCGGTAGCGGAGAAGGATACCAACATTAAACATGAGCAGCTGCACTTTGCGGTGCAGCAGTATACAAACGACAAGGAGGATTAAACCATGCCTGAAACCAAATACACCGGCACCGGTACAGTCGACTCCACCGACTATAAATATGTCAAGTGGGTGGGTAAGACCAAGGGCGGTCAGGCTGTTACCATCGAACTCCCGAGGGCATTCTGCAAAAGCAATCCGGACTGGACTTTCGCGGAAAAGGACGATGTTGTCCCCGAAATCGAGTTCGAGGGAGTATATGATGACGATGCCCTCGCAGCCGGCACGCGCACCGAACCCTGGACGATCAACATTGCTGACGGTGTAAGCGCCGGCAACAGCGAGATTTTGCTGGGCGTAGGCAAGTTCTACGTCGGATCAGCCGCCAGCTCTGCTGAATGTGTTGGCCTTACCCGTGGCGGCGGCAGCTTTGTCGTTGAGCGCGAGTACAGGGAAATCAACGCCGATGAGGACCCCGGCGCAGTGGAGGGCCGCATCGTGCAGGAGGGCGGCCGACCCAAGCTGAAGCTGAATGCATTGCAGTGGCTTACCAAGATCGATGATCTTTATAGTGGTATCAAGGCCGCTACCTAATGGCGAATGACGGCGGCCTGGAAATACCAGGTCGCCGCAGTCGTCTATACAACGGAGGTAAATATGAGAAAGTTGAAAACAAGTGATATCCCTGCTGCTTGCAGATGCCTTAAGAAGCTGGGTGTCAAGGATCGAATCCAGGCGATTGCACGGAACGCCGATAGCGCAAAGGATGCCTGGGGCCAGGGCTTTGATCTCCTTTGGGATGTGTTTGATGCTGCTACAGAGTCAGAGGGGGAGCAGCATCTGTATGTATTCCTGGCCGGACCGCTGGAGATGACGCCTGAAGCGGTCGCAGACCTGCCCATCCCTGATCTCTTTGCAAGTCTTAAGGAACTGGCGGAGGAGAACGACTTGGCCGGTTTTTTCAAGTCTGCGGGAGCCTTGACGAAATAACCCTCATGGATCTGCTTCTGCACAGATACCAGAATATTGACTATATCATGGCTCTCGATTTGGAAACCGGCATACAGCTTATCCTGAAGGCGCAGGAAAAGGAACGAGAGGATCGAATCTTCCAGCAGTGGGTGGCTCAGCTCCCGGTCATGGCCCTGGGCGATAATGTCATCGGTTTTGAGGATTATCGTGACCGGGTAACCGGCGCAAACATTGACGTCCGGCCTGTGTCTGATATCCTTCGCGAGTTGGAGGAGGTTGAAAAACAGTTCGAGGAAGGCGGTGCAGCACATGGCGGTTGAGATATTCCGGCTGGTCGGCTCAATTTTCGTGGATAATGAGCAGGCTAATAAGAGCATCAGCAAGACCGATGAGCAAGCGCAGGGCGTCGGCAAGACCCTCTTGGGAGGCGTAAAGAAAGCAGGGAAGTGGGGTGCCGCTATCGTTGCAGGTGCCGCCGCTGCCGCTACTGCGGTTTCCGGGCTTGCTGCAACTACTGTCAGCTCTTATGCTGACTATGAGCAACTGATAGGCGGCGTAGAGACCCTTTTTAAGGACTCTGCCGGCATCGTTGAGGGCTATGCTAAGAACGCTTACAAAACAGCCGGCATGACTGCCAACCAGTATATGGAGACGGTGACCAGCTTTTCCGCATCTCTGCTGCAAGGCCTTAATGGAGATACGGCAGCGGCCGCAAAGGTGGCCGATATGGCCATCACGGATATGAGCGATAACGCCAACAAGATGGGCACGGATATGCAGTCCATACAGAATGCATACCAGGGGTTTGCCAAGCAGAACTACACCATGCTGGACAACCTAAAGCTCGGTTACGGCGGCACTAAGACCGAGATGGAGCGCCTGCTGGCGGACGCTTCCGAATTGTCGGGCGTTAAGTATAACATAGACAATCTTAATGATGTCTATGAGGCCATCCACGTTATTCAGGGGGAAATGGGTATCACGGGGACCACGGCGAAGGAGGCCACCAGCACGATCTCCGGCTCCATCAACATGATCAAGGCCAAATTGTCGGACTTCAAGACCACCATCGGCGCGTCTATTGCCCCTGTGGTACAGAGTTTTCTCACCATGGCCATTGATAACTTGCCTGTGCTGGAGGGCCTGATCAATCAGGGCGTGCCTGTGGTATCAAACCTGATGCAGACCCTTTTGCCACCCACGATGCAGTTAGCGCAGACGCTGCTGCCGCTTATCCTATCGCTGATTACATCCTTGCTGCCTCCGGTGCAGCAGATCCTCTCAGCGGTGCTACCAGTGATTATCCAACTGCTGGATACGTTGTTGCCGCCGCTGATTCAGATTGTGGACACATTACTCCCACCATTGCTTGGGCTACTGCAGCCGCTCCTGGACCTGCTGCAGCCACTCATAACACTGATCCAGCCGATCCTTGACTTGGTTTTGGCCATACTGCAGCCTTTAGCCCAGCTTATCACGGATCTACTCACGCCGCTTATTAGTGTAATTAGTAGGGTGATTGAAGCTGCCTTGATTCCACTGCAGACCCGGTTTACATTGCTGTCCGGAGTGTTGTCCGGCACATTTAACGCTGCTGTGGGCCTTGTGCTGGGGGCTGTCAACACAATTAAGGGCGTATTTTCCGGCTTGATTCAGTTTATCAAAGGTGTATTTACCGGCGACTGGAAAGGCGCGTGGGAAGGCGTAAAGAAGATATTCTCCAGTATCTGGGAGGGTATCAAGACCGCGTTTAAGGCTCCGATCAACTGGATCATTGATGGCATTAATTCGTTTATCCGCGGCGTCAACAGGATCAAGATCCCCAATTGGGTCCCTATCGTCGGCGGCAGTGGATTTTCTATCAGAGAGATTCCTCGGCTGGCCGCTGGCGGCGTCCTCGAGAAGGGGCAAACCGGCTTCCTGGAGGGCAACGGCGCAGAAGCGGTTGTCCCGCTTGAGAATAACCGCAAATGGATCCACAGTGTGGCAAAAGATATGCAGGGGGCAGGGATTGGCGGTGACGATAAGGTCGTGGCGATCTTGCTCAGGGTGCAAGATCTACTGGAACAGCTCACCGGTATGCGCATCTATCTGTATCCGGACAAACTTGTTGGCGAGCTGGCTGAACCGCTGGATGAGCGCCTGGCAAAGCTGCAGGCGAAGAAAGTGAGGAGCTGATGGCAAAGGGAACAAAATTCGGCACGATACACAGCAACGTGGACTTACATCTGATTCAGCAGAAGATCGAGGTCGGCCCCGCCGTCCCCCGTACCTCCTACGTACATGTGCCGGGGGCGGACGGATCCATTGACCTGACGGAGGCGCTGGGCACTGTAAGCTATGATGATCGTGAACTTGTGTGGACGTTTGCACTCTACCCAGGCGATGACTGGGTGGAGCGGCGGCGGAAGGTGAGCAACGCCATCAACGGCATTGCCTGCCGCATAACGCCGGACGGCGAGGAGGGCTGGTACTATGACGGCCGGGTTGTAGTGGATGAGTACGCATCAGACAAACTGCTGCGCACGGTTACCGTAAAAGCCACATGCCGCCCCTGGCGCTATAAGCTTACTCCCACCGTTATTTCTCGCGAGGACCTGGGTACGGCCTACAAGCAGCTATCCCTACCTAATGAGCGGCGCCCGATTATCCCCACCATCACGGTGGCCCAGGATACCACGCTGCTCTGGGGCGGTAGCGCCATAGCGGTCAGCGCCGGCACTTACCGGAGAGCTGACATTTGCCTGCAGGCTGGGCCCAACATACTCAAGGCTAAGGTGGCCAGCGGCACCGGCAGCATCACTGTGGAGTATCAGGAGGCAAGCTTATAATGTATCAGCTGACATACGGCCAGTATATCCTATACGATCCCCGCCTTGCCACCCCCGAGGACAAGCTATTGATTAGGGATCCGTCTGTCCACTTGGCTGTTGGTAAGGCCGGGGACATGTCCTTTACTCTCCAGCCGGACCATCCCTATTTGAGCAATCTCCGGCGGATGCGCGGTGTGGTGGAGCTGCTGGACGGCACTTTCCCTATATATAGGGGCAGAATCACCAGCGATGTAAAGGATTTCTACGGGGCGCACAAAATCGAAACAGAGGGCATTATGGCGGTGCTGAATGACAGCATCATTCCACCGTTCAGCTTTCCGGAGGATTTCAAGGATGACACTGCTTATAAGGCTGCCGCCGCAAACGGGAATGTGGTGGAGTTTTTCTTCCGCTGGGTGCTGTCACAGCACAATGCCCAGGTGTCCGCAGAGCAGCAGATCAAGCCCGGCGTATGCACGGTGACGGACCCCAACAACTACATCACTCGCAGCTCCACAGAATATCAGACAACGATGGAGGCTATCCGCGCAAAGATGTCTGAATCATCCCTGGGTGGGTACCTGCTGATCCGCTACGAGGCCGACGGCAACTACCTGGACTATTACGCGGACCTGCCGCTTACCAACACCCAGTCCGTGGAGTTTGCGGCCAATCTGTTGGACCTTACCAGCGAGGTGGATGGAACGGCGATCTACACCGTTATTCTGCCGGAGGGTAAGGATGGCCTGACGCTGGAGAGCTTACCGGATGGGGCCCTGACGGACGATCTGACCAAGGACGGTCTGACGATCTACAGCAAGTCTGGCGTAGCCACATATGGGCGCATTACCCGACATATCAAGTGGGACGATGTGACCGTGGTCGCCAACTTGCAGACCAAAGCCAAGGCGGCCCTGGCCGATAACGGCCTGTCCATGCCGGAGACCATCACCTGCAAGGCGGTGGATTTGGGTTGGCAAGAGGGCATCCGGCATTTTCGGGTGGGCAGAATGACCGCCTTGGTCAGTACGCCCCACGGCTACAGCGCATCCTATCCGCTGATGGAGCTTGCCCCGGACATCCTTAACCCGGGCAACACCCAAATCACGCTGGGCGCAACACGGCGCACATTTACCGGATCACAAATCGATGCCGGTCGCAAAACGGAGGCGAGCATCGACAGCACAAAAAGAGACCTTACGCAACGGATCGAAAACATAGAACTTACCCCCGGGCCTCCCGGTCCTGCCGGTGCGTCGGTGTTTATCACCTACCACGACGGCACGGCTGCCCCAGCTGCCCCCACAGGGGATGGCACAAAAAATGGCTGGCACACAAACTTGACCGATGCTGTGGTATGGCTCTCACAGAAGGTAGCAGCGTCCGCCAGCAGCGGTACATGGGGAACGCCCGTGCGGATTGTAGGAGCGGACGGCAAGCCTGGCACCAAGGGCGATGACGGTGTGTCCGTAACGCACACGGATGTGGAATATTACCTCTCCACCTCTGAGACAGAGCTTTCCGGCGGCACATGGCAGCCTGCGGCCCCAACCATCACGGACGGCACCTACCTTTGGAGCCGCACGAAGATCACCTATTCCAACGGCCAAACGGCCTACACCGGAGCATACTGCATCAGCAAGGCCATGACCGAGAGCGCCGAACCGATTGTCAGCGAGACCCGCACGGCGGTGACAAAGCTGACCCAGGATGTGAACCGCTTCGAGGCCACAGTTTCCGAGACCTATATTGAAAAATCCGATTTCAACGAGTTCACGCAAAAAACGGAATCCGACCTAACTGCCAACAGTAAGGCCATAGAGCTGCGGTATACCGAGATCAAGGCCGTGGAGCAGCAAGTCCTTGGCGTAGATGGCAAAGTCACGGATGTGCAGAAACAGGTCACGGAGACGGCGGGCTATATCCGTACCGGCAAGGTGGCAGAGGATGAATCCGGGAATCCAATCTACGGCGTGAAAATCGGGCAGACCGATACGGCGGGCAATTATAACGCCTTTGCCCAGTTCACAGCTGGGCGCATTTCCTTTTTCGATGAAACCGGGAAGGAGATCAGCCACTTCGCGGGCAAGGATTTCTACATCGACAGCGGTATCATCGTCCAAAACCTGAATCTTGGCGGCTACGAACTGCGGCGAAATAAGGGCCTTGGATTCAAGTGGATAGGAGGCTGACAATGGCAACAAGCGGAACCGTAAAAACAAACACAAAATATGGCTCCTATTTTTGGGTCAAGTGGGAGATTAGCGGCAATCAAAGCATTGCCGGCAACAAGACTACCATCGCCTGGTCCTGCGGCCTGACCCCGGGGGAGCAATACTACACCAATGCCATAAAAATGAGCGCGGTGGTCATTAACGGTAAAACTGTGTATTCCGGTGGCACATATTCCGACATCACGGATTACAAGGATCACACTTTTGCCTCTGGCACACTGGATATTCCCCACAACAATGACGGCAGCAAGACCTTCACCATTTCCGCCTTTTCCGGCTGGCTTTACGGGAACGGAGATTATACCGCTTCGGCGGAGAGCTTTGCCCTGCCTGCCATACCCCGGGCGGCGACCATCACATCCGCACCCAACTTTACAGATGTGGACAACCCGGCCATTGCCTATGCCAATCCGGCAGGCTCGGCGGTTTCTGCGCTGGATGTGTGCATTTCCCTGACCGGTTCGGCATCAGATATTGCTTACCGAGCCGTCAGCATTAGCGGCGGTAGCTACACCTTTCGGCTTACCAATGCGGAGCGGGCCGTGCTGCGCAACAACACGACATTAACGCGAAAAGTCGTGTTCCTGCTGCGTACCAAAATCGGCAGCACCTATTACTACGACACCGTAGAAAGGACATTTACCGTCACCAATAATGCGGCCACCCGACCCAGCGAAGCTAT
>OFMP01001720.1_pt1 | contig 10665 bp, 21 predicted proteins | sample 1541841 | NCBI WGS metagenome assembly OFMP01 (sample SAMN04209226, study PRJEB22552) | human gut metagenome | biome: gut; material: feces | host: Homo sapiens | place: USA: Oklahoma
ACCCACGACCGCCCTCTTAGGGCTTCTGTCATGGGCTCCGGCGTTCAACGCTCTGGCCTCTCTCGATATGCAAGATGATCTCCTGTTTGCAGTCCCGGCAGAAAACCGGCAGGCAATCCGCCTGGGTCTCCGGGGTGATCCGCAGTAGTCGCCTGTTTCGGCGGCATACCGGGCAGGTGATCCATCCGTTCACTACGGACAGCTTACCACACTTATCATTTACTCGCAAGCCATTTCCGCCTCCTTTTTCCGTTTGTGCCTAAAAAAGTCACAGCATACAAGTATAAGGCTATCTTATAGGAGTATTACTTATAGATCATATTCTAAATTAAAGCGCTTCTGCTTTGAGCTGATTATCCGGGCTAAAAATGTACTCCCCAGGCTTCGGCAGCGCCACCCAGCTGGCGTATTCCATCAAGGCGCTGGAATGTCCGTTGATAATGCGCACAGGATACTTCGTCCTGTAATTACAAAAGTAATGTTTCTTAGGGACGCCTGGCCGGCGCTGCTGCACACGCACGCTGGGCGGTGGAATCATCGCCTTCATCCCATCGGCCACGCCCCATGGATGCTTGCCCAGCGGGATGAATTTATCTGGCTTGCAAAAGTAATGTGCCAAACGGTGGAAGCCGCCTTCCTTGTGCAGCACGGGGTATTCAGCCCGGCCCGGATTCACAAAGCCGTATTTCCACAGGCCTGCAACATCCTCCATGGATAGATCCCGTGCATCGGCCACGAAATGGATGTGCCATCGGCCTTTTTCGTGGCCCGCCTCCACCGCGTACACATACTTTTCCAATGCCGCCGGCTCCCATCGTCGGACACGGGCATTAAAGGCTCTAAAACATCGCTTCACGCCGTCAAAGCTTCTCGGCAGATCGTCATTGCGGAATGTAAGCACATAGTGGGCGCCAGCGTAGCCGAAGAGAGCCAGATAAAGCTCCAACTTATCCTCGCTGGCGCCCCACATGTACGGTCCGGGCGGCGGACCGTCCCGGCATTGCTGCCGGGCGGCCCAGGCCACACTTCTGTAGCGATCGGTAAAATAGGTCTTGGTCAGAGGCCCCGACTTCTGTGTTACGACGCAGTAATCAGGCATCGGCATCACCGTCCTTTGCGGCCCGGAGAAGTGCCTCAAAAACACCGGGCGGCAGTTTCCGCTTGACAGCGTCTCGGATAGTGCGCTCAAGCTCAGGCGCATGCTCAAAGACCACCTTACAGAGTCTATCCACAACCTGCGTCAGATCATCGATCTGATCGATGTAATCTCGTTGCAGTACTGACGAGGCTACCAGCTCCCGATATTCGCTCAGCGTGATCGTCACCGTCAGCTCCCGGAGCTGGCCGTCAAATTCGGCGAAGTCGTCTCGCTCATAAAATCCGGCCGTCTTCAAGAGACTACTCATCTTCGGCACCTCCGTCCATCTCAGGGAGTTCCGGTAAGGGCATCCAATAGGCAACGGGGACACCCCGATTTACTGCCCCGCAAGTGTTCCCTGTGTTGACATACCATCGTTTCTTCTCTGCAACACACCACCCCATATATACACCCCACCGCTCCGCCCAAAAGGCCACTACAAGGACGTCATCACGATCTTCGGGCAATCTCTCTTTCACAGGGATCCAGGCCCTACGCCCAATCGACACGGACTCAACAACGGGCGCTGCATCTATGAAATTGATGATTGCATCATACTCCTCGTGCTCGAGTGCGCCGGACATAAGCTCTTGCTCCGCAAGAGCATACAGCTCGTCAAAGTTGAGCCACCGTCCGGGTGTTATCGGGGCCACATCGACGGCGGGGATACTATCCGCAAACATAACCGCCACACTGCCCCACATTGGAATATCTTTCACCGCCTCGATAAATGCTTCCCGCTCAATGTATTCAGCCATCAACTTTCACCTCCTCATTTGGGGCCTTCAGCCAACGAATGATACACGCCAGGATTCTTTCCTCCGTGCATGGCCTGTGATACCCTTTGCTACTGATGCAGCCGCCCGCCATATCGCACCATTTCAGCGCCATATCCTCTACTCCAACGGCCTCCATCTCCATTCTCCAGTGACGCAGAATTTCCACCGCAAGTTCCTCGTCTTTCATCTGGCGGATGCAATCACCATTGGATAGTCGCCATTCAGAGCACGGGCCCTCAACGCAGAAAGCTGTGACTTCCGCTTCGGAGTCGTGGGTGCAGATGCCATCGTGGTCGTAATAAACGCATGATAACGTCCGTTCCTTTCGCAGCTGCCTCTCGCTTTCCAGCAGACCTTCAATTTGCTGAACTGCCTCCCGGATGATTGCGCAGCCGTGGATGCCGCAGTTGCGCTCATGGCCACAGCCCAGACAGGCGATACTTTCTGTCTCTACCTTCAGCCGCTGCAAGGCTTTAATCAGTTCGTTTATTGTCATCTGAACACCTCCGGAGGATAACGCTTCTCCCAGGGGAGGAAGCCGTCCCCCATAATCCGCTCCAGTTTTCGGTCTATATTGGATTTGGTAACGGCCAAATCTTTATCGTCCTTGGCATCCTCAATGCACAGTTCTGCATAAGCCTTAAAGGTCTCCCGGAACCGGGCGAGAAATTCCCTCGCCCGGCTTTCACCAAAGCCAAAATATTCGTTCAGCGTGATGAGCGCCATGCCCTCACACTGTTGGATGGTAAACAGGCGCTGCAGATGCATATTGTGGCGCTGATTCTCCTGCAGCCGCACCATAAACGCGCTGGGCTTAGGCATGTGAAAATACCTCCCTTGATGCAATCTTCATTTGTCCATCCTCCTGTTAATAAAAATACCCTGGACATCATTGTCCACAATCCAAACGGGACTATCCGGCGCAACAAGGGCCGCAAACGCGAGTCGCAGAGGATGAAGCAGTTGCGGGGTAGATTTGCTGATTGCCGAATAATACTGGTTGATAATTAAACCAAATTCGGCCACGATTGTTGGTGCCGATCCGGCAATGTCAAGGCATTTCATGCCATCGCTGTCAATATGAGCTTTAATCATTGGTCTTACCCCCTTCCCACTTTGGAATTTCCAGCCAGGCCAGAACCGGGAAGCCCAGTTCATCGGCATAGGGATTGTTTTTCAAGCGGAATGCACCGCCTACCCAGTAAGCCGTCTGCCGCAGTGTCTGCTTCATTGCTCCGGCAGCGCTGACATCCAGGATTGTCAGGCACTCGCACGAGTGGGCTGGGTTGGTGCCGCCAGGCATCCAGCAGCCCAGGGTCAGCTGCCCCGGCTCCGGCATGGAGGGAGGACCAACAACGGCGCACGGTTCGTTAACCAGGCCCAGCAGGTAGTCCGCAGAGCAATGCAGCGTCTCTGCCATTTTGCGCAAGGTTTTAGTGTGAAAGGGGATAAATTCGCTAAGCTGGAAATCAGACATTCCCTTCGGAATTTCGCCCTGCATAATGTTTCGAAGCGTCCCGACTTTGATACTGCCGTTATAGCCATTCGGCACAGTATCACTGTCGCGCAGATCAGCGGCCTCAGCGGCCCGGACCAACCGCTGCGCGTCCGCCATGCACTGCCGCACTGCCTTGGTGTGGGAGTCCACCTTTTCCTGCTCCGCCTTCGCCTTGGATTTCTCCTTGGCCTTTTCGTAGATGGCTCTCGCTTTGGGACACATCTCGGAGCAGGCGGCATTGTAAGAGCCGCCGCGGGGATCATGGGCGCCGCCTCGCGTGCATTTCACGCAGCACTCTTTTCCGCCGCAGGTCTCCCAGCTATTGCAGGACAGGTCATGCCGGAAGAACTTGTCCTGGTTTGTGCAGGCGGCACCGTCGGGGCAGCTCAAATCGGTGGTAAAGTAATCCCGGCCCGATTCCATTTTCCCGGCAATATTCCGCACAGCACCACCTGTCGGCGTTTTCTTTGGGAAAACCCGCTTAATGCGCTCCTGCACCTCCTCCGGCATACTGGCCAGCGCGTCCGCTGTATCCTCGGGTAAATCCCCGGCTTCCCACAGGGGCTTGTAGCAGGGCGCAAGGTTGCGCTGGATTTTTTGGAGGCGTCCCAGCTTGCTGCGGCTGATCCGGCACGCCTCGGCCACACGATCCCGCATTCGGCCCGGGAACTCCATACCCTGCTCCTTCAGCTCATACAGGAGCACCTCCACTCGCTCGGCCTGCTTAGCTTCATCCGCAGGGGACATTTTGCGGGTAGCGCTATTGGCAAAAATCAAGCGTAGCTCCTGGAGCTGCTCCGGGATGTCACCGGTTTCGATGATGCAGGCCACCGTCTCAAACTTGCTATCTTCGGCCGCCAGCAGTCTCAGCGCCGCAGCGCGCCGGTGGCCGGAAACGATGGTATACCCATCTTCAGACTTCCGGACCCGCAGGGGATCCATAAGGCCACAGCTTTGGATGTTGGCCGCCAATTCCTCCACCTTGTCCACCTTGTAGAAATTTCTCTCGTCTTCGTGCAGCTCGGCCAGAGGGAGATACGCAATCTGCTCTTGTCCCGTGGTGCCCGAGTCGGGCACCGACATGGTCTTCACAAAATTGCCTAAGTCAAACTTCGCCATGTGGCTCTACCTCCTCTCCCAGGTATTCCTGCACCCACAGCTGATAGTCACGGCTGGCTGCGCTGCGAGGGCTGTAGTCATAGATGGACCGCCGGTCGATGGTGGACTCGGGCACCTTGTCTGTGCGCCGGATCACCGTCTTAAACACCGGCAAGCCCAGATTCCGGAGCATCTCCTCGCCCTGGCGGACCAGCTCACAGTTGCGCCATTGGGTAATCAGGACGCCGGCAATCTTGATAACCGGGTTTGCGGAACGAATGCCGTTGACCTGCTCCACCAGATCGTGGACACCCCACATGCTGAAGCCATCCACCAGCATGGGGATCACCACCTCCCCGGCCGCCATCAGCGCCGACACTGACGCCGCCGTGAAGCCCGGGGGGCAGTCAAAAATCATGTAGTCCACCTCGTCATCCTCGGCCACCGCGTCCCGGAAGTCCCGGAGCTTGCAAAGGCCAAAGCCGAGGCCCTGAATCGCAGCCGCATCCAGCGCATACAGCTCGGAGGACGCCGGGAGTAAATGGATATTAGTGCCTACGATGGGGAGCACGTTGTCCTCCCACACGACCTCTGACGTGCCCTGGAGCACATCGGCCACCGTAGCCTGGTCATCCGGGTCGATGTCGTGGAAGTAAAAGCGCGTCAGCGACATCTGCCCGTCACAGTCCACCAGCAGCACCCGCTTACCCGCGGAGCTTAGAGCGGCGGCCAAATTGAGGGCCGTGACCGTCTTGCCCACGCCACCCTTTAGGTTCATGATTGCGATTGTTCTCATTGTTTTGCCTCCCTGTTTTGATAAAAATTGACTCCCGGTAGCATAGGCCCGGGGCTATGCGCCGCTCCAGCACCAAGAAACGCCGCTGCGGGTGGATCCACACCACCACACCCGGTACTGTTTTGGACTTTATGTAACCGCCCTCCTTGCAGTACCGCAGCGCCTCCGGCACAAAGCGAATTGTATCTCCTATCTGGTACATTTTTCCTCCTGTCAAAATGGCTCGGCCCCGGATTCAGGCACCTCCGCAAACCGGACCTGGCCATCAACCTGCGCTTTTCGCGCATCACCGCGGCGTACCTGCTTGGTAAGCTTAGCCTTGTCCATCATTTTACGCATAAGCGCCTGCCCATCCGGACCCGCCAGCGGAGCAAAGGACTGGTGCGCCCCGTCAAAGGCCAGGGGCCACTTGCCCAGGCGCCCCTCTTTTTGCTTGGCGATCTTCAGCACCCGGGTCTTGTCCGGGTCGAAGTCGCCGCCCGGCTTGGGACGGTAGAGCAGCATCACGGCGTCGGCGTCCTGCTCCAGCTGGCCGGTCTCCTTAAGGTCGTGCATGGTCGGCTCCCGCCATCCGCCTTGCTTTTGCGGGCGGGAGAGCTGCGCCAGTTCCACCACCAGAGTGTTACTGCTCTGGGCAAAGGTATGCAGCGCCCGTGATATGGCGGCCACGGCCTGTGTCATACCGGCCCGGGGATCGCTCTCTGGAGTGATGAGCTGCACATAGTCGATGAAGATAATTTCAAAGCCGTAGGACCGACTGACAGCTTGAATCTGAGATGCCGTCCAACCGGAGCTGCGCAGCAGCGTCAGCCGTCGGGATGTAAAATCACTGCCGCCGGCAGCGGCTTGCTCAAAATCCGCCTCCACCATCTTTTGGCGCTTAATGACGTTAAAATCGATGCCCAAAGACGAGGACACGAGACGGTCCGTCAGCTTCTTGGGGCCGGTCTCCAGCGAAAAGAATCCCACCCGGTACTTTTTGGCCATGTGATAGGCCAGCATCAGCGCCAGGGCCGTCTTGCCCGCTGAGGGCTCGCCGCCGATGACAACAACATCCCCCCGCTCTGTGTATGTACCCTCATCAATCTCGCGGATGCCATAGCCGATGTACTCGCGCTTTTTCTCTGCTGCCTGGGATTCCATGAAGTGCCGGAAAGCGTCCTCCATGCTCCATGCCTCCATGCCCTGGCCGGTGGCCACCATGTCCGCCAAGGCAGCAATCTTTGAGCGGCTATCCTCCACGTTGGCGGCTTCTGTCAATTCCTGCGCTACGAGACGGATCCGGGACAATGTGGCCTGCTCATGCATGATGGCAGCGTATTCCCGCCAGTTGGTGGCGGTGGGCGTGATCTGCATCAGCTGCACAAGCCGCTGCTCTACCTCCGGCCCCAGCTTGCCCCGGATGGTTACCGGGTCCACGGGGCTGCCCTCCTGGAGCAGGGCCCGGGCCGCCTGGTAGATGCGCCGGTTATCCCGGTTGCCGAAGTCGGAGGCATCTACCGTGGCCAGGATCGGCGGTGCAAGCCGCTCATCCAGCAGCAGGGAGCCTATGACGGCGTTCTCCGCGTCAAGCCAGGCCTGGATGGAGACGGGAGACTGTCCTACTCTTGCCAACCGTACTCCTCCCTTCCCTGCCCCCTGTCTGCCTGGGGAAGCTCGTCCGGCTTGAGGGGATAGACAGACAGCCAGCCCCACTCCACCGCCTTATCCAGCATTGCCAGTTTCATGCGGCGGTTGCCGCCGGAGTACTCGGACAGGCGATTCAAGATGCCATCGATTTTCTTCACCGTGTCCACCGGCTTGCGGAGTTTCTTCCGATTTTCCAGCAGAGCCATAATGCCGTCCCGTAGCTCCTGATCTTCGCCGCAGGCTTCGTCCACTCGAGCCAGCACTTCATGGGGGACTATAGGGGGTTTATTTCTTCTTTCTTTAATTCTATCTTTATTTATTTGCGCCGGGTTTTCCGTCAACGGTTTTCCCGTTGACGGTTTTCCCGTTGACGGAAAACCCGGCAACGGTGCGATTTTCTCATCGTATAGAACGAAGAGATTCGCCGCAAACTGTCCGGTTTCACTGTGTCCCTGCTCCCGTAAGAGGTACCCGGCATCCTCCAAATTCTTTAGGGCTGCGCTGATCTTTTCCCGGCCGCAGCCGGCCACCGTGGCCAGGCCCTTGACCGTAAAATCCCAGTTTTCAGGGAAGCTGGCCATCATGCAAAACAGTCCCTTTGCCTGCAGCGTCAGCGTCTCATCCCGAAGAATTTGGTTCGGAAGGACGGTATAACCGCCCCTCCGAATCATTTTTATTTTGGATTCCATCAAATTCCCCCTTGCAAGTTAGGAATATCTCATGTATACTGATGATGTTCTCATTGAGCGCCGTCCCTGGTGCTCCGACCGTACTCGGCTTCCCTCCGGGTGCGGTCTTTTTTTGTGCCCTCATCCAACCAGCAGATGAGCCGTATCGCTCCGGCAGAGATCGTCCCTACGCCGACCACGGCGCACAGTGTGCCAAACAGTTCCATAAGCAGCCCTCCTTTCTCAAATGATTGCTCCCATATACCGCAAAAACGGGATACGCGGAATCTTTACTCGGCTCCCCATAATCACTGTAGGGAACCCCAGCAGCTGCGGCTGCTGTCTTGCGCACACCCGGACCCATTGATCCGATGTGCCAAGCACCCCCGCCACATCACCGGGCAGCAGGTACTCCCTGTCGATGTTCATCAGATCCGCCAGCGTTTTCTTCTGCATTATTCGCGCACCTCCTCTACAGGCAGATCGATAACGGCCCAAAGCATACCGCAGTAACGGTCTTTCCATCGAGCCGGGTTTTCCGACCAGGATCCGCGACCGTCTACCCACCATAGCTTGGTCGATTTCGGGTCCCGGGGATCCCGGACAAAACGGCCCACAACGTACTCCGTCTTGCCTCCGGAATTATCCGGGTAAACCCTGCGCACCACACACAGCTCACCCGGGGCCGGGTGTCCGTCCTTATGGGCCAAATGCAACTCCTTCCACTTCATCGCTTCCCGTCCTCCGTGTAAAATTTAAGCTGATAATAGGCCGTGATAATCCCGGTCAGCTCGTCCAGGATTTCCGCATAGAGCGGCCGCTCCGCCTCGGAGATGATGCCGTCCTCGGCGATCTCCAGCAGCTGCCTGTCCCGTGACTTAGCCGCAAACCGGGCCATGCGGTTCATGAGCCGGATAGTCGCCGCCTGCAGATTGACCATCTCTATGTCCGGCAGCACGTCCAGCTCCTGGGTCGTCTTGGCTAAAAAACGGTAAGCCAATGATTCATCCCCGCTCATATCCGCCATAGCCTTCACGATGTGCAGTGGCGGGATCCGCACGTCTGTCTCATACCGCTTCACGCTCTCCACGCTGACGTCCAGTGCCTCTGCCCATGCCTCCTGGGTCATTCCGGTCCGGCGACGGCACGACGCATAGATATTTGTGTCCGTTAACGCCATTGTGCTCAATCCCCCTTTGTGGTATCTTCAGTTTGAACCAAATCCTGCTCCGTGCATCCCAGCGCTTGACACAGAGCCGCCCGGTACTTCCGCAGCGGTCGAGACACGCCCGTCTCCCATTTGCAGATAGACGACTTATTTACATTGATCCTGTCGGCCAACTGCTGCTGAGACAGCCCGCGGGACTCACGCAGGGCTTTGAGATTCATCGCCGTCCCCCCTCTCTCCCGCATTATCAGCTGCGCCGAATACCAACTCATCCAGTGTGCAGCCCAGGGCCTGGGCCAGTGCCGCACAGACGGCCACGCTGGGTGTCTTGAGCCCCCGCTCGGTGAGGGAGATCATAGGCTCGCTTACCCCCACCATCTCCGCCAGCTGCTGGCCGCTGAGGCCCAGCTTTAGCCGCCGTTCGCGGATGTTCTTTCCCAGGATCATCGCTTCCACCTCCTCACGATCAGCACAATGAGCACCAGGTCTATCGCAATGCTCATCAAATCCAGTGCGATTCTCATTCCTTTACCTCCTTTTTAGAATTTATCTTGACAACGAGCACGGTGTCCTTTATTCTGAGGGGGAGGGGTTTCCCCCTCTCCCCTACCGGGTCAGTCTTTCGATCAGGTCAATGATCGAGCTGACCAGGTCAAGGACTGCGGCAAGTAGGACAGCGGCTGTGAGAAGTGCGTCCTGCTTGCCCTTTTTCTTTTTCCGGCTCATTGCAAAATCTCCTTTCCTGTGGTATTATCTTGGTAAGATTCTTACCATGGTTTGATTATATCACCGTATACGGTGATTGTCAACATTAAATAACCGCATTAGGTGATTTTAGCAAATTGCATAAATTTGGTGGTACAAGTTATGTATGATTCACAAAATATAGCTCTTCGCATCAAGCAGCGAGCACGGGAATTAAAAATTCAAATCCGGACACTAATGGCAGACTGCGAGTTGGGCATCAACACCGTTTCCCAGCTCTCAAGCGGCAGGGTCATCTCGTATGTCTCCCTCGCGCTGATTGCCGAACACCTGGACTGCTCCGTGGACTACCTCCTCGGCCGGACGGATAATCCGGAAGTAAACAGATAAGCTGCATGAGGAGGCGATAGAATGACTGTTGATTGGGCACTGATAATCTCTTTTGCCGCGCTCGCGCTGTCTATAGCCTCGCCCCTGATTTCCGCCTGTCTACAACGGAAAACGAAAGAGATAGAGCTAAAGGCAGAGGCAGAGCGGCGGCGGGAAGAATTTTACGACAAGCATCGCGCCGAAGTGATCGAGCGGTATATCACCGCTGTCGGGGAGATCTGCAAAACCGAATTGCCGCAAGACCTCCACGCATATGGTAAAGCCTTAGGAGAGGTTTACCTTTATGTCGATCAATCCCTCTGGCCGCTGCTTGACACCATTTCCGAAAAGATCGAGCGTCATGACTTTCAGCCGCCAACTGCGGAGCTCATCCAGCTCTGCAAAGCATTAGCTGACGGTAGGGTCCGCAGTAATGACACTGTATGCGGCAATAAGAAGTAACTCAAATACAAAGATAAATACAATAAGTACAAACGCAAAAGTAGCTAAGTCATCCCACTCGCCATGAAAGATTATCCACATGACTATCCCGATCAATAAAAGGACAAACGGTGTGAGTATCAATAACAGCTTCATAGTTCTCACCTCCTCGGCCGGACGGATAACCCGGAAATAAATCGGTGAAATTTCACCTTGCTTTCCGAGAAAAAGGGTGGTACAGTATCTTTGCAGGGACAACTATACACACCCTTCTCCCCGAAGGAACTTGAGTATGGGAGAAAATCGACAGACCTACCATCACTCTGCCCCGCGGCCATGCTCCCGTGTGCAGCGCATGGATGGCGATAAGCCTCTT
>OFMP01001725.1_pt1 | contig 10632 bp, 7 predicted proteins | sample 1541841 | NCBI WGS metagenome assembly OFMP01 (sample SAMN04209226, study PRJEB22552) | human gut metagenome | biome: gut; material: feces | host: Homo sapiens | place: USA: Oklahoma
CGGAAGCCGGAGAGCCCGAAGTGTACGATCCGCCCTGCGAATAAGTTAACCCCGAAGCCACGTTGTTGGTACCTCCCGCGGCTGCAATAGACACCGGCGTAGCCCGTGAAATGACCGGGTCGTTCCATGTCAACACATTTGCATCCTGATATAAAACCAGGTGATTAGAAGTAAGCCCGTCATAGGTCCAATAGATCGTTCCGCGTCTTCTCTCGCCAGCGGTTACCCCACGAGACATTACATGGTACCCGCCATTTCCCCAGGCTTCCATCCATCCACCGCCTTCATAAAGAACCATTCCTGACCTATCCCCATCAGCACCGTTCTTTTCTTCAATGGTTGAACCGGAAGTATATAAATAAGTTGTATATCTTCTAAAATTAATATAGCCTCCTCCGGCAGGGACCGCCCCCCAGTCCGCAGGTTGGACCCAGGTAGCATCAGCAGCATAAGCGGCAATTCTAATCGAACTGAGGTTCCTGGCATTCGCGGCCTGCCCTGTATTCCAGGAAACAGCCTTGCCACCATAAGAAGCTGTAAAATGATTATACCTGTTAGATCCTTCTACGGTACCTCTGGAAGGAATGATTGCCGTATTGCCATTTATGGTGATACCCGCGTACTCCCCAAGACTTGTATAGGCAGTAGAACTCCTGACATCTTCCAACGACGTGGCTCCGGATGTATAGGAGTAATTGGCGTTGCAAAAGAAAGTGAATATCCCGCCAGCTGCACCCATCCAATCATGCTGCCGAATGTCCGGCGGCATATTGGAAGAAGATTCACACCCTGCGCTTAATCCGGAAAGGGCTCTGGCATTCGCCTCCTGCGTACAGGTGGCGGTTTTGGATGCGGATGTAGTTTTTGTCCCGGCGGCATTGTACGCCGCAGCCGGGGTCCACACCCCATCGACTTTCCGGGTGACGATTCCCGATGTACGGGCATTACCGATTTCGGTTCCCCGCGCGGTACCCGTCAGGGTGCCTGTAGACGCGTCTACCACCGTAAATCCGTTCTGCACCGATCCGAGCGAATAGGTTACACCGACACTGAAAATACCATAAACGGATGATGGGGCTTCGGAAGATGTGGCACTGCTGCTGAAAGTGAATGTCCATGCACCGTCGGCATTGACGGTCGGCGAAATGGAAGCCGCTCCGGCTCCGAGGGTACCGTAACTGAATGTGGATGCTTTCACGGCAAGCGAACTCACATAGTTCCCGGCCTGGTATACATCCGTGGCTTTGTACGTGTTTTTACTGCCCTCTCCGTAAGCACGCAATGCCAAACTGCCGATTTTCGTTCTGTTTTGAATCGTCGTTCCCAAGGAAGGGGCCGATACCGGATCGTCCCATACATACGTGACTGCACCGGGACGTGTCGCCCCGGAAGTATAACTGATTGTCTGTGTAAAGTCTGTAGCCAAAGTCCCCTCACTGATTGTTCCTCCGGAGGCCGGGATATCCGCAACCGTGATATTCTTTGGCGTTACATTTCCATAAGTAGCGCTGTTCGCCTCCTGGAATACTACGGCCTCTTTCGCTGCGGATTTTCCGTTAAGCGACACCGAAACCGTAGCTGTCGCAACGGTCGTCTGGCCCGACTCCGTCGTACCTTTCGTGGACGCGGACACCGTTCCGGTGGCAGCATCTACCCCGGAACCGGAATAGGCGACCGTGGCCCCGGAAGTAATCGTTCCCCCCGATCCGTTCACGCCGTTCCAAGTCCACGGTTGCGAGTACGCAAGCGTCGGCGATACCGTTCCGCCCCCGGCCGGAAGCACTCCATAGCCGTAAGCCCCGATGGAGATCTCCCCATAGGACTTCGCCCCGGCCGCCTGTGCCAACGCACACGTCGCGGTTAAATCCTCCGAAACGACTGTTAATGCACCGCTACGGGCAACAGTAGTCGTGTTGTTGTCAATCGTGAGCGTCAGTGTTGCGGTGCCTGTCCCGGACTGAGATGAAGCACTCCATCCCACCGGAACGGAGAGTGCCCACATCTGTCCCTCTTCGACCGCAACGGTCAGCTCCTGCGATCCTCCCGCGGCGGCGAAGGCCAGGAGATCGGCAGACAGGGCCAACGACGCATTGGGATACACCTGCTGCGAGCCAAGGTAAGACGTGGCTACAGGGGTCGCACCCAGATACATTTTGGCTATCTTGTTATTCCCAAGTGTAATCATTACCAGGTATAGGTTGCATTATCCGTGTTTACAGGCTGAATCTCAGTATTATTTACTTTTTCAATGGTGACGCTACCCGAAGGAGTCAGGCCGCTAACTTCGACCTGCCCGCCCGAGTTTCCGGATTGAATATTGATATACTGAGGTCCCCACATGTTTGTTGAGTCAAGATAGCCCCGCACCTCCACTGTGATGTCGTCGAGACAGGCCTGACTCGCTTCCGCTTTGACGATGGGCGTCCCCAAAGCGGGGAAATCCATGGAGGCAGAGAGTGTGATCGTCGGTTTTTCCGGATCGGGCCCGGGATCGTGCCCTGCCTCTTGAAGATAGCTGCATGAAGCCGTCATCCCGCCACCCGAAACGGTAATCGTTCCCCGCACCGATGCCGGGGCCGGATTCTCCGGAGCCGCTATCGTTACCGTCGCCGGACCCGTTCCGGAAGCAGGAGAGGCGCTCCAACCCGAAGGCAGGCCGGTAACAGACCAATTCAACGAAGCATTACAATTAACTTGTAAAGTTTCGGATTCCCCTTCACCGGCAAAACTCAAGGACGAAGGGGTGACTGTGAGATAGTTCGCCCCGGTCTTGAGTACCACATACAGCGTATTGGCATCCCGGACACTCAACGCCGCGTACTCATCTTCCGTCCCGGTCCAGAGTTTTTTATATCCGCTGCCGTTGCTGTTCTGATCCGTGACCGGAGAATATGAGGCGGGTTTACCGAGCAGGCTCTCGAACGTAGTCCTGTGGGGGTTGCTTCCATCCCTGACCTGCGAATGGTCGTAGGCTGCTTTTCCCCGGTCGCCCCGGTAAGCGGTAGAGGAGGTTTCACCCAAAGCCAAAGATTTGGAAATTTCCACGTACCCCGTTCCGCTCCAGCGGTAAGTCAGGTTGGTGTCTTTCGTCACGTAGATCTTTCCTTCCTCACCTGTGGACGGGAAATCGCCCGGCGACGGATACTCCAGCACGTCGTCCACGTAGGAGGGCAGCTGTGAAGAGGGAACCAACCCGCCTGCGTCCAACGATGCCACTCCTCCGGCAGCACCTACTTTCGTCTTGTCTACCTTGTGGGTGTCTGCGTAATCTTTCGCGGACTGCAACGTTTCTGCATCGGCTGCGGCAAAATCTGTTCGGATGGCTCCTTCGCGCCCATTTGTATACTCCCTGGCACTGGCCAGCGTTGCAGCGTCGGCCGCCGCAAAATCTTCGCGGATAACCACCTCCCGTTCATCCGTGTAGTCCCTGGCCTCCCCGAGCACCCGTTCGTCCTGGGCCCGGGTCATGCCCACCATGCTGTCGAGCAGGTCCTGCAGCACGACGGCCGTGATCTCCTGGTTGTAGTTGGTCTTGATCACTTCGGCAATAGCCGCTTTCAGTTCGCTATATGTCATATCGTACGGTATTGTAATCCTGATTGTAATCGAAATTGAAATCCCCGCCGTAACGGCCCTCGTACTGGAAGTGACGGTCCTTCTCCAGTTCGATCTTGTAGAGGTACATCGGGTAGTCGCCGTGGATCGAAGTCATCTCCGGCACGGCGCTCTCGCTGCGGGAATACTTCATCTCGTCGATCAGCACGAACGAGGTCGAGAAAATATAGTTGAGTTTGTCGGCAACCCAGTTGGGAACCCCGAACCCGCCGCCTACGCTGAAAATATCCTTGCGGTAAGGCAATGCCGAAAGCTGCTTGTAGCGGTCGCTCTGGTCGCGGAATCCTTCGCTGTCCACCGCAAACGAACTTTCGGAAGGCAGGAAACATCCCTCCACACGGAAATCGAACATCCGCTCCGGACTGAAAACGGTGTCGAATTCGTCCCGCCGGTGGTTGTAGGTGATGCGTACCGTTCCCTCCTCGCGCACGGGCACCACCCGGAACGAACTGCGGGCCATGAGCCTGTCGGAGGTCAGCGCAATGTAGATTCCGAAGGTGTAGCTGCCGGGCGCCAGTTCATTGAGCATCACCTCGTAAACTTTTCCCTGCGTACCCTGCTCGCTGTTTTCGAACGCCTTGAGTTCGGTCGGGTTCAGCACGGAGGTTTGACCCGTATCGTTATCGGTGATACAGGCTTTGAAGGAATAACGGTCGGTTGCGGCGTACTGGACACGAATCCGGTCCCACCGTACGAACTTCTGTTCGTAATGGCACGGAGTCTGGAAATCGCGCCGCCAATCGTGCTCGAAGTTGAGCGAGCTGAGCGGAGAGATTTGCAGGTCCGGCGCAAAGGGGTAGATGATTTTTCCTTGTTCCATAGATCGTTCTTGCTTTTAGCAAAAATACGATACCACAGACCGCAAACCTCGGCTTTCAGCCTCGGGTTTTAGACAGAAGAAGAATGAGTTTTAGACATAAGAAAGCCCTCGAAAGAGGGCTTCAAGTTTATGGCAGTATATGATGTTCGTGAAGTAGTTTGTCCACCACGCCAGTTAGCGTCTTGCGTAACTCTGACAGCTCTTTTTCTGTTTTCAGTAGTCGGTGTGCTGCATACCACCCGTCGGCAAGGGCGCAGGATAACCGGGGAAGGATGTACTTTAGATTTTGCTGTACCGTCCAGTCGCTGTGATAAGTTAGCGAAACAGGCATATCACCGTAATAGGAGGTGCTGAACCCGAACCTCTGCTTGCAGTCTGCATGTATACTTTTAACTGATTGGGAGTAGCTCACGCAATACTTCTGCAACTCTTTCGCAACATACTCGCCCTCCTTACTGGTCGAGATCGCTTTCTCCATTTCGTTGAAAGCCTCGATATATGCTTCCTTGAACTGTGCGGCAACCTTTCCGGTGAATCCCATAACAAGGAACGTGAAGCCATCTCGGGTCATGTAGTAGAGAGGGTATTTATGTTGCCATCTGCTATCTATATCTCTGATATAGAAAGACAAGCCAAAATTGGCTTCTTTGAATGAAGCGCTACATCCCATGTCGTTGATCGCTCGGAGTACCTTAGAATGTTCTTTCTTGAATACCTGCGCCACCTGAAGTGACTAGGTTACGACCTGATTGTTCCGGACGGATACAAGGTCGTTCGAGCAGCGCGTAGCTGTGGTTGTGTGGTTAGGTAACATGCTGGTTTAGTCATTGTGGGCACAAATAAAAACGGTCGTGCCTGTCCCGTTGACTTCCACCAGCAAGGCAGTGGACGCATTAACGCTCCACACGGGGGTACACGACCGAAGTTTATAGATCGTTCACAAACAAGCATAAAAAATGCCCGCGATTCAAGCGAGCTCACACTCGCCTTGCTGCATAGAAGTCATTACAAATATAGGAAAAGATTTGGAAAGACAAAAAGATTATGTACTTTAAAATGCCTCCTTAAACTATGGTTATAATTATGAAAAAGATTTTGATTGGGCTTGTTGTACCTGTAGAGCCACCCGATCGTGTGAAAGAGTAGGTGTAGGACTTATCTGGCCACGCGAATATTTACAAATCCTTGAGCAAAAAGGTATTTCCCTGCAGGATTCCTTATTTTCAGTTTCAGAAGTGCACTTTTTTGATCAGGCGAGGTATTATTGTCTTGAATATGAATCTTAAATCTGTACACATTATTATAACATAGATAATTACCTGTAAAAAAAACCGAATACTCTCCCCATACAGGTTCAAATGAAACTATACACCAGGATTGATTGTTCTCAACAGCAACTAAATCATTGAAATTAAACCGATCTAAACCGCCAACAACTACATTACATGTCAATATCGCGCTACCATCAGTGAGGTCTATTATGTTATTTCGCTTATGCCATGCTTTTTGCAGTAATTGATCCTCTGGAAACCAAAAATCACACCATTGCACATCTGGATAACAATCGTATTTATAGGATTGATATATTGTGAAAGTACACTCCGAATGTATATAAGCTTTTTTTACGATATCAAAATGTTTACACACTAAAAATAATTCTATAACATCCGAAAAATCAGATTTATAATAACCGAAATACGGCATTTCCAATTTAAATCTCAATAGATCATCTTTAGTCTCAAGATAAGTGAAAACATACTTATCTGTCACTTTTAAGGTATCTCCCTCATGTAAAGATTTCGTGTCAATAGACTCATCAAAACGGAAGGATAACTCACAGTCTATACCTGCAGCGATGATAATGCTACAAGTGTCTCGTCCTGTGGTAAGCCCATATTCCGCCGCAAAGGTGTAGCCATTAGAGTTTTCCTCAGAGGTGAGTCCGGCCATATGATTACTATACCATAATACAAAAGGGCGTGTGGTTCTGCGTTTATTTTTTTCTATGTCTTCAGGCGTATTTGGTTTATAATATTTCGTCGGCATAAGGGTTATAGATCCAGAATTTTGAATGTCGAATCTAAAAATGTAGTAAGTATTCCCATTCTCTTGCACTTTTTCTTCCCACCCATTGTTAAGATTGAGCACACCATCACCAAATAAAAATCCCTTTGAACCGTTGTTAACTATGAAAGAATAGATTTTATCCGCTGACACATAGATAGGTGTGTCATAATCAGGAGTGTTATCTGCATTTTTAAAGTATCCGTCAAATTTAAGCACAACCACTGACTGATCAGCTTCTATAACTCCTGTATACTCCATATACTTCGGCAGCACAACCGGATCGGGCTTTGGAGTATCCTCCTCTTTTTTGCTACATCCAATAGCGGCCAGTAATATCAGCAGCATAAAGGTTAACTTTCTCATAATTTCTTACTTTATATTCACTAAAGTAAGAAATTATTCCCAATACTCCAATTCACTTCACCATTGACAGCTCACACCCGCCTATAAAAAAGCAGACATTTTCAGCCTGCCTTCGCATTTAGTACATTGATTCGCTTGTTCGTTTATAGGCGTAATCTTTATTTCCAACCCATTGTTCTATGGCTGTCTGAGATAAAGTGCCGATACGATATAAAGTATCATTGGATATATATTGGCAACAGATGGGTTGATTATCAATGATTAACTTGTATATTTTATACTTGCTATGCATAGGTCCGTCTTCAAAACGGTAGGATTTTCCATTTGACTTGTTATTATGTTTCTCCCCGGCAAAAATATAATAACTGATGAATTTGAAATTAACAGTAAATCCATAGTAAGGTTCCGTGTTTTTATCGTGGGGCACGGCATATTTCCACAATCCAATAAATTGCCGGTTTATCTCGTTCTGACGAATCTGATCGTCATCGTTTTCCACCTTATCGCACCCGAAACCAAGCAGACATATCCCTAAGACGATAATCAGTTTTTTCATATCACAAGAGTTTCTTGCAAAGAAAGAAATAATTGACAAAATAAAAAGCAGGGGAAAGCTTTTCCCTGCTTCCCTTATTCCTGCTCAACCACCCACAGCTGCCAGTCCGTTTCGGATTCCAACGAGTAGTTTTTCATAATCTTTCGGATAAAACCCGCCCGCCGGACACCGTCGAAAACAGACCTTCCGAACATCGCCCAACATAAACGAACCAGGCCCCCTTGGGGGCCTGGTCCATAAACGATAAAACCGTTCTGCACTCAATTCCGCTCGTAAGCATATTTCGGATCACCCACCCACGTTTCAGGATTGGTTCCAACATTCCACGAATATAGCAAACCTTTGTATTTACACACAAGAGATACTTTCTTACCGTCGACAACCAAAGTATAAACCGTACCTTTGCTGCACTCCGGTCCCTTCTCGAAATGATACGGTTTACCGTCGTAAGTAGACGGTATTTTATCTCCGCTATATAACATCAAAGTAAAACTGGTATACTTGAAATTTGAATGAAAACCGCGATAGGTACATTGCGATGATGGATGGTCTACTTCTTGCCAGAGTCCGAGAAACTGGTTGTTGATGCGGTTCTGTTCGGCCATATCGAGCGGTTCGCCTTCGTTCTTGTCGCAGCCTGCGCACAGCAACAGCGCGCTCAGCAGGAATATCAGTTTTCTCATAACAAACATCATGGGTTCGGATTTTAAAGATAAGGTGATTCCCCCGGAATTCCAAATCACTCAACCATCCACAGCTGCCACTCCGTTTCGGATTCCAACGAGTAGTTTTTCATAATCTTTCGGATAAAACCCGTCCGCCGGACACCGTCGAACGTAAACGCTACAAGCCCGTTCCACTTTTCAGGCAACGGCAGGTCCTTAAAGTTGCCCGTCGCGAAGCTGTACGTCACCGGCCTGAACAGTTGGTCCGACGTGGCAATCTCCACATCCCGGTAAATATTCTCGGAGCCGATCGAGGCATTCCGGTTCATGTCCGTACCGGCAAATCTCAGCCGGGTCGTCGTGATCCCCAGCAGGCTCCTGTTGGCCTGCACCAAGTAATAGGGATTGAACAGGGCGTTGAACATACTGACTCCGGTATCTTTGTCGGTAATTTGCTGTGTCTTGTAGGTGGCATAACTGTTCCCGTCATCGTTCAGCGCGACAAAGAAAATATCGTTATCGGAACTGTCGTCGGTCGATTTCGATTTGTTGTCCGCCTCGCGGCACAGCAGCTCGATCCCAATGGAGTCGGCCCGGTAGGGACTGACCAGCTCCAGGGCCTTCTCTTCGCGCCGCAGGAAACCGGTCGTGTACTCGAACGTCCCGTTCGCCTCGGCCCGCCCGTTGACGCTTTCGTAATCCTGTTTGTCGTAGCCGATCTTAACGTTCGTATAAGCATAATCGTCCGCAGCTTCAATGTACAAATCCGCCACTTCATCCCCGGAGAGCTCCAATGCGGTCGTACCTTTTAGAAAATACTGGTCCCGGGGTTTGAACAAAATGTGATTCCCGGTGATGCCATACTCGTAACCCAACGTACGCATCCAGTCGACGAAATCGCTGAATTTACCGTGCAGGACGGCCTCCTCGAATCCCCGGAGACTTTCGGCGGCACTGATCCTGACCTGTGCCGGATACAATTCTCCCCAGTCGATTTCTCCTGTGTAAGTCCGGTGCGCGCTATCTTGTTCTGTCATCAAATCAATAAACTTCTGCAATAACTGCTGCGGATCGATTACCCCTATATCCTTGAATTCATTGAGATTTTTTCCAAAAAATGACAGCGTAACTTTCGGTTCGATATCTTCGGAAGCCCAGACCCGCACACTTGATCGAATTTCAATGATAGGGTAATTTACGTGATTTTTGTTGAGCACCGCAAAGGCCAGACAGTCTCCCGCGTTCAAATAAATGCCCGGAAATGCGGGATGCCCCTGCCCCTGGGCAACCTCCCAATCTCCGTCCGAGGTCCAGTCGATATTCCATTCACATCTCCATTCATTACGCGATACGGTATAAAAGAACCCATCCGGGGCCCACTCTTTAATAACCTGATATCCGGTCCCGACGGACTTCCACAGCAATACGTATCGTAGGTTAGCCAGATAATCACTGTTGCTCATCTCACGAACGGAGCAGAACTTAGCCTTGACGGTCAGCGTGAAGGGCCCGTACAACTTGCCCTCTTCGGCCGACTGAAAGAAAAAAGGAGCCAGGTCGTTGTACTCGCCCGTGCCGTCGGCATCGCTGTGCTGCTGAGTTTGAAAAATATTCTCATAGCCGCCGGGAGTCATTTCGACAGCGTTGACATTCATAAGCAGGGTCGAAACATCCCCATCCAGAACCGTAATCGTATTGGCATCTTTATCTTCCTCTTTTTCATTCCACTGAGGAATAGACCACGATCCATTGTCCCGCAAACGCATCCTTTCGTAACGCCACTTCTTACTGTCGGCGATTTCGCTCACCTTGATGTCGTATTTCGTACTTTTTTGGGAACTGATATACTCGGCCAGATCGTCGTTGATACTCTCGATTTCGACCCCGTTCCGGTCGGCCTTGTAGGTCGAGAAGTCCAGGCGCATTTCCTTAACCAGCGTGTAATCGTCGGAATAATCCGCACGTTTATATATGCGGAATAGAGCCTCAGCAAACATCTTGTTTTTTTGAAATAGTTGTCGTAGCAAGTCAGCCGCTTTGAAATGGAACGTAATCGGGAACGACACCTCGGAGATTACCCCGGTGGTATCTTCCCGGCACTGTTCGATTTCGAGCTCTTTCCAACTGCCGACATCGTTGGTAACGTCGATCTCTGTGGCGCCGTCTACGACTACACCCTGTGTGTCGACCAGCGCAAATTTGGTTGTCGGTTTGGTAATCATCAGTTGAACGTTTTAGTGTGACGGAGGTTGGCCCGCAACGTATAGAACCGGCGGTTGGCGCGGTCGCGGTTCACCCCGAATAGGATCTGATTCAACACCCGCGTATTTTTCTCTTGGGTATTCACGATCCTGTCGACGTCGATATTGATTATCGTCCGGTTATCCGGCCTGCTATCGATTTTCGGCAGCGGGTCGAGCGAATCGATCGCATCGGCGACGGAAGGCACGAACAGGTCGAGGTTCTTCATCGCCTCCTCGACCGAAGGGAAGACCACCGACCGGGCGGGCAGGTCGACCAGCGTATCGCTGGCCGGAGTGCGGAAC
>OFMP01001728.1_pt1 | contig 10620 bp, 10 predicted proteins | sample 1541841 | NCBI WGS metagenome assembly OFMP01 (sample SAMN04209226, study PRJEB22552) | human gut metagenome | biome: gut; material: feces | host: Homo sapiens | place: USA: Oklahoma
TCTTAAGGAGTGACAAATTTATGAACGCAGTAGGTATCGATGTTTCAAAAGGTAAGAGTATGGTTGCTATCATGCGACCTTTCGGTGAAATTGTTTCCGCACCTTTCGAAATCAAACACACAGCCGGTGATATCCATTCACTTGTAGAACTCATCAACTCTGTTGAAGGTGAATCCCGAATCGTTATGGAGCACACAGGACGTTATTATGAAGTCCTCGCACATCAGCTTTCAAAGGCAAATCTTTTCGTCAGTGCCATTAACCCAAAACTTATCAAAGACTTTGATAATGATTCTCTTCGTAAAGTGAAATCTGATAAAGCGGATGCTGTTAAGATTGCCCGATATGCTCTTGACAAATGGCAAAATCTTAAACAGTATAATGTTATGGATGAATTACGCAATCAGCTCAAAACCATGAACCGTCAGTTCGGCTTTTACATGAAGCACAAGACGGCTATGAAAAATAATCTTATCGGCATCCTTGACCAAACCTATCCTGGTGTTAATACTTACTTTGACAGTCCTGCACGCAGTGATGGCAGCCAGAAATGGGTTGATTTTGCATCTACATACTGGCATGTGGACTGTGTCCGTAAAATGTCTCTGAATGCCTTTATCGACCATTATCAAAACTGGTGCAAACGTAAGAAGTACAACTTCAGCCAATCCAAAGCTGAGGAAATCTATGGAAAAGCAAAGGAACTTGTTCCTGTACTTCCAAAGGATGCCATTACAAAGCTTATAATTAAGCAGGCTGTGTATCAGCTTAACAGTGCCTCTACAACTGTTGAGTCACTACGCACTCTCATGAATGAAACTGCATCCAAACTCCCTGAATATCCTGTCGTTATGGCTATGAAAGGTGTTGGAACTTCACTCGGATCTCAGTTGATGGCTGAGATCGGAGATGTTTCCCGTTTCACTCACAAAAGTGCTATTACTGCATTTGCCGGTGTAGATCCCGGTGTTAATGAATCTGGAAGTTATGAACAAAAAAGTGTTCCAACCTCAAAACGAGGTTCCTCTGATCTTAGAAAGACTTTATTTCAGGTAATGGATGTCCTAATTAAAACACATCCTCAAGATGATCCGGTTTATCAGTTCTTAGACAAGAAACGTGCTCAAGGCAAGCCTTACTATGTCTATATGACTGCAGGTGCCAACAAGTTTCTAAGAATCTACTACGGACGAGTGAAAGAATATCTTTCATCTCTTCCTGAATCTTAATTATCCACTAATATTTTCAGACCAGCACTGGTGTGGTGGTCTTATTTTGATACCAAATTTTCAACCTGTATAAAATTTTCAATGTTCTTCAATTTAGCCTTGACTTTTTATTTGCAGGCTATTTTTACGATAATCTTTTCCCCACTAGATTTTTTCTTCACCTTCTTAATCAACTTGTTTTTTGAAAAAACTCTCTCCGTTCATAAAATTGTTCATTTTTCTTATTTCCGCTTCGACTTTCTTTATGCATATTATACATAACATTCCTGTCCGTGACAAATCAATTCTTTTTCTTTATAATAGAATTTCTTAACATATAATGAACGTCCATTTTCATTAAGCGACATGAAATTATATTTCCAATAAAATTTTACAAAAAAACCGCCGCATCAGCTTCATTCTGACACAGCGGTACTTTTTTCTTTCATAAAACTAGTGAGTAGTTCCCATAACCTCTTTTACAGCTTCTGTATTATTCACTACAGCTTCAACACAATACTCCAGAGACTTTGCGATTGTCTCAAGCGGCATACTTGCCATTCCGTTCGCCTTATCTACAACCTGATCGCAAGCATATGGTACATGGATAAATCCGGCACGGATGTTAGTGTATTTGGTTGCACACATATGCAGTACATTGTACATTACACAGTTGCATACGTAGGTTCCTGCCGTGAAAGATACATGGCATGGAAGTCCGTGAGCACGTACATTCTGAACCATTGCATTTACCGGAATTGTTGCAAAGTATCCGGTTGGACCGTCTGCCTGAAGTGGCTCATCAAGTGGCTGGTCACCTGCATTGTCCGGAATCCGGGCATCTGCAAGGTTGATTCCTACTTTTTCTACAGTGACGCAGGAACGTCCGCCTGCCTGACCTACATTGATCACTATATCCGGGTTATGTTCTTTGATTGCCGCTTCAACTGCCGGTGCACTTTTCTTGAATTCTGTAGGAATCTCTACATATACGATCTCTGCCCCCGCAATTGTTGACGGAAGAAGCTTGATTGCCTCGAATGCCGGGTTTACGCTTTCTCCTCCAAATGGATCAAATCCTGTTAATAAAACCTTCATGTTAATTTCCTCCTTAATATCTCTTAGTATAACACAGGCTCCGGGATAATAACCTTCCCCTGCTGCATAATCTGTCGGTTGTCCGTGTAGATATCCGGTTCCATACATACCAGATCAAAATGCCCTTTGGCGTTCTGAATACCTCCAAGAGCAATATTACGCCCAAGTCCTACATGGAATGTCCCATAAGCAGATTCATCTTCAATATAGCAGTTTCCAAGGCATTGTGAGCATGAATTAAGCCCGATTCCGAGTTCCCCCGCAATATAGATCCGGGGATCCTGATAATCTTCCATGTATTTTTTCAACCGAATACCGGTCGGAGTCTCTTCAATCTCCGTAATCCGTCCGCCTTTAAATAAAATCCTTGTCGGTTCCTCTGCGCGACCAATATATCCCAGAGAACCGTCAAGCACCATCACACCTTCTGTCTTTGTCTCCTCGATCGGGACATAGACCTCAATACTGGAAGAAGAATATCCCTTTCCATCCTTTAGAACTCCGTTAAAAAATCCCGGATCTCTGCCCACTTTGTAGAACATCATATCCGTTCCTGCCGGAGTTGTCACACGGACTTTTTCTGAATACTTGAGATATTTGATAAATGCCTTTGCCATCAGCCGGCTCTTCTTCGTATCCATCGTCAGGAAATCGTATTCCAGAAAAGATCTTCCGTCATTGGTTGCCAGTGGCAAGGACAGAAATTTCTTGTGTCTTTGTATCGCACGCTTTGCGGCTTTCGTTGTCACCAGCGAATACTCTGTCGCCGCGATAATTGCCGTATAAGGATCAAAAACTGCTTCATTATCATCAAAAAAGATTCCCACATGGCGCCCCTTGTTCTCGACAAGCAGTGTATTCACTGACCGTGCTTTTCCGGAAGCCTCTTTTTCCATTGCTTTTGCTTCTGCAAGATATTCCTTCGATGTCACGATCAGTACTTTGTCCCACGCCCTTACTTTTACCCATTCGTGAATAATGATCCGGGCACCCCGTTCCATATTCGGTGTCATATGTCCCTCTTCTTTCTCCATACCAAAACTAGAATAAGCTTACGAATTCTAAGGCCATTATTTTCTGCCTTTCCAGTGAAATAATGACCTTAGCTACTTATGTCTTATTTACTTTAATACTATCATATAACAGATCTGGAACACAAGCATAAAAATTGCAACCAGAACCTGATTTTTGATAGCGCCCCAGCGGTCCTTCATGTTCAAGATCGCAACCGGCAGGATGTTGAAGTTCGCTGCCATCGGTGTAAGCAGAGTTCCACAGTATCCACATGTAAGTGCGAGCATACCGATCACCACCGGATTAGCACCGTAAGCAAGAACGAACGGTGCACCGATACCAACTGTCATAACGGTGATAGCTGCGAATGCATTTCCCATGATCATGGTAAAGAGTACCATACCGATTGCATAAACGATGATCCCGATATTTACATTTCCCTTTGGAACAATCTTTTCAACAAGCTGTGCGATTACATCGCCAACTCCTGCAGCGGTAAATACACCTCCAAGACATCCAAGCAGCTGTGGCAGCATACTGAGAGGTCCTGTGATTCCAAGGAATCTTTCAGAATCATTCAAAAAGACTGCCGGTTTATTCTGTTTTGCATCGAATGCCATCAGTAAGACCATAGCTACAATCACACCAACGGTAATTGCAACCATAGAACTCATATTACTGAATAATGCAAAGAACAGGGAGCATACCGCTACGGAGAATGCCGGGACAAATATCTTCATTCCGATCTTCTTAAACTGCTGTTCTGTGTGTTCCTTTGTCGGATTATCTGTTTTTCCGATTTTTACTTTCTTGAAGATCGGCGGCAGGCACATGATCAGAACAAGCACACCAGAAACCCTTGCCGGGAGCCATGAACCAAATCCACAAACGATACCGAAAGAGCACCAGAAAACAGCGGTTCCGACTCTTGACGGATTCTCTTTATCCAGCAGGTTCTTAATTCCTGCGTAAATCGTGATCAATCCGATAATTACCCATACTACATTCAGCCCGATTGCATTAAACGAATCGCCGACCTGTATAAATTTTAAATTACTCATCTGTCTTCCTCCCTCTATTTCTTAGTATCTGTTGATTTTCCATAGTATTTCTTCATCAGTTTGTTATCTTTCAAAATAACAAATGCGCAGGAAACAACAAGTGCAACTAATGCTACCGGGATTTCAGCTGCTGCAAGGTCGATCAGTTCTACTTCGTATCCAAGACCTGCAAGTGTTGTCTGTACAAGGATTCCGCCGGCACCACCTACGAACAGTACCTGGAAGAAGAACCATGTGAAGTTCTGCATAGCAACAGCAAGTCCTTTTGCTTCTTCTACGTGATCTTCATTTGCTTTTCCTTCTTTATTGCTGATCGCACCTTCGATCATCGGAAGCAGTACCGGACGGATAAATCCGGCAACTCCACCGAAGCTGACATTGAATGCTCCAAACAGAGCATTCAGCATACCATATACAGCAACAAGCTTACCTGCTGTCGCACTTTTTACTTTACGGATCAGGTTCGCCGCTGCTTCACGCAGACCGTTTCTTTCCAGTGTACCTGTAACTAGCAGGATCATGATAAAGATTGCCATACTTCTGTTCGCTACAAAGTTTGTACCGATTGTTTCCAGAAGTCCGCCCACTCCAAGTCCTCCAACAATCCCTGTCGCGATAAGGGCCAGGAAAATAATGAGGATTGAATCCAGTTTCAGCGCGAATCCAACGATTACGATTAACACGCCAAGTAATTTGATGAGTTCCATACCTAACTCCTCCTTTAGAAAAGTATTAAAAAGTTATTTATTTTTTCCAGTCACTTTGACAATCATCGGACGCTGTCTTATGTAACTGGTCAAAATCTGTCCATCCTGCTCTTCCAGATGACATTCCATCACATGCACTGCTTCCATCAACATCCGGATAGTCGCCTCGTCATGTGCCACATGAGCCCTTGCACACAAATTCAGGTATTCACCCTGTGCGGTCTCATCTGCAACCTCGCTGGTATAAGCAACCGTTGTGATCCACGGAAAACGGATCGACGGATAACGATGGTTTGGATCTGCCGCGAACGGGATCCAGTAGTTGATCATTTCTTTATAATAGTTTGCCGGGAACAATTTCGGCATCCATGCATGTGCATATTTTTCAAACTGAGCACTCCATTCACGGTTCAATTCTCTCATCTCCGGATACTCGGCAATCTTGTCTGCAATCACATCTTCCATTACCTTATTGACCGGGTAATTGTCCTTGTACTCTGGATTGGTCACATACCAGAAATAACCATAAAGCAGAGATCTCGGAAGCCAGAAGCCTTTGTAAGACGGGGAGGTATAACCTGAAAACTGCTGCTCCCATTCATGGCTCGGTACTCCGTGATTGTCCACGATCATATCCGGGACATACCGGTCATAAATACGGGTTAATCCCATCGCCTCGCTGTGGATCGTATCCTGCTGGAAATGTTCATAGTAGAACTCTTTTCCAAGCGAATTAAATCTTGCCACATGGAATTTCCAGGTTGGATGCTCTTTCTGCAATTCATAATGGATTGCCGCACCATCCACATTTTCCATCGGAACGATCACCAGATTCAGTTTATCCGGTAAATCTTTGTAAACATCTTCTGTCAGCAGCTTCTTGATCAGGATAAATGCTGCATTTGTCGAAGATACTTCATTTGCATGATGTCTTGCATTGATCATCTCGCCAGGAATTCTTGATATACGCTTCGTCATGGACAGATAGCCTTCGTATTCCGGTTTGATCCATACTGCATAGAGTTCACGTCCTGTATAAGATACCGCAGTCCGGAACACTTCGATTCCAGGAACCTGCTTCAGTTCTTCGATGATCTCACGGTAAGTATCATATCCGATCAGTTCATGCTCATGCAGGTCAATCTCTTCAATCCGTTTCGTCTTTGGTTTTTCTTCTCTTTCCGGTGTAAGTGCTGCATACTGTATCTCGCCCTGCTCACTTTCAAACAAAAGCTTCGTACCTGCAGCAACACTTTCACACTCTGCCAGTACACCCTTTGACCACAATGTTGAGTAAGTGTGTAATACATTAGATTGTACACCATTTGTGCGGATATGGAAAGTAAAATTATCATTTTCCCATGAAATGGCACGGATCCATGCATCTGCTTCTTCGCGTTTTCTCTGTAAAAGAACCGCTTTTCCATCTTTTACAATGCATGCTTCTTCTTTTAACGGCTCGGTCAGTGTCACCTTAAATACCGGTCTGCCTTCTTTTTCATGGATCACCGGAAGGATCAGTCCCGGCGCATCCAGCATGACATCTGCTTTCTTCACACCGTAATTTTTAAAATAGTCGCTTCCGACAAAATACATATCTTCATGCAAAGCATCCAGTGAAGAGATCAGATCCTCTCTTGATCCGGTCGCATAGTCCGGTTCACTTGCGGTCACGTCCAGACGCAGTTCATGGAAGAACGGCTGCAGGTCTGCGGAAATCTTTCCGCCTGTCTTTTCCTCAATATATCGTCTGCAATCCGGAAGAACTTCCTTCTGGTAAACATCCCAGATCTCTTCCATATCGGTACGGACGGTCTGATAAAATACTTCCTGTCCGTCAATCTCTGCTTTTACATAACCGGTTGCCGGATGAACCTTTCCCATCTGCGGATATTCATCCATATATGGTCTTTCCGACCAGACTGCTTTGTAAGTATCCTCACAGCAGACCTTTTCGTCCTTGATCCCCTTGCAGAGATAAGTGATATCTTCTTCGCCTTCATAAGCTTTGAAAATGACTTTATCTCTTTCAATTCCAAGCTCTTTTACCAGAATATCTTCTACCGGATACAGTTCCTGCAGATAGCGGATCGGAAGATCATACCACTTGTCCGGAGTGTCTGCATTCAGATTGTGATAGGACGGGGTTGCACCGTTCTCATCCAGCCAGTCTGTCTGGCCTTCCGGCAGGAACGGTTTGAAATAAATCTCAACCTGATCTGCCTGCGCTTCCTTCATCACCGGAAGCATCTCTTCAACGATCCAGGAATATCCCTGTTTGTATGCACAGATAACGGAGGTATCCTCCGGCTTGGCACCTAACATCTGGATTCTGTCTTCGATTTTTTCTTTTATCTTCTGGCGTACTTTTATATTTTCACTTACCGCACCGGTAATCTTTACCTTGCTTCCTTTCCCGATCTGCGGATAAACCTTTTCTTCCAGAAGTTTTTCAAAAACTTCCACTTCCCACGGAAGCTCATACACCTTCTCGTACATCTTCTGTCCGGATTTGTAATTATATACCTTTGCATCCCCGGCTTCTTTTTTCTGTGTATCATTCCAGAGCGGAGATCCGTACACTTCGTATTCTCCTGTCTGCTCTTTCTGCATCGCTTTCAAAGCTGCAAGCTGGCCATCTGCGCCGCGCAGTACAAAGTCATCCACCATATCCATCAGCAGGTCTTTCCAGCTTCTCTGACCATTGATCTGTGGAAATTCCATACAGAGGCGGGAGGTAAATGCGATTAGTTCCTCTCCGTCACCGCAAAGAGATACTTTTACACTTTCTCCTTCTTTTTCCCGTACAAGCTCTGTCTGCTCTGCTTTTTCCAGAACGAGCCGGTTGCCTGTATAAGCTGCATCTGCCGTAATAGTTCCTTTATATCCGGTTGTCTCCATACCAAAACGCCATGCCAGGTTACATGCTGCAACGAGCATCGCATCATCTGCATCCTCCGGAAGTACAATCTTCACATCCAACACATCCGGAAGAAGATCCTGATTCTCGTCTTTCAGGAAATCCCCTTTCTGAAGCATCGTCTCCAGCCCTTTTTCCTTACGGAAATCCAGATCAAAGATCGGACCTGTATGCTTTGATGCTGATTCGTACTCTTCCGGTGTTCCCCCTGTACTCTTTTTCCACAGGGCTTTCAGCTCTTCCATATTCTCCGGCACCGGAATCTCACCGTCCGCTGTGATCACCGGAAATGTAGCTGTCTCTGTCTGAAATCCCAGAAGTAGTGCTGCTTCAACCGCATAACGCTTCTGTTCTCCTGTCATGCCGGCTGCAAGTTTTAATTTTTCCATCTTACACCTCCAAAAGCACTGTAGTCCGTTTTCATACTACGGTCTAAAAAGATACTGTATTCCGAACTACGTTCTGCTTTTTATACCCTTCATTCTACTAAAGTGTTCAAATAAAGTCAACCATATTATCCTTATATGGACATTTTCAATAAAATGTATGCAGAAACAAAACATTGCACTCTCCACATCCCTGTGTTACAATAGCTTCAATACTTTTAAGAAGGCAGGAACGATCAATTATGACAACGCACGGCAAACGACATGCAAAACAGGACATCATGGATGCAGCATGGAAGCTGTTCACAGAACAGGGCTATGACGAAACTACGATCGCGCAGATCATCGAACTCTCCGGTAATTCCCGCAGCACCTTTTACCACCATTTTCGTGGAAAAGATGAACTTCTCTTCAGCCTCGCCTATTCCTACGACAGTGACTATGATAGCTGGCTTCAGACCTGCGACCGGACGCTTCCAGCCGCCGATCTGCTGCTCGCCTTCAACCATTTTGTGCTGAATAACCTGGAGCACTCACCATATATGGATCTCTTTGCGTCCCTCTACGGTCTTCAGGTAGCTACTACCGGAACCAGACATATTTTAAACCCGGATCGTAATTATTATAAGATCCTGCGCAAGATCCTTTTCGATGGGATCAAATGTGGAGAACTAAAGTCAGACTACTCCTACGTCGAGCTCTCCCAGATGATCACCTCTGCCCAGATCGGTCTCACCTACTCCTGGTGTCTCACCCAGAGAAGCTTCTCCCTGCTTCAATACGGTGAATTCCTCCTGACACCATTTATTGAATCATTACGCGCAAACTAACCTAACCCACCCTCAATATAAATACCCTCTCCCATATACCAGGAAACTATCTCTCTATAGTTTCCTGAATTTTTATGTTTAGCAGCCGCCAGGTCTGCGCCCAAAGTCTTGAGGGCGGATTTAGAAAAAGAATAGGTGTGAAGGCACTTATTGTGCAATGGACTTCACACCTATTCTTTTTCTAAATCCGCCACACAACCTCCCCCTCGCAGACCGTCCCCGCAAAAAAAAGAAAACCCTTATCCGGCAAACCACCAGATAAGGATTTCCTCAATTCTTTATACTTTTTTAGGATGACAACATTTTTATTACAGTGTGATCAGAGCATCTGTAATATTTGTAATTCTGCGGTATCCATCTTCTGTGATCAGGAAATCATCTTCCTGACGGACACCGCCGATTCCCGGAATGTAAATTCCAGGTTCGATCGTATGAACCATTCCCGACTGAAGGGTCACTTTACTGCCGGTACAGATATACGGCTGTTCATGAATATCCAGTCCGAAGTTGTGTCCCGGACCATGTGGAATATGATAGCCTGCATCTTCTACTACCTTCACGATGATATCTCTGAGCTCGCCCATAACCATTCCCGGTTTCAGGCTGTTCTGACCAGCATCCTTTGCTTTTCTGACTACGTCAAACATCTTGTAAAGCTCCGGATTTTTGGCTTTCCCTACTGCAACAGTACGGGTAATATCCGAGCAGTATCCGTGATAATAAGTCCCGAAATCAATCGTCACAAAATCACCAAGCTGGATTTTTCTATCGGATGCTGTCGCATGACAGTTTGCTCCGTTATCCGGACCAGATGCTACGATCGTCTCAAAGCAGAATCCGGAGCCGCCACGGCTTCTGAACTGATATTCCAGTTCATTTGCAATATCGATCTCTGTAACGCCCGGTTTGATCACATCAAGCAGTGCATAGAAAGATCTCTCTGAAATCCGGCATGCCTATTCGATCGTCTCGATTTCTTCCGGTGTCTTGATCGCACGTAAAGGTTCTACATAAGACCCTTCGGAAACGAATTTGGTATCAGGCGCCTGACTTACCAGATCCTGATAATCATCAAACGTAAGATCTGCTCCACAGATTGCACACTGTTTTACCCCTGCTTCTGCCGCCAATTTACCGGTCTGGCTGAAGTAATTCAGTCCTTCACCGTAGACAACAACTTCAAATCCTTCTGTTTCCTGTGCGGCCTGGAATTCAAACCGTCCGTCGGTTACAAAATAGTTTTTCTTTTCTGTCAAAAGCAGGACTGCAACTCCATATTCTCCGGTAAAGCCGGTCAGATACTTAATGTCGCTGCCTTTGCTGATCACAATTCCGTCATGACCATTTTTCTTTACAGCATCTACAATTTTCTGTATGCGTGTATTCATTGTTCCAT
>OFMP01001733.1_pt1 | contig 10588 bp, 7 predicted proteins | sample 1541841 | NCBI WGS metagenome assembly OFMP01 (sample SAMN04209226, study PRJEB22552) | human gut metagenome | biome: gut; material: feces | host: Homo sapiens | place: USA: Oklahoma
ATAAGAACCATTGACACCGTAAACGGAAACATTTCCTTCTTCCAAAGCTTTTATATCTTCCAGTCCGGAAACCACCAGATAGAAGCTGCTGTTCATATTTGCCATATTATTTCCATTTGAAATCATTTTATCCAAATGTCCTTTAATCCTCCATGTCCCGGAATTCTCCACCGTGATCTGATCATAGGGGAAATCGGAATCTTTCGCATACAGATACGCTTCCCCGGGAGCAAGCTCCAGATTCGTCCCCATGATCCGATTATACGCTTCCAACGGCAGAGCATAGAACATTTTTAAATGATCAAATGTATTCACTTCATTGACTCCCGGAGCATTCTCCGGATTAAAATAGATTTCATTTTTTGAAACAATTCCACTGACTGTAAGCATCCGGTAATTCTCCGGATTCTCCGCGGTCTGGTTATGTTCTTTCAAAACCTTCTGTACAAGCTCTATAATCTGTCCATTCTGATTCTCTTTCATTTCTTCCGTCTGCTCCGGTTTCGTGTACATCTCAATCTGGACAGATTTCGGATATCGAAGATTCAAGCCATGTTCCATACTCAGATACAGGCTGGTTGTAGAAGATACCATAACCAGAACCATTGTGGACAGAATACAAATAGACGCTAATCCTGCCCCATTTCGTTTCATACGGTAAATCATGGATGAAAGTGAAATAAAATGATTTGTTTTATAATAATATCCTTTCTTTTTCTGCATTATTTTACAAAATGTGACCGAGCCGGCAATAAATAACAGATACGTTGCAAGGATTACCAGCACGACGGCAACCATAAACCAGATCATCGCTACAAGCGGATCTTTGATTGTCAGGGATAAATAATAAGCCACACCAAGCAGAAGCAACCCGAGTACTGCAAAGATCCAGTTTGCCTTCGGAGGTTTCTCTCCTGTCTTTTCACTTTTTAAAAGTTCTACAGGTTTTAACCGATAGACGGACACGATCATCCGAAGCATGATTAATGCAAAAATGACCAGGAATAACAGTGCCGTAGCCACAAGTGCCGGAACACTGATTTTCATAGAAAGTCCGGCATTACTTCCAAGTATCTTCGCTGCCAGAAGTTCCCCCAATTTAGAAAACAGGATTCCTCCCACGATTCCTCCTGCAATCGTCAGAACACTGATGATCAGATTCTCAAGAACCATGATTTTTACAAGGTCAATTTTTCCCATTCCAAGGATGTGATACAACCCAAACTCTCTCTGTCGTCTGCGGATCAGAAATGAATTTGTGTAATACAGAAGGATCAGAGAAAAGATTGAGATCACACCGGAACCAAATCCAAGGATCATCTGCATAGTATCCCCACCTTTGATCTTGGCAAACTGCGGACTCACTGCAAGATAATCGATCAGATAGAACATCATAACCATACAGATACAAGTGATCAGATAAGGAAGATACAGCTTCTTATTTTTCTTAATTCCATTAACGGAAAGTTTCAGATAAAGTCCACTTTTCATTGTCTCTCACCACCTGTCGCAAGCATTGTCAGTGTCGCTGAGATATTCTGATAGAACTGTTCATCTGTCTGTTCGCCTTTATATACCTGGTGGAAAACTTCTCCGTCTTTAATAAATAACACTCTCCCGGCCTTGCTCGCTGCTTTGACAGAATGTGTTACCATAAGGATCGTCTGTCCCGATTGATTGATCCGCTCAAATACCCCGAGCAATTCATCCGTTGATTTCGAATCGAGCGCCCCGGTCGGCTCATCCGCCAGGATCAGTCTCGGATCTGTGATCAGCGCTCTCGCCACTGCTGCACGCTGCTTCTGTCCTCCTGACACCTCATAGGGATACTTCTCCAGAAGTCCTGCGATTCCAAGTTCTTTCACGATTGGCATCATCCTGACATTCATTTTCCTGTAATCAACTCCCTGCAGTACCAATGGCAGTAAGATATTGTCCTTTAGATTAAATGTATCCAAAAGATTGAAATCCTGAAATACAAACCCAAGATGATCTCTCCTGAACTTGGACAGATCCTTCTCACGGATTGCTGATAACGGTTTTCCATCCAGATAAACTTCCCCTTCAGTTGGTTTATCCAATGCTGCCAGCATGTTCAGTAATGTCGTCTTCCCCGAGCCACTCTCTCCCATGATTGCTACATATTCGCCCTCTTCTACTGAGAATGTCACCTTAGAGAGTGCCTGTACCTGATTACCGCCAAAACGGGGACGGTATATTTTTTTCAAATTTTCTACTTCCAAAACTGTCATTTCTTACGACCTCCTCTTCTTTCAACATCCTCAGTATAACAATACAGCTAGAATGCCGACATTGATTTCTGTGACATTCCAGCTGTCTGATGTGACAAATTTGTCACTTGTTTCTCTCTGTGTGATTTAGTGATTTACTCTGTTCTCAACGGATACTCTGCCAGATCTATTGTAAAACTGCTACCTTCCCCCAGCTTCGACACAACCGTGATCTGATGCCCAAGTTTCTTTGCCGCCATCTGACTCAGATACAGACCGATTCCCGTTGATTTCCGTTCCATTCTTCCATTATATCCCGTATATCCTTTTTCAAAGATTCTCGGCAGATCTTCCGGTGCAATTCCCATTCCGGTATCTGTAACCGTCAGTTTCTTTTCTTCACTAACAGTGATCGTCACTGTTCCTTTCAGCGTATACTTCACTGCATTGGATAACAACTGTTCAATAATAAACGAAAGCCATTTCTCATCTGTCAGAACAATCTGATCTGTCCCTTCATAGATCAGACGGATTCTCCTTCGAATAAACTGTCCTGCATATTTACGGATCGATTTTCTTACAATTTCATCCAAAGGATACTGTGCGATTACCAGATCCTTCGTGCCACTGTCAAGACGCACATACCCAAGTGCCATCTCGACATACTGCTCCACCCGGAACAGTTCGGCTTTCAGATTCTGATTCGTCTCGGTATCTTCCTGCTGAAGTAATACATTCATCACAGCAATCGGTGCCTTGATCTGATGCACCCAGGTTGCATAATAGTCCTCCATGTCCTGACCGGACTTCTCCCATCTGGCATGTTCTTTTCTTTGCTGTTGTTCTTCTTTTCTGATCAGCTCCTAATATCCTGACTCAATTCCATCTTGTGCGATTGGAAGTGAATCCTCATAAGGTCCTTCTCCTTGCAGCAAATGTTCCAGCTTCTGCCCGGTTTTCTTATACCGCAAATATCCACAGAGAAGAAAAAGTAATCCAAATGCCAGACACAACACTGTCGGATAAACCGCTGCCTTCAGATTAATCTCTTCCAACACAAAAATCAGAAAAAAGATTCCCGCACACAGCAAACTCCACAGAAGCACAAAGCGAATTCTTTTCAAATATTGTAAAAACATTTTTACTCCTTCTCGATGATATATCCACCGCCGACTTTCGTCTTGATAAAGCCTTCCATTCCCGCTTTTTCCAGCTTTTTCCGAAGTCTTCCGACATTGACTGTCAATGTATTCTCTTCGATATAATTGTCTGTCTCCCACAGCTTTGTCATCAGCGTGTCTCTGCTGACCACGCGTCCTTTATTCTCCATCAATGTCTGTAAGATGCGAAATTCATTCTTTGTCAACTCAATCTTTTCTCCATTATAGGTCATTGTTGTATCATAGAGGTTCAGGATTGCTCCTCTATGTTCCAACATCGGCACTTTTCCTGACAAATCATACGTTCTTCTCAGCAGAGCCTGAATCTTCGCTGTCAGTACACTTAAGTCAAATGGTTTTGCCACAAAGTCATCTCCGCCCATATTCATCGCCATGATAATATTCATATTATCTGCTGCTGAAGAGATAAAGATCACCGGCACGCTCGATATCTTACGGATCTCGCTGCACCAGTGGTATCCATTATAAAAAGGAAGCGTGATATCCAAAAGCACCAGATGTGGACCGTACTCTGCAAATGTCTCAAGAACCTTTGCAAAATCTTCCACATAACGTGCTTCATTTCCCCACGCTTCCATCTCTTTTTTAATTGCCCCTGCCATCACAAGGTCATCTTCTATGATTAGAATCTTATACATTCTGCGGATTCCCCTTTCGCTCTTATCCACTACTATATATCATAGTATACAGTATTTCAAGAGCACACGGTCATACCGTATCCGGCGAGATAACCCGCTGGATATGGATTGCAAGAAATCCGATCTCTTCTTTTGCGACCGGTTGTTTCAGCTGTCTAGACATATAGTCACACACTTTCTTCGCCGCCTCTCCGGTCCTTGGGTAATTCTGAAAAATGAACTCATTAAAATCTGCGTTCGTCCCTTCACCCTTACGGGTTCTCAGAATCATATAATACATATGACTCATCAGACGTGTACATCCAAGTGAGCCGCTCTCCAGCTTCTGATCGAATTCCTGTTCAATCATGGCAATCCCTTCATTTACAATCCTGGTCGCATCCAGAGTCTGGGATACTGCCTCATCTGAAAGACCTGCATGGATATGTAGCGTAATGAATCCGACTTCATCCTCTGAGATCTCATATCCTGTCAGCTGCTGTATAATTTCCCGCCCTTTCAGGGCCACTTGATACTCCTCTCCAAACAACACACGGATATCCGGTGTAAATGGATTCGGAAGCTGGCGGTTCTCCTTCGCTCTCTTCGCTGCAAGCGCAATATGATCTGCCAACGGAAGCAGCATCTCATGATTTATCTTCTGAAACACGTTCTCTGCTTCTTCAATGATCTTTCCTGTTGCCTCAATAAACTCCGGGCGGATTCCATTGACTGTTTTCAGAACAGACTCTTGCTTTCTTCTTGTAACAAGGGAATATACTTTGGCTCCTGGAAGTTTCTCGATCTGTTCTGTAGGTTTCTTTCCAAATCCCACACCGTTTCCGAGAAGGATCATCTCCTTCCCTGTCTCAACATGATATACAAGAATCCCATTATTATTCAGAACTTTAATGACTCGATACATCCCCCCGGAGCCTCTCTTTCTTTCTCTTAATTCAAGCTTACGATTTCTGCTGTCTTCTCAAGCTTCTCTACTTTTCCGCTCTTAGACATTCTGATCTCTTCACCTTCCTGAAGACTTGTAAATACAACCATACATTCATCGGATTTTGCATGCTCTTGGATATATTTTATATCAAAACCTATCAGTTTGTCACCCTTTTTTACTCGGTCTCCGTCATTTACAAAAGTTTCGAATCCTTTTCCATCCAGATTTACAGTATCCACGCCAATGTGAAGCAGATACTCGGTTCCGTCATCACTAGTCAGACCAACTGCATGTTTTGATGGGAAGATAAAAGATACAGTTGCATCTTCAGGCGCATAAGCCATTCCCTCTTCCGGGCGAACCAGATAACCGTCTCCCATCATTTTCCCTGCAAATGCTTCGTCACACGCTTCTTCGATCGGTGCTGCCACTCCTGTGAATGGAGAGCAAAGCTCTTTCTTTACAGTTCCGGCTGCAACAGTTTTGTTCTCATCTTTCTTCGCTTCATCTTTTGTTTCTGCACATTTATTCGTTTCTTCTGCGCTGTTTTCGTTTTCTTCCGGAAGATATTCCACATCCGGAGCTTTCTCCAGATAATCTTCCAGATTGGATTTAATAACAGAAACAGCCGGTCCGTAGATTACCTGGATTCCCTGTCCTTTTCTTACGATTCCGGATGGGGATGTCATTCTTAAGACATCTTCATTTACCAGTTCCGGCTTTACTACCGTACAACGAAGTCTTGTCGCACAGCAGTCTACATCAGAAATGTTTTTCTTTCCCCCAAGTCCTCTTGTGATCAGTGCGCTCTTCTGATCTTCCGGTGTCATTTCATTTTCAGAATCTGCATCATTTCCATCTACTTTTGCTTTATAATCAGCTTTTGTATACAGTTTCGTTTCCGCATCATCATCTTCTCTTCCCGGTGTCTTCAGATTCAGCTTCAGAATCAAAGTACGGAAGATGATATAATATAAGAAGAAATAAATAATTCCAACCGGGATGATTCTGATCCAGCTTGTCTTAGCATTTCCCTGAAGGATACCGAAAAGGAACAGGTCAATAAATCCACCGGAAAATGTAAGTCCTACTGCAATATTTAACATATGCGCGATCATATAAGCAGATCCTGCAAGGATCACCTGTACCGCAAAAAGGATCGGTGCTACAAACAGGAATGAGAACTCCAGTGGCTCTGTGATTCCGGTCATCATACATGCAAGTGCTGCAGAAAGCAGAAGTCCACCTGCCTGTTTCTTCTTCTCCGGTTTTGCACACTGATACATTGCAAGTGCCGCACCCGGAAGACCAAAGATCATGAAGATAAATTCACCGGAAAAATATCTTGTCGCATCCGCACTGAAATGTACTGTGGACGGATCTGCAAGCTGCGCAAAGAAGATGTTCTGACCGCCCTGTACCAGCTGTCCCGCAACTTCCATTGTTCCTCCAACCGCTGTCTGCCAGAATGGAAGATAGAATACATGGTGAAGTCCAAATGGAATCAACGCTCTCTTAATAATACCAAAGATCAATGTTCCAATATAGCCTGTTCCTGTTACAAGTCCGCCGAGTGCATAGATTCCATTCTGAACGGTTGGCCATACAAAATAGAGTACGATTCCGACAACCACATAAGTCAATGTTGAAATAATCGGAACAAATCTTGATCCACTGAAGAATGACAGTGCATTCAGAAGCTGGATTTTGTAAAACTTATTATGAAGTGCTGCTACTCCAAGTCCAACGATAATACCACCAAATACACCCATCTGTAATGTCTGGATTCCGCAGACACTTGTCACAGTTCCTTCCAGAACTCCGGCTCCAAGTGTTCCGTCTGCAAGAAGATCTCCACGGATCAGAAGCATGGCATTCATTGTTGCATTCATTACAAAGAAAGAGATCATTGCCGCAAGTGCCGCAACTTCCTTCTCTTTCTTCGCCATACCGATTGCTACACCGACAGCAAAAATGATCGGCAGGTTATCAAAAATAATACTTCCCGCTTTGCTCATAATTGTGAGCAGGGAATTCAGAATTGTCCCCTCGCCTAAAATTGCCTGAAGATGATATGTCTCAATCATCGTTGCATTTGTAAATGAACTTCCTACTCCAAGCAGAAGTCCTGCTACCGGAAGAATTGCGATTGGAAGCATAAAACTTCTTCCGATTCTCTGCAATACTCCAAAAATCTTGTCTTTCATCTGTAATCCTCCTAGTATCATTTCTTATAGAGTTGACGCATCCCATAGTTTCTTGTGCTGGCACAGTTCTGCAACTTACTTATCCTATACTATAATGCGCAAAAAAGGCATAAACTAATCCTCAATAACCAAGTCCACCTTATCTGGTGAACTTATTAAGGATAGTTTATGCCTGCTTTACCAGTAACACTCTATCGTGCGCTTTTCTCTTTTAACCACGTATAGTATAACCAAACTCACTTCCAACAGTCAATCTGTAATATTCAACAATATTTGTCCTGTTTTTTTGTTGAATATGTTACTTAGTGATCATTCCAGTAAATCAATTTTTTTCTTTTGTTTTAAATTAAGTTTATAAAAAAGTGAAATACTATCTCTAAAAAGATAGAATTGGTCGCAAATTTATAACAAAATGCTGTATAACACCGCATAAAGTGAAAAGTTTTTCGTTATTTTGCATTCAAAACCTAAAACTTATAGCCTATGGATTGGTTTGACTTCAGCTTGAAACTTCCCATCACCGACCCTACATGGATATTCCTCCTTGTACTCCTCATTATATTGTTTGCTCCCATATTGTTGAATAAGCTTCGTATTCCGCACATTATCGGAATGATACTGGCGGGGCTTGTCATTGGGGAGCATGGTTTCAATATCTTGGTGCGTGATAGCAGTTTTGAGCTTTTCGGCAAAGTAGGCTTGTATTACATTATGTTCCTTGCCGGTCTGGAAATGAATATGGGAGACTTCAAACAGAACCGGGGCAAAGCGCTTGTTCTGGGGCTCTTGGCTTTTATTGTGCCCATAGGCATAGGCTTGGTAACGAATATAGCTTTGTTGAAGTACGGGGTGCTGACCTCTGTTCTACTGGCAAGTATGTATGCGTCACATACGCTGGTGGCCTATCCCATCGTGATTCGTTACGGTGTGTCGCGGCATCGCAGTGTGAGTATTGCAGTGGGGGGGACGGCGGTTACGGATACACTCACTTTGCTGGTTCTGGCCGTTGTGGGTGGTATGTTCAAGGGGGAGTCGGACGGCTTCTTTTGGGTATGGCTTGTCATAAAGGTTATCTTCCTGGGTATTTTGATTGTATATCTGTTTCCACGCATAGGTCGTTGGTTCTTCCGGAGGTACGATGACAACGTGATGCAGTTCATATTCGTGCTTGCCATGGTTTTTCTCGGAGCCGGATTGATGGAGTTTGTGGGGATGGAAGGTATCCTGGGTGCTTTCCTTGCAGGTTTGGTATTGAACCGGCTGATTCCGCATGTCTCTCCGCTGATGAACCATCTGGAGTTTGTGGGCAACGCCTTGTTTATTCCCTATTTCCTGATAGGCGTGGGTATGCTGATTGATGTGCATGTGATTTTCGGTCATGGCGATGCTCTGAAAGTAGCGGCTGTAATGATTGTGGTGGCATTGGCAGGTAAATGGATTGCCTGCTGGCTGACGCAGAAAATATATAAGATGGGAGGGATTGAACGGGAGCTGATGTACGGATTGAGCAATGCACAAGCAGCGGCAACGCTGGCGGCTGTGTTGGTGGGGTACAACATCATTCTGCCCAATGGGGAACGCTTGCTGAACGATGATGTTTTGAATGGTACCGTCCTGCTGATTCTTGTAACTTGCATTGTGAGCTCGTTCATTACGGAGCGTGCCGCACGGAAGATTGCCATGGAGGAGGCGCATCTGGAAGAAAACCGCTCCGTGGAAGCGGAGAAGATATTGATTCCGATAGCCAACCCCGATACGATTGAAGACTTGATAAATCTTTCTTTGGTGATACGCGACCCGAAGCAACGGGATAATCTGTTGGCACTGAATGTCATCAACGACGATAGCAGTTCTGAAAGTGCCGAATTGCGTGGGAAACGCTATCTGGAAAAGGCTGCCATGATAACGGCCTCGGCAGATGTGCCGTTGAGGCAAATCACGCGTTACGACTTGAATATCGCTTCGGGCATTATCCATACAGCAAAAGAATATGCGGCAACGGATGTCATTATAGGTCTGCACCGTAAAGTCAATATTGTGGATTCATTCTTCGGTATGCTGACGGAGAATCTGCTGAAAGGCTTGCATCGCGAGGTGATGGTTTCCAAGTTCCTGATGCCCATTAACACAATCAGGCGGGTGATTGTGGCGGTACCTCCGAAAGCCGAGTATGAGGCGGGATTCCTGAAGTGGGTGGAACATTTCTGCCGGTTGGGGAGTACTTTGGGCTGTCGGGTGCATTTTTATGCCAATGAAGAGACTACCGACCATCTTCAAGGGCTGGTGAAAGCCAAATATGGACAGACATTGACAGACTTTTCCCGCCTGGACGATTGGGGGGACTTACTGATATTGACCGGACAAGTGAACTTTGACCATCTGTTAGTGATTATCAGTGCTCGCCGGGGCTCCATCTCCTATGACAGCTCCTTCGAGAAGTTGCCGGCACAAATCAGTAAATATTTTGCAAACAATAGTCTGATTGTGTTGTATCCAGACCAACTGGGTGAACCGCAGGATGCGGTATCCTTCTCAAATCCGCGTGGCAACAATGAGTCGCAGCATTACGAGAAGGTAGGCAAATGGTTCTATAAGTGGTTTAAGAAAAGCTAGAATGGAAGATTGGAAACAGCGAACGCAACTTTTATTAGGAGATGAAAAAATGGAACGCCTGCGCCGGGCACATGTACTTGTCGTAGGACTGGGTGGTGTAGGTGCTTATGCGGCCGAGATGATATGCCGTGCCGGAGTGGGGCGGATGACGATAGTCGATGCCGATACCGTGCAGCCTACGAATATAAACCGTCAGTTGCCGGCTCTGCATTCTACCCTGGGGCAAAAGAAGGCGGAGATATTGGCATCACGTTTCAGGGACATTAATCCGGCTCTGGAACTGAGAGTGTTGCCCGTATTCTTGAAAGATGAGAACATACCGGAACTGCTGGATGATGCGGCTTATGACTTTGTGGTGGATGCCATCGATACGCTTGCTCCAAAATGCCACTTGATAGCGGAAAGCATGAAGCGGCATATCAAGATAGTGTCCAGCATGGGGGCAGGAGCAAAGAGTGACATTTCGCAAGTGCGCTTTGCCGATATCTGGGATACCTATCATTGCGGGTTGAGCAAGGCTGTGCGTAAGCGTTTGCAAAAAATGGGCATAAAGCGGAAACTTCCAGTTGTTTTCAGCACCGAACAGGCTGATCCGAATGCCGTTTTGCTGACGGACGACGAGATGAACAAGAAGTCCACCTGTGGAACAGTGAGCTACATGCCCGCAGTTTTTGGCTGCTATTTGGCCGAATATGTAATTAAAAGACTATAGTAATAGCACTTGAAAGAAAATTATCAAATAGTAAATAGTAAATTGTCAAATTGTAAATAGCCTAGTGATTCATTTAGA
>OFMP01001744.1_pt1 | contig 10552 bp, 8 predicted proteins | sample 1541841 | NCBI WGS metagenome assembly OFMP01 (sample SAMN04209226, study PRJEB22552) | human gut metagenome | biome: gut; material: feces | host: Homo sapiens | place: USA: Oklahoma
CGGCGGGATTATTCATGGTGCTTCCTTATTATTTAAGTGGGCTGGTAAAGCATTATACCGATTCAAGAATGGTCATGACTGTCTGCGAAGGACTGATCCGTGTCGGATTATTCCTACTATATATTGCACTGATCTCACGGATGAAGGATATTCAGAGAACGTTTATGTATCATGGAGCAGAGCATAAATGCATTAACTGTATTGAGCATGGACTGGAACTGAATGTGGAGAATGTGCGGAAGAGTTCCAGACAGCATAAACGCTGCGGGACGAGTTTTCTGTTCTTTGTCATGATCGTGAGTATTATTTTCTGCTTTTTTATCACCGCCCAGTCACAGATCGCAAGAGTCCTGATCCGGCTTGCACTGCTTCCGGTGATCGCCGGGGTATCTTATGAGATCATTAAACTTGCAGGAAACAGTGAAAATCCCTTTGTGAACTTACTGAGCAGACCGGGAATGTGGGTTCAGAACATGACGACCAAAGAGCCGGATGATGATATGATCGAAGTGGGAATCCGGGCAGTTGAGGCAGTCTTTGACTGGAAGAACTGGCAGAAGGAGAATCTGTAATGTGCAGGGAAAAGGCCGGTGGGCAAGACGAAATGCGGATGCTCAGAGCGATGTATGCTGAAGGAGAAGAGCGGCTCCGGCAGGCGGGAATCGAAGAGGCAGGACTGGATGCGTGGTATCTGCTGGAATTTGTCACAGGAGTAGATAAGGCACATTACTATATGAACCCGGACCGCAGGATGGAACAAAGCGTGGCACAGGAATATGAAAAAGTAGTGAAGCTAAGGACAGAGCATATCCCTTTGCAGCATATTACGGGAGTGCAGGAATTTATGGGGCTTGAATTTCAGGTCAGCGGAGATGTCCTGATTCCAAGGCAGGATACGGAAGTGCTGGTGGAAGAAGCACTGAAGCTGTTGGAACAGGAAAAAGTCCCGAAGGAAAAGGAGACCGTCCGGATGCTCGACCTGTGTACCGGGTCGGGGTGTATCCTGATCAGTATCCTGTATTATGCAGCAAAAGAAAAAATACAGATACAGGGAACCGGTGCAGATATTTCAGAAGCTGCTTTACGCATTGCAGAAGAAAATCTGGATCTGCTGGAAAAAAACGGAAATAAAGGTATGGCAGAGCTTTTGGAAAGTGATTTATTTGAACGGGTGGAAGGAAGATTTGGAATGATAGCATCCAATCCACCATATATCAGAACCTCTGTGATCAGCGGACTTAAGGAGGAAGTCAGGCTGCATGATCCGTTGCTTGCACTGGATGGGAAAGAAGATGGTCTGTTCTTCTACAGAAAGATCATTGAAGAAAGCAGAGCATATTTGCAGAAGAATGGAGTCCTCCTCTTTGAGATTGGATATGACCAGGGAGAAGCGGTTTCGGAGCTGATGACGAAAGCAGGGTACAGTCAGGTTGTGGTAAAAAAGGATCTGGCAGGACTTGACCGCATCGTCTGTGGCGTGTACACTGAGTAGAGAAATGTAAGAAGTAAAAGAGAAGAGTAAAGGATAGAAAAAATGTTTGACAGATTAGATGACCTGCTCATCCGTTATGAGGAAGTAATGGGTGAGCTTCAGGAACCGGATGTGGCGAATGACCCGGAGCGGTTCAGAAGACTGATGAAGGAGCAGAGTGATCTGGCTCCGATCGTAGAGGCGTATAAAGAGTATAAAAACTGTAAGCAGAATGTAGAGGAAAGCCTTCAGCTTCTGGAAGAGGAGTCCGATGAGGAAATGAGGGAGCTTGCAAAGGAAGAACTCAGCGGATCAAGAGCGAGGATTGAAGAACTGGAACAGGAACTGAAGATCCTGCTTCTTCCAAAAGATCCGAATGATGATAAGAACGTCATCGTGGAGATTCGTGCCGGTGCTGGCGGAGATGAGGCGGCATTATTCGCGGCAGAGGTCTACCGTATGTACGTGCATTATGCGGACAGCCGCAGATGGAAGACAGAGATGATCTCACTGAATGAGAACGGGATCGGCGGTTTTAAAGAGTGTGTCTTTATGGTCACAGGACAGGGAGCATATTCCCGTATGAAATATGAAAGTGGTGTCCACCGTGTCCAGCGTGTGCCGGAGACAGAAAGTGGCGGACGAATCCATACCTCTACGATCACGGTTGCAGTGATGCCGGAGGCAGAGGAAGTCGATGTAGTGATCGACGAAAAAGATATCCGTATTGATGTTATGCGTGCATCCGGAAATGGAGGACAGTGTGTCAATACAACCGATTCAGCGGTACGACTGACCCATTATCCGACCGGGATCGTGATCTACAGTCAGACGGAAAAATCGCAGCTTCAGAATAAGGAAAAGGCATTCCGTCTTCTGCGTTCCAAGCTGTATGATCTGGAACTGGAGAAGAAGCAGGCATCTGAGGCGGCAGAGAGAAGAAGCCAGATCGGTACAGGAGACCGTTCAGAGAAGATCAGAACCTACAACTTCCCACAGGGACGCGTGACAGATCACAGGATCAAGCTGACTTTGCATAAGCTGGACAGTATTCTGAACGGCGATCTGGATGAGATCATTGACAGCCTGATCGCAGCAGATCAGACAGCCAAGCTGGCAAAGATGGAAGAATAGGAATGGATTCAGAAAAGCTGCAAAGAAAAGGCCGGATCAGGACGAACCGGCAGAATGATAAGAAATGGAGTGAAAGAGATGATTTCAAAGAAAATGGAAAATATGGTGGCGAACAGTTCGGCGATCCGTGCGATGTTTGAAGAGGGAAACCGCCTTGCAAAAATTTATGGTGCGGAGAATGTCTATGACTTCAGTCTGGGCAATCCGAATGTACCGGCACCGGAGGCAGTGAAAAAGGCGATGATCGATATCCTGAATGAAGAGGATCCGATCGTACTTCACGGTTATACCAACAGCAATGCAGGATATGAAGATGTAAGACAGGCAGTTGCAGATTCTTTGAATGAACGCTTTGGCACTTCTTTTGCAGCAAAGAATATCACCATGACAGTAGGAGCAGCAGGCGGACTGAATGTCATCCTGAAAGCACTGCTCAATCCGGGAGATGAAGTGGTAGTATTTGCACCTTATTTTGGAGAGTACAGAAGTTATACAAATAACTACGACGGAGTGATCGTGGAGATCTCTCCTGATACAGCAACATTCCAGCCCAAACTGGATGAATTCAGGGAGAAACTCTCCCCGAAGACCAAAGCGGTGATCGTCAATACACCGAACAATCCAACCGGTGTTGTATACTCGGAAGAGACGATCAAAAAGCTGGCTGCGATCATGGAAGAAAAGCAGAAAGAGTTTGGCACGGAGATTTATCTCATCTCAGACGAGCCATACAGAGAGCTGGCTTATGACGGAGCAGAAGTTCCATACCTGACAAAGTATTATGATAATACGATCGTAGGATATTCATACAGCAAGTCCTTATCTCTTCCGGGAGAACGTATCGGATATCTTGTGATCCCGGATGAGGTATGTGACAGTGAAAAGCTCAATGCAGCAGCAAATGTGGCAACGAGAATCCTTGGATTTGTAAATGCACCGACATTGCAGCAGAAGGTAGTGAAAGCGTGCCTGAATGAGCAGACTGATATTTCCTATTATGACAGGAACAGAGAAACTTTATACAACGGACTGAAAGAACTTGGCTTTGAGTGCATCAAACCGGAGGGAGCCTTCTATCTGTTCGTAAAGTCTCCGGTAGCAGATGAAAAGGAATTTTGTAACGCTGCGAAGAAGCATAATATTCTTCTTGTTCCGGGAAGTTCTTTTGGATGCCCGGGTTATGTGCGTATGGCATACTGCGTTGCATATGAGACGATCATAAATTCCCTTCCGAAATTCAAAGAACTTGCAGAAGAGTATAAATAGAGCAGTTCCTGCCAGTTTATGGCAGGAACTTTACAGAGTCAGAACATGATCTGACAGTGAGAAAAGACAGAGGTTTAGACGAATGGCTGTAAGAGCAGAACTTTTAAAAAATATACGACAGGTGGAACCTTATGTACCGGGCGAGCAGCCGCAGAATAAGGTGATCAAGCTGAATATAAATGAAAATCCTTACCCGCCTGCTCCGGGAGTGGAGCGGGTGCTGCGTGAGATGGACACAGACAGATTCCGGTTATATCCGGATCCGGCAGCAGAAGAACTGACCGGATGCCTTGCAGAGTATTATGGGGTAGATCAGGATCAGGTTTTTGTGGGAGTCGGCTCGGATGATGTATTATCTATGTGCTTTCTGACATTTTTTAATTCCGGGAAACCGGTTTTATTCCCGGATATTACGTATTCTTTTTATAAAGTATGGGCAGAGCTGTACAAGATCCCATATGAGACACCGGCACTGGATGAGCAGTTCCATATTGTAAAGGAAGATTATTACCGGGAAAATGGTGGAATCATTTTTCCGAACCCGAATGCACCGACCGCAATTTATGAAGAACTGGATTTCATAGAAGATATTCTGGAACATAACCGGGATTCGATCGTGATCGTGGATGAAGCATATATTGATTTCGCAGGAAGATCGGCACTGGAACTGATCGACCGTTATGATAATCTGATCGTGACGCAGACCTTTTCAAAAGCCAGAAGTATGGCTGGCATGAGGATCGGTTACGCAGTCTCCAATCCTGAATTGATCCGCTGTCTGAATGATGTCAAGTATTCTTTTAATTCTTATACAATGAATCAGACCGCGATTGCATGTGGTGTTGAAGCAGTCCGGGATAAGGAATATTTTGAGGAGCATGTTCGTAAGATTATAGAGACGAGAGAATGGGCAAAAGAAGAATTGCACCGGCTTGGATTTGAATTTCCCGATGCAAAAGCCAATTTCATTTTTGCAACGCATCCGCAGACAGATGCCGGCAGACTTTTTGAAGCACTGAAGGCAAATGATATCTATGTCAGGCACTGGGATTCAGAAAGGATCGGCCAGTATCTGAGGATTACAGTGGGTACAAGGGAAGAAATGCAGGTGTTATTTGATTTTCTGACGAAATATATTAAGGGAGAATAGTTTAGATGAGTGATGTATTGATCAACTGGTTTGTAACAAATCTCGGAGGAAAGGTTGGAAAAGAGCTGATCCTTTTTATCATCTCGATGGTTCCGATCCTGGAATTGCGTGGGGGACTGCTTGCGGCAGGACCGGCATTTCTGAATATCCCGATGTGGCGTGCGATTCCGGTCGGTATCATCGGAAATCTGCTGCCGATTCCTTTTATCCTGCTTCTGATCACAAAGATTTTTGACTGGATGAAAGGAACAAAGAGGTTGAAGCCGGTTGTGGAAAAGCTTGAAAAAAAGGCGATGAGCCAGAGTGCCAATATTGAAAAATATGAGTTCTGGGGGTTGGTTGCATTTGTGGGTATTCCACTTCCAGGCACAGGTGCCTGGACAGGGGCATTGATCGCAGCCCTGCTTGGAATCCGTTTCAGAAAAGCGTTTCCGGCGATCGTGATCGGTGTATGCCTTGCAGCATGTATCATGACGATCATTTCTTATGGAATCGTTGGAGGAATATTTGGTTAAACTAATGGCAGGAAAAGGAGGCACGAACAATGCTGATGGAACAGAATGAAAAAGGAAGAGATACGATATGGAGTGTCGTAATGGCAGTGACAACAGTACTGATCCTTCTGATCGGTATTTTCTTCCTGACAAAGCTTTTTACTGCAAACCCACTGGAAGGAACCTGGAGTGATACAGAGAACGGAATGGTACTTCATATCAAGAGTGACGGAGTGATGGAGATCACGCAGGCACTGGAGGCAGAGACCGTGACAATTCCTGTTGAATATTCAATGGACAGGAATACAAAAAGGTTTGCGGTTCATATAAAAGACGAAGAACTTGAAAAAGCAGCAGAAGAAACGAAGGATTTGACAGAGCAGGATCTGAGAGATATCGCAGATGTGATGGAAGGCACATATGAATACAGTGTGGATGAACAGGTCCTGACACTGACAGAGATGGAATATGGAAGCCAGAAGACCTTTGTCCGTGAAGAAGACTGACCGGACGGAGCTTTTGAAAGGATGAAGAAATTGTATAGAAATCAGACAAAAGAGATTCGGATCGGTGATGTAGTGATCGGTGGAGATCACCCGGTTGCGATCCAGTCTATGACCAATACAAGAACCGAAGATGTAAAGGGTACTGTTGAGCAGATACGCAGGCTGGAAAAAGCAGGATGTGAGATCATCCGGTGTACTGTTCCGACCAGGGAGGCAGCGGAAGCATTAAAAGAGATTAAAAAGCAGATCCATATTCCGCTGGTTGCAGATATTCATTTTGATTACCGGCTTGCAATCGCAGCCATTGAGAACGGAGCCGACAAGATCCGGATCAATCCTGGAAATATCGGTACAAAAGAACGGGTTAAGGCTGTAGTTGACAAGGCAAAAGAATACGGTGTGCCGATCCGTGTCGGGGTGAACAGCGGATCCCTGGAGAAGCCATTAATTGAAAAATATGGCGGAGTCACCGCAGAGGGAATTGTAGAAAGTGCTTTGGATAAAGTGCATATGATCGAGGAGATGGGGTATGACGATCTGGTGGTCAGTATCAAGTCTTCAGATGTTCTGATGTGCGTCAAAGCACATGAACTGATTGCGGAACAATGTCCTTATCCGCTTCATGTCGGAATTACAGAATCCGGTACCGTATATTCAGGGAATGTAAAATCTTCTGTCGGACTGGGAATTATCCTGTATGAAGGGATCGGAAATACGATCCGTGTGTCTCTGACAGGAGATCCGGTGGAGGAGATCCGTACAGCAAAGCTGATTCTTAAGACTCTGGGACTCAGGAAAGGCGGAATCGAAGTCGTTTCCTGTCCGACCTGTGGCAGAACCAGGATCAATCTGATTCACCTTGCAAATGAGGTGGAGAAAATGGTTGCAGACATTCCACTGGATGATATCAAAGTTGCAGTTATGGGATGTGTGGTGAACGGTCCAGGAGAAGCGAAAGAGGCAGATATCGGTATTGCCGGTGGAATCGGCGAAGGACTGCTGATTAAAAAGGGACAGGTCATTAAAAAAGTAAAAGAAGAGGAACTTCTCGATACATTGCGACAGGAGTTGTTGAATTGGAACAGGTAAAAAGTGAAAAAGTATTTTTTAATGTATTTCCGACGCTGAAAGTCGGGGACGAACTGCAGATGCTCTTTTCGGATGTAGAAGTTAAGAAGATCACGACTAATTCAGGTCGTGATTTTCTGCATATACATATCCTTTGCAGGCATCTGATACAGAAGAAGCAGATCTGGCTGATGGAACAGCGGATCAAGGAACAGTTATTTGGAAGAGCCGCAGTAAAGATCGAAATCGTGGAAGAGTTTCAACTGTCGGAGCTTTATACGCCACAGGCGATTCTGACGGAGTACAGGGAAAGTCTGATCGAAGAGCTGCGGCAGACCAGTGTACTTGCTGCAAATATGTTTGCAAGGGCAGATCTCCGGTTTGAAGAGGGAAATCTGATCCACCTGGAACTGCTGGACACGATCGTATCAGAAGGACGGAAAGAAGAAATCGTCACACTGGTGGAACGGGTTCTGCGGGAACGGTTCCGCATAGATGCAAAATTACTGGTAGCTTATAAAGAGACGGATCAGGAAGGCACAAGAGAGTACGATGAGCAGCGGATTCAGCAGGAAATCAATGCGATCTTTGAACGTCGTGCAAGGCAGCGTGGTGAAGAACCTGAGAGGGCAGCGGAAAATCAGGAAATAGGATCAGATACAAAGAAGAGGCAGGCCGAACCGGGTGAAAAGGCAGCAGGTGGAAAAGAAAAAGCTGCTGTAGGAAAGGAACCATCAGGCAGGAGAAAAGAATTTCAGAAGAAGGAATTTAAAAAGAAAGATTATGTACGCCCACTGAAGCTGGGAGATGATCCGAACCTCATCTATGGCAGGAATTTTGAAGATGAGCCGATCCGCCTGGATCAGGTCGTGGAAGAAATGGGAGAAATTACCTTTCATGGTAAGATCATCAGTCTGGATACCCGTGAGATCAAGAATGAACGGACGATCATCATTTTTGCGGTCAGTGATTTTACAGATACGATCAGCGTGAAAATGTTCATTAAAAATGAGCAACTGGCAGAAATTCTCGGAAGTCTGAAAAAAGGCGGTTTTGTCAAGATCAAAGGAGTCACTACCATTGATAAGTTTGACGGGGAACTGACGATCGGATCTGTCACCGGAATAAAAAAAATCGGTGATTTCACGGTCAAACGAGAGGATCTGAACCCGTTAAAGAGAGTGGAACTCCACTGCCATACCAAAATGAGTGATATGGATGGTGTTTCAGAAGTAAAAGATATCGTAAAGAGGGCTCATGACTGGGGACACCCTGCTATTGCGATCACGGATCACGGGGTAGCACAGGCATTCCCGGATGCCAACCACTATATTGAGACACTGGACAAGGACGATCCGTTTAAGGTACTTTACGGGGTGGAAGGCTATGTAGTAGATGACCTGACCAAGATCGCGGTTCATGCAGGAACGCAGACGCTGGATGACACGTATATTGTGTTCGACATTGAGACGACCGGTTTTAGTGCCATCCGGGATAAGATCATTGAGATCGGGGCAGTGAAAGTTGTAAACGGAGAGATCGTGGACCGGTTCAGTACGTTTGTCAATCCGCAGCGTCCGATCCCGTTTGAGATCACGAATCTGACCAGTATTACGGATGAAATGGTACTGGAAGCGGATCCGATTGAGAATGTACTTCCACAGTTCCTGGAATTTGTCGGGGATGGAGTCCTGGTTGCCCATAATGCTTCGTTCGATGTGGGATTTATTGAACAGAACTGCCGGTATCAGGAGATAGAATACAGATTTACTTATGTGGATACGGTGGCAATGGCGAGAGTTCTTTTGCCGACGCTGTCAAAATATAAGCTGAACCTGGTGGCGAAGACACTGGGGATTTCCCTGGAAAACCATCACCGTGCGGTAGATGATGCAGGGGCGACAGCGGAGATTTTTGTGAAATTTGTAGAGATGCTGAAGAAGGATCATATTACAGATCTTAAGGGCATCAACCGGTTTGGAGAGCGGAATGTGAATGCGATCCGCAAAATGGCAACGCATCATATCATCATTCTTGCGAAAAATGACATCGGAAGATACAATCTGTACCAGCTTATTTCAGAATCTCATATGACCTATTATGGAAGACGGCCGAGAATCCCGAAAAGTCTGCTCAATGAGCATCGGGAGGGGCTGGTCATCGGAAGTGCATGTGAAGCAGGTGAGCTGTATAAGGCAATCCTGGAAGAAAGACCGGCAGAAACCATTGCGGAACTTGCGGACTTTTATGATTATTATGAGATCCAGCCGATCGGTAATAACCGGTTTATGATCGAGAGCAGCAAGGTGAAAAATGTCAATTCAGAGGAGGATCTGCAGGAGATCAACCGGAAGATCGTAGAACTGGGTGAGCAGTTCAAAAAGCCGGTCGTGGCTACGTGTGATGTGCATTTCCTTGACCCGGAGGATGAAGTCTACCGAAGGATCATCATGGCGGGAAAAGGATTTGATGATGCGGATACCCAGCCACCGCTGTTCCTGCGGACAACCGATGAGATGATGGAAGAATTTGCCTATCTTGGATCTGCAAAGGCAAGAGAAGTGGTCATTGACAACCCGCAGAAGATCGCAAAAATGATAGAAAAGATCTCGCCGGTCAATCCGAACAAATGCCCGCCGGTCATTCAGGATTCGGATCAGGAACTGAGAGATATCTGTTACAGGAAAGCTCATGAGATGTACGGGGAAGACCTGCCGGTACAGGTTTCTTCCAGACTGGAAAAGGAATTAAATTCCATTATTTCCAACGGATATGCCGTTATGTATATCATTGCACAGAAACTGGTATGGAAGTCCAATGCGGACGGATACCTGGTTGGTTCACGTGGATCAGTAGGATCTTCGTTTGTAGCAACGATGTCAGGAATTACGGAGGTAAATCCACTCAGTCCACATTATTATTGTGAAAAATGTCATTACAGTGATTTCGATTCCGAGGAAGTACGTGCTTTTGCAGGAGGCTGTGGATATGATATGCCTGACCGTATGTGTCCGAAGTGCGGAGCGAAGCTGATCAAGGCGGGATTTGACATCCCATTCGAGACATTCCTTGGATTTAAGGGGGATAAAGAGCCGGATATCGACCTGAACTTTTCAGGAGATTATCAGGCAAAAGCTCATAAATATACAGAAGTATTGTTTGGTGAGGGACATACGTTCAAAGCCGGAACGATCGGAACACTGGCGGACAAGACTGCCTACGGATTTGTGAAAAATTATTATGAAGAGCGTGGACAGAGGAAAAGAAGATGTGAGATTGAGCGTGTGACGGAAGGGTGTACCGGAATCCGCAGAAGTACCGGGCAGCATCCGGGAGGAATCGTTGTACTTCCGCATGGTCACAGTATCAATGAGTTTACACCGGTGCAGCATCCTGCCAATGATATGGAGTGCGGGATCACTACGACCCATTTTGATTATCATTCCATTGACCATAACCTTTT